>Ga0272442_10000557_pt1 | contig 58405 bp, 58 predicted proteins | sample SSMForm2O_FD_200262 | JGI IMG/M metagenome (GOLD analysis project Ga0272442, IMG submission 200262) | Marine sediment archaeal communities from Little Sippewissett salt marsh, Falmouth, MA, United States - SSM-Form-2O | ecosystem: Environmental > Aquatic > Marine > Wetlands > Sediment ...
TAGCGGCCCAGGGCGGCTGGCCCTGGGAGTGGTACCTGTTCCACAATCCCTTCACCTTCCTGGCCTTCTTCCTGTACTTCACCGCGGCCATCGCCGAGGGCAACCGCACACCCTTCGACCTGCCCGAAGCCGAGAGCGAGTTGGTCTCCGGCTACAACACCGAGTACTCCGGCATGCGCTTCGCCGGGTTCTTCCTGGGCGAGTTCGCCAACATTTACCTGATGAGCGCCGTCGCCACTACGCTGTTCTTCGGCGGCTGGCAGATCCCCGGGGTGACCCCCGAGCAGCAGGCGGCCTCCTGGGTCCTGCAGATCGCAGGGCTTTTGATATTCGTCGCCAAGGCCAGCATCGGCTGTTTCGTGGTCATCTGGCTGCGCTGGACCTTCCCGCGCCTGCGGGTGGACCAGCTGATGAGCGTCTGTTACCGCTACCTGGTCCCGCTGGCCTTCTTGTGCCTCCTGGCCAACGCGGTCTACCTGCTGGTTATACCGGCCGGCACGCTGATCGACCAGATCATCCACTACGGCACCGCGGCCCTGGGCGGGCTGGTCGCGTTGATATTCTTCTGGCGGGTCTGGCACCACATACGCTCGGTGGGCGACAAGCTGGACTTCAACCTGCTGTCCCGGGGCAAGAAGTTCAGCTTCGATCCGTCGATCCAGGCGCGCAGGTACGGCAGGTTCCGCCGGAAGAAATTCATGAAGGAGAACGGATAATGGGCTCCTTCGGTGAATACCTGGCCAACATCGGCCGGTCGATCGTGACCCTGGGCGACGGACTGGCGGTGACGTTCTCCTACCTGCTGCGCAAGCCCTTCACCATCCAGTACCCCGACCGCAGCGAGAAGCCGGTGGTGGCCATGCTGCCCGAGCGCAGCCGGGGGATTCTGGAGATCGACGTTTCGGTGTGCACCGGCTGCTCAATGTGCGCCAAGCAGTGCCCCATAGACTGCATCCACATCGAGGTGGTCAAGGACGAGGAAACCAAGCAGCGGGTGCTCAAGCGTTTCGACATCGACGTGGCCAAGTGCATGTACTGCGGTCTGTGCGTGGAGGCCTGCCCGGCCTCCGGCCTGCGGCACTCGCACGAGTTCGAGGGCGCGGTGGGCGACGTCAAGCGCCTGATGCTCTCCTTCGTCGAGAAACCCCAGCCGGTGGCCAAGCCGGCCAAGAAGGGGGAACCTAAGCCCGAAACCGCGCCCCTGGGTTCGATCGTCAGGAAGCTGCTGGCCGACCAGTGGAAACCCGGAGGTTCGCCGTGAACGAGCCGGTGACACTGCTCGACCTGGTATTCTACGGCGTGGCGGCTCTCACCGTGCTGACCGGCGCCTACGCGGTGTTCTCACGCAACATCGTCCGGGCGGTTTTCTCGCTGCTGGGCACCTTCTTCGGTGTAGCGGTGCTCTACGGCCTGCTGGCGGCCGATTTCGTGGCGGTGATCCAGGTGCTGGTCTACGTGGGCGGGATCCTGGTGCTGATGATCTTCGCGGTTATGTTGTCTGAGAAGATCGAGACCGCCGGGCGCAGCAACCGGGCCGGGGGAGTGATCCTGGGCGGTCTGGTCGGGGTCGCCCTGCTGGTGTTCTTGATCAGCCTGGCGGTGCAGGGGCCCTGGATCCAGGCGGAGCCGGGGGCCTACGAGGCCACCACCGCCACGATCGGCAGGACTCTCTTGGGCGAGGCCCTGCTGCCCTTCGAGGTGCTCTCGGTGGTGCTCTTGGCGGTGGTGATCGGTGCGGTGGTCATCGCCCGGCACAAGAAGTCCGAGGAGGCCGACTCATGAGCCAGGTGGGCCTCGAACATTTCCTGGTGGTGGGTGCCATCCTGTTTACCCTGGGCATAGTGTGCGTGCTCATCCGCCGCAACGCGGTGGCGGTGCTGATCGGCATCGAGCTGATTCTCAACGCGGCCGGGCTCAACTTCATCGCCTTCTCGCGCTACGGCGGGGTGGGCATAGAAGGGTCGATTTTCGTGCTGTTCATCATCGTGCTGGCCGCCGCCGAGGCGGTGGTGGCGCTGGCTTTGATCCTGGCCATCCAGCGGCGGTTGAAAACCGTCGACGTGGACCGGACGGATTCGTTGAAGGGGTAGGACGTGGACGAGAACATCTTCCCGCTCTGGTTGATCCCCTTCCTGCCTTTGGTGGGCGCGTTCATCAACGGCGCGTTCGGGTACCACCTGCACCGCCGCTTCGGCGAGAAGGCCGTCAACGTCATCGGGGTCTCGCTCCCCTGGGTTTCGTTCATCCTGGCGGCCGTCGCCTTCGTCAAGCTGCAGGGCCTGGAGGAAGGCCAGGCGGTGTTTTCCCAGCTGTGGACCTGGGTGGAAGTGGGCGAGTTCAAAGTCGACCTGGCCTTCTCCATGGACCCCCTGTCCGCCATGATGGCGCTGGCGGTCACCTTCGTGGGCAGCCTGATCCACGTCTACAGCATCGGCTACATGCACAAGGACGACGGCTACTGGCGCTTCTTCTGCTACATGAACCTGTTCATGTTCGCCATGCTCACCCTGGTGCTGGCCAACAACCTGCTGCTCATGTTCGTGGGCTGGGAAGGCGTGGGCCTGTGCTCCTACCTGCTGATCGGCTTCTGGTACAAGGATCTCGATAACGCCAAGGCGGGCATGAAGGCCTTCGTGGTCAACCGCATCGGCGACTTCGGCTTCCTGATTGGCTTCTTCATTCTCTTCTGGGTCCTGGGCGGCGAGTGGAGCGAGGCCGGTTACCGGGCGACCGGATCGTTCAGCCTGACTTTCAAAGACCTGCCGGGCATGATCGGTTCGGCAGCCGACAAAACGCTCTGGGGGGTACCGGCCCTGACCCTGGTGGGCATCTTCTTCTTCATCGGCGCCACCGGCAAGTCGGCCCAGATCCCCCTGTACGTCTGGCTGCCCGACGCCATGGCCGGCCCCACGCCGGTCAGCGCCCTGATCCACGCGGCCACCATGGTGACCGCCGGCGTGTACATGGTCGCGCGGATGAACTTCCTGTACGTGCTCAGCCCCACGGCCATGACGGTCATCGCCCTGGTGGGCGCGGCCACCGCCCTGTTCGCCGCGACCATCGGGTGTTTCCAGTACGACATCAAGAAGGTGCTGGCCTACTCCACCGTATCGCAGCTGGGCTACATGTTCATCGGCGTGGGCGTGGGCGCCTTCTGGGCGGGCTCCTATCACCTGCTCACCCATGCTTTCTTCAAGGCCTGCCTGTTCCTCTGCGCGGGATCGGTCATTCTGTCCATGCACCACGAGCAGGACATGCGCAAGATGGGGGGCCTGGGCAAACCCATGCCCTTGACCCGCTGGACCTACTGGATCGCCTGCGTGGCCATCTCCGGCTTCCCCATCGCCTCGGGCTTCTTCTCCAAGGACGAGATCCTCTGGAAGGCTTTCAACACCGATGCGCTGCTGATTCCCGGGTGGATCCCCTGGCTGCTGGGGTTCGTGGCCGCGGCCCTGACGGCCTTCTACATGTGGCGGTCGTACTTCATGACCTTCACCGGCGAAACCCCCAAGGTGCACGGGCACGAGCCGGAGGAGCAGCGCCCGGTGGTTACCGGCGTGCTGGTCATGCTGGCCATCGGGGCGGTGCTGGCCTCCTTCCTGGGCCTGCCGCACCTGTGGATGCACATCCCCTCGGCCATCGAGCAGTTCCTCTCCCCGGTTTTCTCCGCGGCGGAGAACCTCAAAACCGCGGGACACGGCCACGGCACCGAGTGGCTGCTGATGGTTTCCTCGGTGGGCGTGGCCACCCTGGGCCTGGGGATCTCCTGGTGGCTCTACCGCGGACGCAGCAATCCTCTTCCCGAGCGGGCCCTGAAGGCCTTCCCGCGGATCCACAAGGTGGTCTACAACAAATACTACGTCGACGAGGCCTACCACGCGACCGCGGTAAAGGGATTCCTGGGATTTTCCCGGCTGTCGGCCTGGTTCGATTTGAAGATCATCGACGGACTGGTCAACGGCGCCGGCTGGTTCACCCGGGCCTTCGCCTGGGTCGACGGGGCCATCGACGCCTACATCGTGGACGGAATGGTCAATCTGGTCGCACAGACAATCAAGGCGATCGGCGCGCGGCTGCGCCGCATCCAGACCGGACGCCTGCCGAGTTACCTGGCGGGCCTGGTCGTGGGCGTGATCCTGCTGGTGGTCTTGACACGTTTTCTGATGGACGTATACGGCTGAGGAGCGGTAAATGCCTTACCACACCACATCCACGCTGCTTACCTGGATCACCTTCGTCCCGGTCATCGGGCTGGGGGTGATCGTCCTGTTGCTGGGCTTGAAACCGTTGCTGAAGCTGAAACAGGGCACCCTCGATCACGTCTCGCGCCTGGCGGCGGTGATCTGCTCGGGCGCTTCGATGGTCCTGTGCATCGTGCTCTGGAACGGTTTCGACTACGCCAACACCGACATCCAGTTCGTGCACCACACGGTCTGGATCTCGGCCTTCAACATCGAGTACTTCATGGGGGTCGACGGCCTGAGCATCACCATGATCATGCTCACCGGCCTGATCTCCTTCGTAGCGGTGGTGGCCTCGCTGCCCTGGGGTATTCCCAAGGAGGATAAAGAACACTTCTCCCGCCGATCGGTGCCCGGTTACATGGCCATGATGCTGCTGCTGGAGGCGGGGATGCTGGGCGTCTTCTGCGCCCTGGATTTCTTCCTGTTCTACGTCTTCTGGGAAATCATGCTGCTGCCCATGTACTTTTTGATCGGCATCTGGGGAGGCCCGCGGCGGGAGTACGCGGCCATCAAGTTCTTCCTGTACACCCTGGCGGGCTCGGTGCTGATGCTGCTGGCGATGATCGCGCTGTACTTCGCCTCCAATCCCACCACGCTGATCGACGGCAGCCCCTGCTCGCACACCTTCAACCTGATCAAGCTGGCCACCGAGAACGACTTCGGGACCGCGGGAATGCTCCTGGGGGTGGCATTCCCCAAGATTGTCTGGATCGGGCTGTTCATCGCCTTCGCCATCAAGATACCCATGTTCCCGTTCCACACCTGGCTGCCGGACGCGCACGTCGAGGCCCCCACGCCGGTCTCGGTGATCCTGGCCGGCGTCCTGCTGAAGATGGGCGTCTACGGCATCCTGCGGGTCTGCTTCCCCATACTGCCCGAGGCCACCGTCTGGGCGCGCTACGGCATAGCGGTGTTCGGAATGATCAACATCGTCTATGCCGCGTTCGTCTGCATGGCCCAGAAGGACCTGAAGAAACTGATTGCCTACTCCTCGGTATCGCACATGGGCTTCTGCCTGCTGGGCATGGCCGCCTTCACCTCCCAGGGGATCAGCGGCTGCGTCTACCAGATGTGGAACCACGGGATCATCAGCCCGGCCTTGTTCCTCATCGCCGGGGTGATCTACGACCGGGCCCACCACCGGGAGATCGAGGGTTTCGGCGGGCTGGCCAAGCAGATGCCGGAGTATTCCGCCATGGTCGGCCTGGCCTTCATGGCCAGCCTGGGCCTGCCCGGGCTGAACGGGTTCATCAGCGAGGCCTTGTGCTTCGTGGGCGCCTTCCCGGTGTTCACCCTGCTGACGGTGGTCTCGGCGCTGGGCGTGATCATAACCGCGGCGTACTATTTGTGGACCATCCAGCGCATGTTCCTGGGGCCCCTGAACCAGAAGTACGCCAACCTGAAAGATCTCAACTGGCGCGAGCGGTTCACCCTGTATCCGCTGGCGGCCATCATGGTCATACTGGGCGTGTATCCCATGCCCATTCTGTATTTGATGAACCAGACCCTGGACGAGTTGGTCGCGCCCTTGGCTGCGGCCGTGGGGTTGTAACTGGAGGAGTTGGTGACGGACCTGGCGTGCAGGCTGGAAGGCTTCAAGTACATCGTCCCCGAGCTGATCCTCGGCGGCGTGGCGGTGCTGGTGTTCGTGCTGGCGGCCGCGGCCCGGGGCAAGCAGCGTTGGGCCGAGGTCATCTTCCCCAACCTCTCCGCCCTGGGGCTGATCGCCGCGTTGGTCTTCTTGTTCTACCCGTCGAGGGAAGGCTCCGGCGCCCTGTTCGCCGGCCTGCTGGTCGTCGATCCCTTCTCGATCTTCTTCCGCGCCCTGGTGATCGGGGCCGCCTTCCTGGGCGTATTCTTGTCGGTGGGCAGCCCCTCGGTCGCAAAGGACCGCAAGGGCGAGTACCACGGGCTGTTGATGACCATGGCCCTGGGAATGTGCCTTTTGGCCGGCTCCAACCACCTGCTGATGATCTACGTGGCCATGGAGACGGTCAGCCTGTGCTCCTACCTCCTGACCGGGTTCGACGAGCGCCTGGACCGCTCGCGCGAAGCGGGGCTGAAGTACGTGCTCTACGGCGGAGTGGCCTCGGGGGTAATGTTGTTCGGCATGTCGCTGCTCTACGGCCTGTTCGGCGACCTGTCGGTTGAGGGTCTGCAGCGGGCGATCACGGCTTCGCCGGCGCTGGATACACCGGTGGGCCAGTGGGCCGCGCTGCTGGCCGTCTTGTTCGTCCTCTGCGGACTGGGTTACAAGATCGCCGCGGTGCCCTTTCACATGTGGTGCCCGGACGCCTACGAGGGCGCCCCCACCCCCTTCACCGCGCTGTTGTCGGTGGGCCCCAAGGCTGCCGGATTCGCCGTCTTGATCCGCTTCTTCTGGGGGATCTTCCCGGGGGTTGATGCGATCCCCTGGGTGCTGGTGATCGGGATCGTCTCGGCGATTACCATGACGGTGGGCAACTTCGTGGCCATCGTCCAGAACAACCTCAAACGGCTTTTGGCTTACTCCAGCATCGCCCACGCCGGCTACGTCCTGATGGGAGTCACCGCCGGGGGCACCGACGGCTTCGAAGCGGTTTCGCTGTATCTGCTGATCTATTTGATCATGAACATGGGCGCCTTCGCGGTGGTCTCGGCGGTGGACCGCCTGCACCACTCCGAGGATATCCGGGTATACAAGGGCCTGGGCAGGCGGGCCCCGTTGCTGGGCGTGGTGATGGCCATCTTCCTGTTCTCCCTGACCGGATTGCCCCCCACCGCCGGGTTCGTCGGCAAGCTGTACCTCTTCGCCGCGCTGATCCACCAGGGCGAATTCTGGTACGTGGCCCTGGCGATGGTGGGAATCTTCAACTCGGTGATATCCCTTTACTACTATGCCCGGGTGCTCAAGGTCATGTACCTGGAAAAAACCGAGGAGCCGGTGGCCACCGTTTCGGTGGGCAACATGGCCACGGTGCTGGCCACGCTCTTGGCAATCCCCACCCTGGTCTTCGGCATCTTCTGGCAGCCCCTGGCCAAGGCAGCCCAGTGGTCCGCCCAGTTCTTCCAGTAGCGAAAGGCTAGTTCAAGCTGCGCATGGTCTTGGCCAGCTTGTGCAGGGCGGAGTCAAACTGGGCCTCCTCCTGCTCGGCGCCGGTCAGGTTCAACACGATCTGGTAGGCTTTGTCCTTGGGAAGGATGCCGATGCTGACGCCCTTCTCCAGGTGCTCGGCGACTCCGCTTATGGTCAATATCTTCTTCTTGCGCGAATGAGTAATGATTTTCTCCAGGTGTTTTTTCATACCCGGGGTGACGTAAAGCACGTGAACCTTGGCTGACTGCAGCTTGCTTATGTCCACCAGCACCGGCGCGATCTTTCTCTGCCCCACACGCGCTTTCTGGTTCTCCTTGATGCTTTCGAACATGGTTTTCTGAAGCGTCCTGGATACGAAGTCATTCTTGTCTCCCAGGATTCCAAACCGCAAGTCTCCGGTTTCTTTGGTTATTTTCTCGGAGTGCGACAGGACCTTGGTGAGGATCAACACCTGCCGGCTGAGCGGAGCGACCTCTACCGGTTGCGCGCTGGCAGACAAAAACAACATAACGACGACTAAAGATACGTAGCGCATTTAGAAAGAACCTCTCAAGTACCACATTGAAAATCCCACCACGTGAAAATGTGCCATACCCATTGTGCAACTTCAAGAAAACACTTCAGAACGATCCCCGGAAGTAGACGCTGAGCAACCGCCCCAGGACCTCGCCGCCGTAGTCGGCGGTATCCCAGCTCATAAGGCCAGGGGGCACCTGCCTGCCCGCATACTCGCGGAAGGGCTTTCCCACGGGAAGCCGGAGGACCACGCCCGCATCCAGTTTCCATCCAGCGGATGTCGTCATCCGGTAGCCCAGCCGACCGAACATAAGCAGGCTGTCGCCCAACATGACATTCACGGGGTCAGCCAACGGATCCTCCGGATCCAGCAGCGGCGTCTCGTAGGTAGATGTGTAGTGCAGGGCGACATCTGCGAACATGCCCGCGTCCGGTGCAAAACGACCTCCGAAGTTCAACCTGAGTCGCGGCTCCGATGAAAGAGTAACGCCGGTTTCCGTCTCGGTGGCGCCCCTCAATCCCAGGTTGGCCCAGAGATCCCAAGATCTGCCCGGGTTCCAGGAAATCTCCGCCTCGGTCCCCAGTATGCAGATCGAACCTTCCCGGTTCTCGTACCTGAGTACGGAATTCCCGATGTCGGGAACGCCCATCCGCATCGGCAACTCCCGGACGAAAACGATGATATCCCGGTGCAGGTTGAAGAATACGCCCAGGGATGCCGTCAGATCTCCATCCAAGAAGCGCGCCCGCCAGCCGGCCTCGACGGAATGGACCTTCTCGTTGCGCAGGCCGTCGTTTCCCAGCTGGGTGGACATCCTTTCGACTATCTCCGGCAGTGCCGGGTTGTATTCCTGAATGTCCGGATGCAGCCGGCTCTCGAAGTCAGAAGGTTTCCTGAAACCCATGGCGTAACCGATGCGGAAAAAATGGCCGGGCCACGGCCGGTAAACCATCGAGGCCTGGGGGCCGATCACCGCTTCCGTGTCGGCCACGATTTCCAGGCGCAGCCCGCCGGACATCCGCAGAACATCCCCTGGGCGCCACTGCAGGGCGGCAAACGCCGCCCCTCTCAGATCGTCATCGTCGGAGACGATAATGTTCTCCATGCCGAAAAAGCTGTAGCGCAACTGGACACCACCGATCAGCAGGATGTCGCCGCCCATCTCGAGATCACAGCGGGCCTTGGCGTCCAGGATGTGCGATACCCAGTACATATCGGGCAGGTCAGCGGCCCAGACATCCTGCTGATAAAAACTGCTGCGGTAGTGAAAATCACTATGGGCGTACGTGTAATAGACCTGGGTCCCCAACCGGGCGCCGGCCCCGAGCCCGAACTCCCCCTTTCCCATTACCCAGCTGGTGAAGCCGTTATAGAATCCCAGGTCGCCCAGTTCGACGTACTGCAGCCCTTCACCTCCGGTGGCACCCGCATGCAGTGACAGATCCAGCCCAGTTTCTTCGCGGTACCGGACGACGGCGTGCACCCGCGGCTGCAGGGGCTGGTTCCTGAAGTCGGAGAGACTGCGCTTGCCTTCCACGGCCATGCGCAGGGCCCCGAACAGCCTCCCCTCGCCAAGCCTCAATTCGTGCTGGCCTTTTACAAACAGGCGCAGGCGGCTCCGTTCGCCTCCCGACAGGAAAGCGGTGAAATTGTCTTCTGGCTCGCCGGGTACGGTGGTGATGTTTACAACGGCCGAGTATGCATTGGCCCCGTACAATACAGGGTTGGGACCCAGGATTATCTCGATCCGCTCGATCTCCTCGAGGTCGACCGACATGGCACCCCACATGGTGAATCCGGCGAGCTCCATGATCTCCTCGCGTCCGTCCGTAACCACCAGCACCCGGTTGTTCAAAACGCTGGTCATGGACCGCGCCCCCACCAGCGGATAGTAGGTCTTCATGTCGAACACATCCATGCCCGGGACCCGCCTGAGCAGATCGTAGATTGTGTAGACACCGGATTTGAGAATTTCGTCCCGGGTTATGACGGTATCGACGGATCCGTATTCTTCCGAACCTGCGGCGGGAAAGGCCGGCATAAACAACGCGAGAAAAACCCACGGCGGCAGTGCGCGTAACAAGTGACTCCATGTTCCCACGGAGCCGGTGAAGCAGCAAGTTTCCGGGGGATTACGACTCTACTGGCAGGCCTTTACGCCCCGGTACTTGGTGGGGGTGCAAGTGCCCTGGCCGCAGGGATGCTGGTCGTCGCAGAAAAGCATGCACCGGTATTCGCCGGTGTCGTCTATCTCGATGCAATCGGCGCCGGCGACGCACAGCGCCACCATGCTGGAGCAATCTTCGCCGACCGCGAGCGTACCGGCGTCGAAGCACATGGTCTCGCCGTCGTAGTCGGTGTAGCAAGCCTCGTTCGCCTCGCACCCGGTCTGGGTCACCGGGTTGCACATCTCCTTGCAGTAGCCGGAGAAGGGCAGATCATCCCAGGGGTATTTGCAGTATTCGCCGGTCTGAGTGCAGGGATTGTCGTCGTCGCACAGCGGCTGGCAGGTGGTGCCCGTCATGGAATGCACGCAGATCAGCCCGGCGGCGCAATCCTCGGTCTCGCAGCTTTCTCCGGCCGCGGCGGTCCCCTCCGGCAGGCAAACGTATGCGGCTCCGCCCACGATGAAGCAGCCCTCCCCGGCGCCGCAGCCCACGTCGGGCAGGCTGCACTCCCCGCCCAGGCAAATGCCCACGTTTTCGTTTTCGAAATAGTCCAGACACACCGTGTTGACATCCTGGCAAGCGTAGTCCGCCGAGCACAGCTGCTCGCACTGCGAGTTCCCTCCGCGGTCGATACAGATCGAGCCCGACACGCAGTCGTCGGTCCCCTGAACTCCGCAGTCCTGGCCAAGGGCCTTGTCGCCGGCTTCCACACAGATCAGCGCCTCGTGGCCGCCGAAGGGGGCGCACTTCTCGTCCTGCAGGCAGTCGGTGTCCGGCAGCCCGCACTGGTCGGACGAAGTGATCAGGCAGAACCCCAGGTCGATCCAATCGATGTCTATGAGCCGGTCGCCCTTGTAGCACTCGTACTGGCGCTGGCACTGGTCGTCCGCCGAGCACAGCTTCAAACACCAGCCCTCGCCCCCCATGTCCATGCACAGGTTGCCGGGAGCACACTCGTTGGCGCCCGGAGTGCAGACCTCCCAGGTGTCTTTCGATCCCGCGGGCCGGCAGACCCCGGTCTCGTCGCTGAGCGTGTTGGGCACGCAGGCGTACCCGGCCGGGCAGCCGTCCTGGGGTATCACTGTGCAAGGGCCGAGGTCGCCGCCCTCATCGGCCCCGGTATCACCGGTGTCACCAGTGTCGCCGCTGTCCACCAGCCCTCCGTCGTCACCAAGGCCAGGATCACCGCCGGCGTCGTAACCATCAGTGCCTGCGTCGGTTCCACCATTACCGCTTGAGCAACCAGCCAGGAAAAGGCAGACCAATAGCATAAGACTCTTGCGCATGGCATTCCTCCAAGGGTTCGACAGGATCCCTAACATATGAGGTGCAAAACAGGCAAGGAAAGGAGAGAGAGGCCTAGCGGCAGTCGAGGTTCAGCGTCCAGGTCTCCAGGGTGCCGGTGTCCATCCAGGCGTGGTCGGAAACGTCCAGGACCCAGGTGCCGTTGCCGCCGCTTTGGGCCAGTTGGCCGGGAAGGGAGAAGCCTTCCAGCGCCAGATCCTGCTGGCCGCCGCCTTCGCGGTTCCACAGGACTACCCGGGCGCCGCTGGGGTCGGTCAGGCCGACTACCAGATCGCCCACGTAGGAGTGGCGGATGCGAACGTCCACGGAAACATCGAGGTCACACTCGGCCAGACCCTGCACCTCCAGGGGGCTGGTGATGCCGGCGGGGTCGTTGTCGGGGACGTCGTACTTCTGGATGCTGGTGAAGGTGCCGCCCTGTTGGCCGCCGCCCTGGCCGTCCTGGCAGTCGCCGTAGCAGGGCTCGTAGGGATTGAAGCACTGGTGGGGGTTGCAGAACTGACCGTCGGCGCAGTCCGCGTCGGTGTTGCACAGGCCCTCCGGAAGCTTCTCGTAGTAGCTGACCGAAGCCATCTTGAAGCCCCAGCCGGTGACGCTGTAGTCGGTGTTCAGAGTCACGTACAGGGTGTCGGTGTCGAACTCCCGGGTCCAGACGTTGTTGTGCACGCCGTCGAAGACCTGGCCGAGGTCCTCCTGGCCGTCTACGTAGACCGAAACGAAGTCGTAGTTGTACTCCACCTCCATGCGGTCGATGTTCAACCTCATCTTGGCGGCCCCGTCGCGGTGAACCGTCCAGGTGCGCTCGGTATTGTTATTGTAGGGATGCTCGCTCTCCACGTCGGCCAGGAGTACCGTTGTCCAGGACCAGACTTCCGCGGGCGCCGATCCGCAGTGCCAGGCGCACTGGCCACTTTCGCAACTGGCGTAGCCTACGCACATCGGATGGACCCAGTCGTTGCCCTCCGCCGAACAGTCCTCGGCGATCTTGCAGCTGCCGGTGTAGAGGCACTCGCCCGAGCCGCCGATCACGCCGGGGCCGGGGAGACCCTGGCAGTACAACCCGGTGTGGCAGGAGTAGCCGATCGAGGGACCGCAGGACTCGCCCCACACGGCGACCCGCACCGTCCGGTGGCAGCTGTCCCAGGTGATCAGGCCGTTGTCGGAATACCAACCCTCGGAGCGGGAACCGATGGCCTCGCACTCGGGCTCGGACATGTCGGCGCAGTTCTCGAACTTGATCAGTTCCTCGGTGTCCTCCCAATACCAACCCTCGCTGCGCGAGCCGATGGCGTCGCAGACCGGCTTGTGCAAACCATCCGGCGGCTCCTCGCAGTCCGGATCGGGCAGCAGGCAGAACGTGTCGCAGACGCCGTCGCCGTACCACCCGAAGTACTCGCACCAGTCGAAGGAGTTGTCGGCCTTCATGAACGCCCGGGCCTCTTCCTTGGTCATCGAAGGTCCGTTTTCGTCGCTTCCCCCGCAGGATCCGACTACCAAAGCCACGATCGAAGCCAATGCCATTGTCAACTTCTTGTTATTCATGATCTTTTCCTCCAGTTGCACCAGGTTCTTTTTTTCATTTCACGCCCCCCCATAAGCATTTTTTGTGCCAAACTCTGACGCGGCGCGTTTAGAGATTATTTTCTTGTTATTCAGGGTCTTATGAATAAGGCTGTTTTCTAGGTCTGGCCGGGTATTGTCGTCTTCGAGAAACACTTGTTCTGAAAATTAGGCAATAATCAGCGTAACTTACTGTAGTAATACGATAAAGTTTCTTTGTATCCTGTGCATATCGGGTTTGTGCACTTTCTACTACTTATGCCTACATGTGCGGTTGACACCGAATGAGCCGCCCTGGTATCTGGAGAAAATGACGCGATGGCTTCTCATCGCCCTTTTGGCCTCAGGCTGCAACTCTGACCAGTCCGACCTGTCCGACGGGTCCGACTTGTCTGACCTGTCCGACCTGTCCGACGGGTCCGACCTGTCCGACGAGTCAGACCGCTGCCCGGTCGACCCTTGCATTATCATCGACTCCTTTCCTTTCGAGCACAGCGGAGACACTTCGACCTCGCCTCTGGATCAGTTTGATTCCTATGATTGCGCCTCCGACCTGGGCGAGGCGGGGCCCGAAGTGGTGTACATGTTCACCATCGAGACGGCCGGTACGCTGGTGGCCATGCTGGATGACGGCGGCGGCGTGGGTGCCGATGTAGATATCCACTTGTTGTCCGATCTGGATGCCTCCGCCTGCATCCAGCGGGGGCACCTAGGGCTTAGTTGGAACCTGGAACCGGGGACTTACTTCCTGGTGGCGGACAGTTACTCCAACCAGAGTGGAGATACTTTCGAGGGCCCCTACACTCTCTATGCCCACTTCCTGCGCGAGGGAACCAACTGCGCCATGCTGGGGGACTCCCTGCAACGTATCGGAGCCGGCGAGCCCCTTCCCATGCCGGCCACCGGGCCGGTGGTCAAGGAAGCCCACCTGGTGACCGACCAGGAGTTCCCCGGGGACGCCTGGCCACAGAGCTTCACCGACGGCATCCAGAACCATTACGATATCAGTGAAGCGGCCACCGGCTATGTTATGGACCGCACCGAGCCCTGGTGTCCCTGCTGTGAGCCATCTAACGAGTATGGCCAGGGGAGCAGCGTGAGACCGCCGTTGGAGGCCGAAGCCTTCTACATCTGCATGCGCTGGGCCAGCGCGCCGCCGCGGGGGCAGCGCTACATCGTCTTCAACGGCAAGACCGGCAAGGCGGTGGTGGCCGCGGCCGGCTACGAGAACGGCCCCGGGGACCTGTCGCGAATCGGCGGCGCCTGCGAGGAAGTCCACCAGCATATAGAGACCGGGCACCTGTCGGTTTTCACCTTCGGGGTGGCCGCCGACCAGACCCTCCCCTACGGACCGATCACCTGCTCGGAATAGTTGATTTTCGGGGGCGATCCCGCCTATCTTACGGGCTGGAGGCGCCAGGTGACACTGCCCATCGGCAAAAAAGTCGAGTTGAAGATCGGGGGCAAGACCTACCAGGTGGAAATCAAGAGCCTGACGGCGGACAACGCCCAGGTCCTGGTCGACGGACGGGAAGTCCAGGTGGATATAAACGTACCCCAGGACGCCCCCCGGGCGCCCAAACCGGCGGCAAAAAAAGCAACGGCTCCAGCTAAACAAGCCGCTCCGCGGCCGGCGTCGCCAAGCTCGAAGAGCCTGCTCTCGCTCATGCCGGGTGTGGTAATCAAGATCCTGGTGAAGGAGGGGCAACAGGTGGCCGCCGGGGATGTGCTTCTGGTTCTGGAAGCCATGAAGATGGAGAACGAGATCCGTTCCGACCGCTCCGGCACCATCGGCAGAATAGAAGTGACTCCTGGACAACAAGTCCAGACGGGAGATCCGCTGGTGTCGTTTACCTGAGCATTCCGCCGGGCAAGCGGATTCAAATACAACCGGGAGCGAATCAGTTGGCTGTCTTGTTGATTGTCATCGGCGTGTTGCTGGGCTTCATGGCCTGGGAGTATCAGGTCCACAAACGCAACCTGCGCAAGGTGCCCCTGCGCATCCACGTCAACGGCACCCGGGGCAAGTCCTCGGTGACCCGGTTGATCGCCGCGGGGTTGCGCGCCGGTGGCATGACCACCTGCGCCAAGACCACCGGCTCCCGCCCGCGGATGATCCTGGAGGACGGCAGCGAGTACAGCATCCAGCGCCAGGGCCGCGCCAACATCCTCGAGCAGCTGCGCGCGGTGGCAGTGGCCTCCCGCCGCGGGGCCCACGCCCTGGTGGCCGAATGCATGGCCCTCAGCCCGGCCCTGCAGGTGCTGTGCGAGGAGAAGATGATCCGGTCCTCCATCGGAGTGATCACCAACGTGCGCGCCGATCACCTGGACGTTATGGGCCCGGCGGTGGAAGACGTGGCCCGGGCGCTGGGCGGAACCATGCCGCGCGACAACCCGCTGGTGACCGCCGAGGACGATCCCGAGTTGCTCGAGATCCTGGGGCAGGCGGCCGCAAAGCACAAAGCCAAACTGGTATGTGTCACACCCGACGGTGAAAACATCACCGAAGATATCATGCGCAGGTTCCCCTACGTTGAGCACCCTGAGAACGTGGCGGTGGCCTGCAAGGTCTGCGAAATGGCCGGGGTGGAGCGTGGGCGGGCTCTGGAGGGCATGGTCAGCGCCACCCCCGATCTGGGCGCATTGCGCATCATCCACCTGGCCTTCTTCTCCAAGGAAATCGACTTCATCCATGCCTTCGCCGCCAACGATCCCGACTCCACCCACGTTATCTGGAACCGGGTGTTGAAGCTGTTCTCCGGCGAGCGGCAGAACGTGGTGATTCTCAATTGCCGCGAGGACCGGCCGCAGCGCAGTGTGGCTCTGGGTGAGATCCTGCCGATTATGCAGGGAATCCACCGGGTCTTGCTGACCGGGACCGGCACGCGCATTGCCATGGAGGCCGCCCTGAAGAAAGGCATGCATCCGGAAAAACTGATCGTCCTGGAGAACCCGCGGCCGGAGGACGTGTTCGAGCGGGCGGTCGCCCAGATTCTCAAGGCGGGCACGGTGTTTGGGATGGGAAACATTCACGGAGGTGGAGCCGCAATCATCGAGTACTTCGAGAACCGGTCAGTGGTTCCGGAAGGCACGTCGACGGGAGCTTGAGTTGGAGAATATACCCGCAGAAGTGGTTATCAACGCCATCGGCATCGGTCTGGTGGTCAGCCTGATCTTCTCGGAGAGCATGGGCCTGGCCGCCGGCGGCATGGTGGTGCCCGGGTATATCGCCCTCAGCCTGCGCGACCCGCTCCAGGTAGTCATGACGCTGGTGCTGGGCTTCCTGGCGTTCTTGGCCGTGCGACTGCTGAGCAACTTCATGATCCTGTACGGCCGCCGGCGGACGGTGGTAATCATCCTGATCGGATTCGTGCTGGGCTGGTTCTTCCGAAGCTTCATGGTCCTGGAAATCGCCGGGGAAACCATAGAGTTGGCGGCCATCGGCTATATCATACCCGGCCTGGTGGGCATGTGGATCGACCGGCAGGGCGTGGCCGAGACCACCGCCACCCTGATCACCTCCGGGGTGCTGGTCAGGTTGCTGTTAATTCTCATTTACGGCGGGGAGATGTACCTATGGCCATGATGTGGCGTCCCGGACGCGCCTCGCGGGGCGTGCTGGTCCTGGTCGCGGCGATTTCGCTGCTGGGCTACCTGCTGGTGGAAAGCCTGCCGGAAAAGACCCGCAAACGGCACTACCGGGAGAAACGCAAGGCCAGCAAGGTCATGGCCCAGGGGATGGAGGTCATCCGCCAGTCGCGTCTCTCGCTCTTCGGGCGCATAGACCTGGAACACGATCCCAACAACACCGGCATGATCGGCTCGGGACTCACACCCATCACCTCCAAGACCGGCGTTCTTTCGGCGAAAATAACCGCGGCCAATCCCAACTTCGCCGCCATCATGATTCACCTGTACAAGCGCGCCGGGCTCAAGGAGGGAGACGTGGTGGCCATGGCCTTCTCCGGCTCCTTCCCCTCGCTCAACCTGGCATCCCTGGCGGCGGCGGAGACGCTCGATCTCGTGCCCATTCCGATTTCATCGGTGTCGGCCTCCCGTTGGGGAGCCAACGATCCCCAACTTACCTGGCTGGACATGGAGCGGCGCCTTTTCGAAAAGGGTGTAATCCAGCACCGCTCGGTCGCGGCTTCACTGGGCGGGGAGCGCGACCGCGGCGGGGGCATTCCTCCCGACGGCATCCGCATGTTGAAGGAAGCCATCAAACGCAACGGAATGGAGTTCATCGACCCGCCCGATCTGTCCTCCAGCTTCGACTTGCGTATGAACATCTACGAGGAACACGCGGATGGCCGGCCGGTGGCCTGCTTCGTAAATGTCGGCGGCGGGGCCGGCAGCGTGGGAACCCCCCTGGTCAAGAAGATGTTCAGGCCCGGGCTTAACCGCACCACCCCCCACCCCGGACGGCTGCGGGATGCGGTAATGACCCGGATGAGCCGCAACGGCATTCCGGTCATCAACCTGATCTACATCGAGAAACTGGCCAAGCGCTACGGACTGCCGGTGCGCCCGGAACGTCCGCCGCATGTCGGTGAAGGCGGCATTTTCGCCGCCCTGGGGTATAACCTCACGCTTACCTGGATCGTGCTGCTCTGCCTGGTCGCGGTTATTTTCATCCTGCTGCGAATGGACTACAATCACTACTTCCTGCGGGTCCGCCGCTCGCTGCAGAGCAACAACAAGGGGAAAAAGAAAGACTCCACGCCTCCGCCCCCGGCTGCCAAGCCCGAATCATCGTAGCTAGAGATTGTTCAGCAAGAACTTTACCAGCATCTCCTCGTCGGAGAGCTCCTCGTCGGTTTTCTTCTTTTTATCTCTTGACTTAGCGGTGGGGGCGGGTTTGGCGCCTGCGGGTTTCTTGTGCGGGGCTGCCGCCGGCATGTGCGGTTGAGTTCGGGCGTGCGCTTCGGGGCGCGGGGCTTTTTGCTGTGCGGACGGCTTGACCACCTCGGGCTTGACCGGTTCCTCCTCGGCCTCCGGTTGCTTCTTGAGAAACACCTCGCCGATAAAACCTTCCTGCACTTTGTAGGCTACATCCTGATGCAGGACGGAATCACGGTAGCGCTCGGCGCCCATGGCCCTGAGTTGATCGTTGGTCTTGACTCTGCCCAGCAGTCCGGCGGTGTCCTCGTCGCCGCCTTCCACCTTGACGAAACGAACTGCCTCCACCATTTTAAAACTCCGGCCGTCCGACTTGATGGTCATGACGTTCTGGTCGAACTCCACCTTGTCCTGGTCCACCCAGGCGTCCAGAGTCTGCTGGGCTATAAAAAGGTGACGGGCCATATGCTTAAAACGTCCAACTCCTCTATTTTCAAATCAAATTCTCCATCAAATTCCGGAGCCAGTCAAGATCCCGCACAGTGTTTTATCATATTGATTCCCGGAGCGTGATGTACTATATGTGAGGGCCTAGCGGGAGGTCACTGCAGCATGGATAACAATAACGTGATCGAAGTAGGCGACAACAACTTTCAGCAAGAAATCGTGTCCAGCAATCTGCCGGCCCTGGTCGATTTCTGGGGTCCCATGTGCGGCCCCTGCAAGGCATTCGAACCCATCATTGAAAAGCTAGCGGGCGACTACCAGGGAAAAATGAAATTCGCCCGGGTCAATGTCGATAGCAACCCGCGCACGGCCACTCAGTATTCGGTCAAGGCCCTGCCCACCATACTGCTGTTCAAGAAAGGTCAGGTGGTCGATCAGTTCATGGGCCGCCCCAGCGCAGCCGCGCTGGAGAAGTTTTTGAACAAGGTGCTCTGATCCCCGTCCCCCGCCCGTATAACCAGCTGAAATACATACTCTTTCATCAAGTAAACGCATGCCGCCGGAGCGAGATGGACATGAGTATTCCAATGCAGGCCATGATGATCAGCACAGAGGATCCGCCATAGCTCCACAACGGCAGGGTAATTCCAACCACCGGCAGTAGTCCAATCACCATACCGATGTTGATGGCCGCGTGCCAGAAGACCATGGCGGTGATCCCGACTGCCACCAGCACTCCGAATCTCTCCCGGGCCGAACTGGCCACATTTATCATTTGTACAATCCAGAAGAGAAAAGCCCCCAAGACCACCAGGCAACCGGTGAACCCCCACTCCTCGGCCCAGACCGAGAAAACAAAATCGGTATGCTGTTCGGGCAGGAACCGGAATTGCGTCTGGGTGCTTTCGCCGAATCCCTTTCCGGACGTCTTGCCCGATCCGACCGCTATCTCGGACTGGTAGGCCTGATAGCGGTCGTCTTTGGTGGCCTCCTCGGGGAAAAAGAAGGCCATGATGCGTTTCTTCTGGTGCTTCTCCAGGATATCCAGGGAGTCGGACGTAGCCGCCACCAGCACCGCCCCCACGGCGGCTGCCATGATCACGGCCACGATTGCCAGGCTCAGCCACCTGACCTTTACAAACAGAATCATGGTCCCGGCGATGGCGAACAAGGCCAGTGTGGTTCCCAGATCCGGTTGGCGCAGGATCAATATTGCCGGCAATACCACCAGGATGATGGGGCTCATCATGTCGTGCAAGCTGGTGCGCCCGGTCTGCAGGGCATAGAGAACGCTGCCGGCCCCCCAGACCAGAAACACCACCAGCAGGACAAACCTCCATCCCCCCAGGCCCTCGAGCTTCTCCCAGAACAACATCAGCGCGCCGATGGCACCCACGGGATAGGGAACCGTCGTCGGTTTGAAAAGATCCCGTAGCCGGTATCCCCCCGGAGGCATGGAGGCTTCATCAGAGAAATACTTCGCAATACACAGAATTACCGCAATCTTGGCCATCTCCGACGGCTGGAAGTTGAATACGCCCAGGTGTATCCAACGCTGGGAACCGGATACCACCCGGCCGACCAGCAGAACCGCCAGCAGAAAAACCAGGGTGACGCCCAGAAACGGGTAGGCCAGCTGCTCGAAAATCCGGTAGTCCAGGGCCGTAAGCACCACGACGATCAACACGCCCACGCCCAGCCAGAGCCCTTGCAGTAGAGCCATGTTGGTGGAGGCGCCCTGCGAGGCGGAGTACAGGTTCACCAGACCCAGCCCGGCAACCGCCAGAGTGGAGACCACCAGGCCCCAGTTGAACGTGCTCTGCTTGAGAGTGCTCACCTTCCGGCTGCCTCCGCCCGCAAATCGGCGGCCCCGATTTGCTCCAGATAATAGGTAATCAACTCCATGGCCAGGGGAGCCGCACCGCTGGAACCGTGCCCGCCGTGCTCATTGACCACCGCCACGGCGATGAGCGGATCTTCCGCCGGCGCGTAGGCGGCGAACCAGGCATGATCCCTGAAGTCATAGGGCAGGTCCCTGCCCCGGTCGTCTCCCTGCTTGACCACCTGCGCGGTCCCGGTCTTGCCGGCCACCTTGAACTTCACTCCGCGGGGACGCCGGTAATAGGCGGTGCCGCCCGGTTCGTTGGCCACCCCGGTCAGCGCGTCCTGCATGATCTTCAAATGCTCCGGGCTCGCCTGGGCCTTTCCCCGGACTACCGGCTCGAAGGTCTTTATCACCTCGCCGGTGGGCGACTCCACCCTGAGCACGATTTGCGGCTTGTACAGGGTTCCGCCGTTTCCGATGGTAGCGTAGGCCACGGCCAATTGAAGCGGAGTGACGTTGACATCGCCCTGCCCGATGGAATCCGAAACGGTGAAACCGGGCAAAAAGCCCGTCTTGGTATGCTTCTGGTACCAGAGCTTGTTGGGCATGATACCGGGCACCTCGCGGGCCGAGTCGAATCCGCTTATGGAGCCGAACCCGAAGCTTTTGGCCATCGCGGCGATGGCGTCCAGCCCGGCCTTCAACCCCGCCCGGTAGAAATACACGTCGCAGGACTGAACAATGGCCCGGTGCATGGCTATGTGCCCGTGCCCGCCCCGGCGCCAGCAGCGGAACAGCGCGCTGCCGTAGCGCATGGCTCCGGTGCATATCTGCTTTTCCGTTTCGGTCAGGGCGCCGGTATGCAGGGCGGCCAGCCCGGTGAACGGCTTGAAGGTCGAGCCGGGTGGATAGTGCTGCTGGGTGGCCCGGTTGGTCAGCGGCCTGTCCGGATCCAGAATCAGCTCGTTCCACCAGCGTGGGCTCAGCCGCCCGGACAACCGGTTGGGGTCGAACGAGGGCCGGGATATCATTGCCAGGATGAAGCCCGTCTTGGCGTCAACCGCCACCGCCGCACCTTCAATCCCCGGGAAACGCTTCTCCGCCAGGGCTTGCAGCCGGGCATCCAGGGACAAAATCAAGTTGTTCCCCGGTATGGCCCGCTCTTCCTTGGGCAGGCCCTTGAGCACCTCCTGAGCCACCGAGTCGGGTACCCGTTGCCCGCGGGCATCCACCACCACCTGCTGCACGCCGGGGGCCCCGCGCAGCTCCTGCTCCCAGGCCTGTTCCACGCCCTTCTTGCCGATCATGTCGCCCTGGCGGTAGTTCTTGGACTTGCGGGTCTTCAGCTCGCGGGGGTTGATCTCGCCGACGTAACCGAGCAGGTGAGCCGCGGTAGTGCCCAGGGGATATGCCCGCCGGGTCTCCGGGCGCACTTCCACGCCTTCCAGCAGATCCAGGTGCTGTTCCACCGCCGCAAGCTCCGACCAGGAAATATCCCGGCGCACCAGCACCGGCAGGAAGCGGTCCAGCCGCTCGGTGGTCTTGTAGGTATGCTCGGTCTGCTCCTTCTCTACTTCCGACAGGCCCAGGTACTCGGTCAACCGGGTCAGGGTTGCCTCGAAAGCTTCCCGGCTGCAGAAAGCCGGAGTGAAGTACACGTTGAAGGAAGGCCGGTTGTCCACCAGCAGGACGCCTTCGCGGTCGAAAATCATCCCCCGCAGCGGTATGTCGCGCCGCACCGACACGAAGTTGCTCAAAGACAGGGACCGGTATTCTTCGCCGCGCGACACCTGCAGACAATAGAGACGACCGGCGAAAACGATGAACACTACAGTGATCAAAAACAGCATGACCACGTAGCGGCCCTTGTAGCTCGAGATCTCCTGCTGACGGGAGTAGAAAGCCACCGCTCCTCCCGGCTAGGTAAAGGCACTACGGCGTTTTACCACCGGCCGGCGGATCCAACGGGCTAGGGCCCACACCGGGCCGGCCAGCAGGACATGAATGACCGCCAGGGGAAGCATTACCTTGAAGTTCGCCCAAACCGGACCGGTGCCGGCCTCCATTATGGCCAGCAACAGCATGACCAGCAGGCTGAACACCAGGCTCATGACGAACAGCAGGGTCAACTGCATTCCCTTCCGCTCGGGCAACAGGAAGCGCATCGACCAGCGGACCAGGATCCACACCAGCATGTGCGCGGAGGCCAGCATGCCCATGGGCGTCCCTGCAAAAGAATCCGCGGAAACCCCCAGAAAGAACACCACCAGGGCCCCTTCGGCCGGCGACAGGTTCAAGCCGATGAACACCGAAAGCAACAGCACCGGCTCGGGGTGCATCAGTTCCAGATGCAGAATGCGGCACAACGCCCCGTTCAGCGCCAGCAGAAAAACCCCGAAGAGAGCCAGCCCGATCTGCCTCATTCGGCCTCCTCTTCTACAGGTTTCTCTTTTACAGGCTTCTCTTCTTCGGGCTTTGGTGGCGTCTCGTATGCTTCTGGTGGCGTCTCGTCCACTACCTCTACTGCAGCTTCACTTGTCCCATTTTCCTGGTCCTGGTCCTCGACCTGAACCTCTACCGGTTTTTCTTCTGCCTTCGGCTGTGGCCGGCTGGTAACCACCATCACCTCCTCCAACGACTCGAACTCCACCACCGGTTCCAGTTCGGCCTCCCGGAAAACCCCCACCTTGGGAGAGGAAGCGATGACGATGCTGCCCACTTGCAAACCCGGCGGAAACGCCCCGCCGACTCCCGAGGTTACCGCCACGTCTCCCACCTGTACATCCGCCGTCCGCACCAGGTGATCCACTGAGCAAACCTCGTCCTCCCCGCGGCCGCGTACGATTCCCCGGGCGCGAGAACGCTGGATGACCACCGCCACGGCACTGCGGCTGTCCACCACCAGCAACACTTCGGAGTAGCCGCCGACCGTCCCGGAAATCCTGCCTACCAGCCCGGCCCCGGCCACTACCGCGTCGCCCACGGAAACACCGTCGCTGCTGCCTACATCGATGCGCAAGGTGCGGGCAACCGGGGAAGTCCCCACGCTCACCACCCGGGCGGCCACCGCCCCGGTCTCGCCCAGGCGCTCGCGCATGCGCACCAATTTCTTGAGACGGATGTTCTCCGCCTTTGCCTCTCCCAACCGGGCCAGATCGCGCTCCAGATCCTCCACCTTGGACTTGAGCTGCTGGTTCTTTTCGCGCAGGCCCACCAGGTAGATGTAATCATTCCAAAGGCTGGCGGCGCCGTCGACGACCCACACCATCGCCTTCTGAACCGGGGCGCTGACCCACAACAGGGACTTGTCCAGCCAGTTGAGTTTACGGCTATCCTTCATCTGGGCGGTGAAGAGAAGAAACGCCAGGAGCAGCAGACCCGCTATGAGGAGCCGAACCCGGTTTCTGCGAACCCAGGACATGCGTTAATCGATGGAAACCTGCTTCAACAGGTCGATCTCGTCCAGCGCCTTTCCGCACCCGTATACCACCGCGGAAATCGGATCGTCGGCGATCATGACCGGTAGCCCGGTCTCCTCGCGCAAGAGAACATCCAGGTTGGTCAACCCGGCCCCACCGCCGGCCAGCACGATACCCTTGTCAGCGATGTCCGCGGACAGTTCGGGGGGCGTGCGATCCAGAACCACCCGGACCGCGTCCACGATGGCGTTGATCGGATCCGAAAGAGCGTCGCGGATCTCGTCGGAGGACACCACGATGGTCTTGGGAACCCCCGCCACCAGGTCACGGCCGCGGACTTCCATGGTAAGGGGATCTTCGGTTGGATAGGCCGTCCCGATCTTCACCTTGATCTTCTCGGCGGTGCCCTCGCCCACCAACAGATTGTACTTGCGCTTCATGTGCTGGATGATCGACTCATCCATCTTGTCGCCGCCGATTCGCACCGAACGGGAGTTGACGATGCCGGCCAACGAGATCACCGCCACCTCGGTGGTGCCGCCGCCGATGTCCACGATCATGTTGCCGGAGGGCTCGGTGATGGGCAAACCGGCGCCGATGGCCGCCGCCATGGGTTCCTCGATCAGGTAGACCTCCCGGGCCCCGGCGGAGATGGCCGATTCTTTCACCGCGCGCTTCTCCACCTCGGTGATACCGAAGGGTACCCCGACGATGATCCGGGGCCTCACCAGGGTCTTGCGGTTGTGCGCCCGGGTGATGAAATAACGCAGCATTTCCTGGGTCACCTCGAAATCGGCAATGACTCCGTCCTTCATGGGCCGGATGGCCATGATGCTGCCGGGCGTACGGCCCAGCATGTCCTTGGCCTCTTTTCCTACGGCCAGCACCCGCTTGCCGCCATGGGCGTCCTTCTGAACTGCCACTACCGAGGGTTCGTTGCAGATAATCCCCTTGCCCTTGACGTACAACAGTGTGTTGGCGGTACCCAGGTCTACAGCCAGATCGTTGGAAAACAAAGCATAAAGCCAGTCGAAAAGCATCCCTGTGGTCTCCGATGCGGTTCTTAGGGATCTCTCAGCGAAACACATCGTGCGTACCAGAACCCCCCCGTTTTGGCAAGAAAAATTTGCTTGCATCGACGGCAGTTCGGTATATCATTCACCGTCCGTATCGAGCTATAAACCCATGGGAGTTTGAAATGCTTGATAAGATGCGTCAGCAGTCCCAGTCAGCCATCATTTTGCTTTTATTCGGCTTTATCATCTTCGTGTTCGTTTTCTCCTTCGGCGCCGGATCCGAGGGCTTCCGCTCGGGGGGCTGCGGGCGGGCGGGCATAGCCGCCCTGGTCAACGGGGAAGGCATCTCCGACATGCATTTCCAGTTCCATTACGACCAGCAGCTGCGCATGGCGCTTTCCCGAAAGAAACAGGGCAGCTACCTGCGCCGTGAGGACAAACTGGCTTTGCGCCAGCAGGTCATGGAAACCCTGGTCGATCAAGCCCTGTTGCTCCAGGCCGCGCACCGGATCGGCTTGCATGTTACCGACGACGAACGCAACGAGAGCATCCGCTCTTCGCATCAGTTCATGGATGATAACCAGCGCTTCAATTTCAAGATGTACAAGATGGTGGTGCAGCGCTACTACCAGACCACCATGAAGCTCTTCGAGGAAGTCTGGAGGGAGCAGATGCTCGCGCAGCGCATGGCGCAGATCATCCAGGACACCGCCCGGGTTACCGACGAGGAGCTTCTTCAGGCCTACACGATGAAGGAGACCAAGGCAGACCTGGCTTTCGTCAAGGTTCCGGCCCACATGTACCTCAAGACCTCTGTGCCGGACGAAAAAGACATCCAGGAGTTTTTCAAGGATCACATGGATCGGGTGGAAGAGTTCTACAACTCCCACAGCGATCGCTACCACAAGCCCAAGAAGGCCCAGGTGGCCCACGTCTTCTTCGAGGTGCGCAAGGAGTATGACCAGGAGCAGGAAACCGACAAGCGCGAACAGGCCGAGTTGACCGTGGACGACCTCAAGAAAGGCGCCGATTTCACCAAGCAGGCCAAGGATTACTCCGAGGACGATGCTACCCGTGAAAAGGGCGGCGTCCTGCCACTCTTGACCCTGGAGGCCCTGACCGCCCGCTGGGGTGCGCCCTTTGCCGAAGCCGCCTTCGAGCTTGAGGTCGGGGGCACCAGCGGTGTGATCAAGTCCGACAAGGGCTATCACGTAATCAAGTGCCAGAAGGTCGTCGAGGCCGAAGATCATCCCCTCGAGGAAGTCAAGACCGAGATCGCCAAGGAAATCCTGACCAACGACCGGGCCAAGGCCAGGGCCAAGGCCGAGGCCGACCGCCTGCTTGCCGGTCTCAAGCAGGGCAAGCAACTCGAGGAGTTGGCCCCCCCGGAGACCGCCGACCGGAAACCCGCTGCCGGCTTGCATACCCAGCAGACCGGCAAGATCGCCCGTATGGGCGGGTTCGTCCCGCCGATCGGGGTCGATGAGGACCTGGCCCGGGCGGTCTTCGAGCTGACCAAGGAAAAACCGGTGCCCGACAAGGTATTCGAGCTGTCACCCCCTGCGGGTCTGGGCTTGCCGTCCTACGTGGTCGTACAACTGCTGGATCGGGTGGAGCCCGACTTGACCGCCTTTCCGGAGGCCAAACCGGTATTGACCAATCAGATGCTGGCCGGCCGGCGCCAGGGACAACTCGCCGCCTGGCTGCAGCACCAGCGCGAGACTGCGCAGATAGAAGTGAATCAGGCTTTCCTGGTGGATGTAGCCGGCCCGGGACAGCGGCGCAGCCGGTAGGGTGCCTGCCTTTATTCCCCCACGAACAGCTTCAACGAGTGACCGCGCTCCTCATAATAGGCTATGACTGGAGCGCCGGAAGCGGTGAAGACCGCGTCCAGGTGGGTTCCGGCCCCTCTTGAGCCGTCGACCTCGTACATGCTCCAGACACCCGACTTGAGTATCGCGGCGTTGAGATGCCCCTTGCGGGGATCCGGACCGTGCATCCGGTTGTAGGCAATCAACAGGTTGCCGGAGGCATCCGAAGCCAGCGCCATGTTGTAGACGTTGTCCAGAAGCGGCTTGACGGCCCAGCCCTCGGCGGTGAATTCGGCGATGGACAGGCGGTCCTTGCGCGCCTCCCGGAAGATGACCCGCGGCTCGTTCTGGGGCGTGAAGAATATCGCGCTGGACTTGCCGGGATTGTTCTCGGTGGCCACTACTTCCGTCGACCATTTGCCGTCCTCGCCCTGGATGGCCACCCGCACCTCGCTGTTGAGCCCCGACCAGTGGAAGTAGCTGCCCGCCAGGCCGCCCTTGGGTTGCCTGACGAAGGAAATCTGCACCTTCTCACTGCCGTTGGCCTTGTCTACCCGCTCGTTGCCCCAGATCCCTTCGGTGAGCTCGACTACGGATTCTTTATCAGCCTTTTTGCCTTTCTTGGGTTTTGGCGGCGGCGGAGGCTGATTGGACTCGTCGCGCAGGACCCGCCAGGCGTGCTTCAGGTGGCCGTCGCCCGAGTAGTACATGGCATGAAGCTTCCACTCGTGATCGAACAGCAAACGGGCCCCCATGCCGGTGCCGTCGCCCCACTCGATGGGCTCCTTTTTCCAGGTGCCCTCCTTGCGGTAGGCGTAGGTCAGCATCTTGTTGGTGTCGCGGTAATAGGCCACGTGCGGCTCACCCTCGCCGGTCACCTTGATTGTGCAGTAGAGGCACTTGCCGCAGGAGTCATCCACGGTGTCGATGGCGAATCCCGAACTGGACTGCCGTACGTACTTCAGGGACAGGTTCTTCTTGTCGTAGTATACCATGTGAACCGCGTCGTTCACGTCGATGTCCATGGCCACGAACTGACCCGCGTCCCCGGAGTTGTCCACCGTGTAGGTCTTGCCCTTGGCCCGACCGCCGCTCTTGATGTCCACGCTCTTGGTGCAAGCGGCGACCGCCAGGATCAATCCACATGCCCAGAACAGCCTCTTCATGGTCACTCCTCCCCGGGCAAAAGTACCACAGTTGCCGGCAACCGCAAGAATCATTTTTGCACCTGCTTCTCTTTCTCCTTGCGGCGCATCTCCCGGTACTCCTTCTCAGGCATCAGCTCGCCCGGCTCCTTGCGGTCGATGAACAGGACGCCGTTAAGGTGGTCGATCTCGTGCTGGAAGATCCGTGCGGTGAAACCGGAGACTTTTTCGGTCTGGTGCTTCCCGGCGGGAGTGTCGTAGGTCACGGTGATCGATTCGGCCCGCCGTACTTTTCCGAAGCCGGCGGGAATCGACAGGCATCCTTCCCAGTCCACGACCGTCTCCCCGGAGACCTCTTCAATCTCGGGGTTCAGGTAGGCTTCCAGGGGCTGCTCCGGCTCCCGATCCAGCCTCTTTACCAGCACCACCCGCCGGTTGATCCCCACCTGCGGCGCGGCGATGCCCACTCCGCCCTCGTCCTTCAGCGTTGCCAGCATGCGGGCGATCAGGTGCGCGATCACCGGATCCCCCGGGCGCACCGGCAGGCTCCTGGTCCGCAGGAAGAAATCGCCGGCCGCGGAATCGTTTTTGACCATATCCATGCGCACGTCACCGGCGTCGCGCATGGCCAGCAGCCTCTCGGTGGGAGCGAAGTCGGGCGAGACCCGCTTGGCCGCGCAGGCCGACAGGGAAAAAACCAGAAATACGATTATGGATATCCGTACCATTTGCCAGGAAACTTACTACGGCAGGGGGTCGGTGTTCAACTCATCGCCGCCCTGCATGAGCCAGGCCTCGTTGAAATGGATCCAGCCGATGGTTTCACGCTTGTGGGTGTAGGACACCCAGATGGTGCCGTCCTCGGGGCTCTGGGCGATCGAGGGATAATGGTAAGAGCATCCGCCCTCCGGACAGTCATCGTTGAGGTGGCGCACGGCGGTGAATGTCCGGCCCTCGTCGGTGGAAAGCGCCGCCGCCAGCGGAAAGCGGACCGCGGGGCTGTTGTTGAATACCGCCACCACGTGGCCGTCGAGCAGCCTGACCCAGTCGACCGAGGTGTCGCTGTTGGGCAACCCGGTGGGCTCCGGAAGGCTCCAGGTCCGGCCCTGATCGCCGCTGCTCATCTGAAAAATCCGCCGGGTGCTGCTTCCGTCCCGCATAATGGCCGCCACGCTGCCGTCGCCGCGCTGGATCAGGGCCGGCTGGCTTTTCAGGGAGTGGTCGATCTGGTACTGGCCGTCGACTTCCTGCTCCCGGAAGGTCTCGAATCCGTCGTCCGAGTACATGAACACCGGCAACGACCAGCACTCGTCGTACAAAGGAAGGACCATCCGGCCGCTCTTGAGCCGCAGGGGCCGGTGGCGCACCATCCAGCAGTATTCCTCGCGCAGCATGACCGGCGCCGACCAGGTCTCGCCTGCGTCGCGGCTTTCGATCATGCGGATTCTGGAGTCGTCCCACCAGTCGCGCCCGAAAATGGTCACGAATGTGACCGCCAGGGTGCCGTCCGACTTGACCCACAAGGCGGCGTTGCCCTCGGCCTTCCCCGGCTCGTCGAAAATCACCACCGGCTCGGTCCAGGAATCCGCATCCGGCTCCAGCTTTGAAAAAACGTTCCAGGAATCGTGGGACTTCTCGGCCTCGCCGTGGAACCACACCACCCCCACCGTGCCGCCGGGAAGCACCGCCACGGTGGACCCGTGATGGTTGCAATCGGTCTGTGGAACCCCGGTCGACTCCGGGATGCACTCCAGCGAGTTCGGAGGCAGGATCAACCCCTTCTCGAAAAAGGGCTCCTGCTCCTCCGGCGGAAAGAGATCCTGCTTGGCGGTTTCGCCGCACCCGCACACCAGCAGCACCGCAAGCAGCACTCTTTTCATTGCGCCATCCTCCTGATCGGGCACATAATACCACATGTTTGTAACCGACAAGCTCATCTACCTGCAACTGCAGAAGACCGCCTGCTCGCACATCGCCGCCATGCTGGAAAAGACCGTGGGCGGCAAGAAAATCGGCCTGCACATCCCCCTGCCCCACCGGCTTTACTCGACCGACAAGTACATCGTGGGCTCGATCCGCAATCCCTGGGACTGGTATGTCTCCCAGTGGTCCTACGGCTGCGCCGGCAGAGGGGCCCTGCACAAACGCCTGACCGGCCGCAAGTTCTTCCGTTTTTTCCAAAAGCCATTCAGCGAGTTCACCAAGCCGGTGGCCGAATGGCGGGAGACCTACAAAGACCACCGCGATCCGGAATGCTTCAACCGCTGGCTGAAGATGATCTTCGACCCCCGCCGCAAAAAAGATCTGGGCGAAGGCTACGCCCGAAACCCCATCAGCAGATACGCCGGTCTGATGACTTACCGCTACATCAAGATCTACACGCGCGGAAGCAATGCGACCAGCCTCGAAGCGCTGAAGAAGTTCGACTCGGAAAACAACTTCCTGAAGTTCACCATCCGGGTGGAATCCATCGATGCCGACCTTCTCCAGGCATTGAAAAACGCCGGCTACGAACTGAGTGAAGGCCAGATCCAGGTCATCCAGCAGGGTGCCGACTACCGTACCAATCCCTCGGACCACCTTCCCAGCGGGTTCTATTACGACCAGGAAACCGCCGGTCTGGTGGCCGAGCACGAGCGGTTGATCATCGAAAAGTACTGCTATGACCCTCCCTGACCGGACCGGTTGTAATTACATACATACTGTAGTAGGCTCCCGGAGGTTTTTGAAACCAGGGGCCGGGGGAAAGCGCTCTGGTAGTGGGAAAAGACGGCAATTTTATCTCTGGAAAAACCGTGCAGGCAATCGAGGTTCTGCTGGCGGTCCAGGCGACCAAGGAGACCCTGGCCAGGATTCTCAAGGTCGAGATCCTGAAGGTCGACGAAATTCTCGCCGAGATCCGTTCCTTCGACCTGCCACTGCTGTCGACCCGGGCCAAGGACAACCGGATGTACTACTGGCTGGACAAATCCGAAACAGAATAGCCGGCCGCTTTGTCCAAGCGGTGACCGGCTGGCTACTTCGACGACCATCCCTGGATTCAGGCGGCCGCCTTCGGCTGGGCGGTGTGGGCTTCACCGGAGTCGATCTCCCGAAGTTTCAATCGCCCCGATGAAACATTGAAGTAAGTGTCCACCTGCCGCATGCGCCGGTCCAGGGGCACGCCCAGCCCCTCCAGGCGCTCGCGCACCGCCTGCAAATCCGGACAGCGGGCCTTGAATTCTACGTTCTTCACCGGTAAAAGAGAATGCAGACGGGTGGACATACTGTCAAGGAGGACCTGGAAATGAGGAGAACCATGACCCGACTGGCCGCAGTTGCACTCATTTTGTTCTCGTTGTCCTGCACCGAAAAAGCCGGAAAGGACTATACCCAAGCCCACGCCCTGCTGGACCATTACGTCCTGGCCTTCAGGCAACTGGCCATGCAGGGCAGCGGCATGGAGATCATCCTGGAAGACCTCAAGAAGATGAAATCCGACCTGGACGCCATGAAATCCAAGGTCCCCGCCGACTTCTACACCCGCTGCGACCGCTTGCTCAAGGTGTCCCGCCTGACCGTCACCCCGGACCCGGAGGGGAATCTCCGCCCGGCCATCGAAAAGGAAATCAAGGCTTTCATCAAAGACGTCGAGGGCCGGGACATCGAAGAGGAGCTCCAGGGAGGCCTGGCCGAGGTGGCAACTGCGTTCGTCGAAGAGGTGCTCAACCTCCACATGCTGCTGGAGGGCATGCAGGACCGCAAGGCCGCCAGGAAGAAATACCTGGAGAAACACCTCGGACCGGAAAATCCATAATCAGGAGTGGAACCATGAAAATTGCAACGACCGTCCTGATCTCGCTGGCTTTCGCCGCAACCGCACTGGCCGGAGACGTTCCGGCCACTACGAAGACCTTTCAACAGGAAATCAGCTTCCAGATCGAACTGATGAAGAAAGGCGACGTGGAGAAACTGAAATATCGATTCACCGAACGCCAGCGCAACAAGATCATCAAGAAGATGACCGAAAAAGCGGTCAAGGAAGTCGGCAACTACTCGATCGACGAGCTGGTCCACAAGGTTGAGCCCGGCAAGCACAAAGGCCGGCTGACCGCCAAAATCAAGATGAAGAACGGCCGCACCCTGACAACCTTCGTCCTCGTGGACGACGAGTGGCAGGCCGATACGCTCTGGTTCAAGTAGGGAACAACACCTACACCAGCCCCGCTTCACTCGAAAATGTTCTCAAAGGGATTACGCGGACACCGTCCTTTTCGTAGTCTTTGTTGCCCAAGTGCACCTGGTAGAACCGGCGGATGGGTGTCCTGTCCCTGAAGTAGAAGATGGCCGGACTGACGCTTCTCTCCCCGCTCTTGCATTCCACTGCGAAGAGGGGCTTGTTCTGGCGGAGGATTACAAAGTCTACTTCGCGCTTGTCGGTGTCGCGGAGGAAGCGCAGGTCCATGTCGTAGCCTTCGGTGTCCTCGATAAAATGGCAGTACTTGAGCAGGTGGGAGGCGACCATGTTCTCGAAACGGCAACCGGGATCGGGAACCAGGGACCAGTCCCAGAGGTAGAGCTTCTGCTCTTTCTTGACCGCGCGGATCTTCTTGCCCCCGTATGGAGATATCCGGAAGCAGTAATAGATCCTTTCAAAGATGTCCAGCCACCGCACCGCCGTCTCGTGGGAAACCTGGAGAACTTCAGAGAGGTTCTTCACCGAAAGAGGAGAGCCGACGCGGCTGGGAAGTTCCCGGGCGAGTAGCTCCAGCAAACCTATCTCCCGGACACTCTCCATATCGCGGATGTCGTCGTAGATTACCCGCTGAGAACGGTTCCTCTGCCACCGGCGCCAGAATCTCTCCTCCCCCCGCAAGAGCGGCTCCGGGAAGCCACCGAAACGCAGCAACGCTTCGGTGGCTTCACCAGTCTCCGCCAGGGTGAACGGATGCAGCCGGTAGTAGTAGTACCGGCCCTGCAAGGAGTCGCCTCCCCGACTGTAATGATCCAGTCTAGCAGAGCCGGTGATCAGGAACTGCTTCTTGTGCTTGCCGGTGTCATAGAACCCCTTGACCAGGTTTCGCCAGCGGGCGAACTTGTGAACCTCGTCCAGGACGACCAGCTTCTCCCTCGGGGGCAGTTCCGCGTTGAGAATGGCCGATCGAGCATGAATATCGTCCCAGTTCATGTAGGCGGGATGATCGATCGACGGATTCTTCAAGAAGCTCAGAGCAAAAGTCGTCTTACCCACCTGCCGGGGACCTCCCACGAACACCATCCGGTCCAAGAGGTCCTTGGCGACAACTTTCTTCAGGTATCTTTCCCTGATCTTGGCCATGAGTAAAATCAGTATAACCCGATTTCACTCATGAGTAAAGTAAGATTGACCTTAAAATACTCACGCAATCCAAACAGGTGCCGTTTCATAACCTGCTGATATACAAGTAGTTCTACTGAGCTGCGCTGAAAATCACCGGGTAACGCACGGTATGTCTGCCGGCTTGCATGGCCGAGTCGAAGCGCAGCGAGTATATTGTCTCTCGCAGGCATTCGGCGAAAGAATCCGATATCTCCTTGGACAACTCGGTCTCCGCAATCTTCACGTCCTCCACCAGACCGCCGTGCTCGTCATCCGCAATGATGTCGAATTCAAAGACCAGCCTGCCCGAGATGACCCCCCGCTCCTCGAGCTCCATGTGGTAGCACTCCTTGAACCCGCTTCTTCGCGTCGATTGCGTTCTTCGGCAACCTCGGCTTTCTTCTTTTACGCTCCCGGACACCTGCATCGGGGACGGCACTTCCAGGTCTGGAAGTTAGTTCATCTTGCCGCTGTTCGGGTCTGGCGGGCGCCGGCGATTCCACAAAAACACCTACTCCCTTGTCCTGGCGGACAAGCAGGAAAACAACCAGGCCGGCGACAGCGACGACCAGAACCAGGAAGTAAAGAGCGTTCTTGGATCTCACGAATTCCTCCCCTCTGTTTTTCCTCCCCGCAGGCTGGCGGCCAGGGCGCCGAGGAGGGCGGCGGCGGAGCCGGCCAGCATGGCCAGGTGCATGGCGTCGAAGTCCTCTGCGTGCCAGTGGGTGCCGGTCCGGCCGCCGGCGGCGTGGTAGATGGCGGTGGCCATGGCGACGCCGATGAACATGCCCAGGACGCGGGACTCGGCCATCACCGCGCCGGCGGCGCCCTGCTGTTTGCGGGGGGCGGAGCCCATCAGAGCGCTGGAATTGGGGGAAATGAAGATTCCGGTGCCCAGGCCGATGGTAGCCAGACACAGGATCACCCGAATTTCGCTGCTGTCCGGCCCCAGGCCAGAGAGGAAGAAGAGACCTGCCGCCATGATCAACATTCCGACAGTAGCCAGTCCCCGGCTGCCTATCCGGTCGGACAGCCACCCCGAAGGAGACGTCGTCAGCGCCATCAGCAGGGGCTGAACCGACAGGAACATACCGGTCATCGCCGGGGACTTGCCCCGGCCTTCTTCCAGGTAGAAAGGCATAAGAATGATGACCGAAAAGAGAGCTATATAGTTGGCCACCGCGCTTATAGACGCTCCGGTGAACATGCGCGAGCGGAACAGGTTCAAATCCAGGAGCGGCGACTCGCTGCGGCGCTGGATAATGATGAACACCGACAGGCCCAGAACTCCCAGGCCGGCCGAAAGCCAGGTCAGGAAGAAGCCGGTGCCCCATTTCTGAAACTCTGACAAAAGCAATAGAAAAGACGGCAGTCCCAGCATCAAGGCCAGGGCTCCGGCCAGATCGTACTTCGGCCTTGTCTGCTTTTGTCCATGCGGCAGGAAGAGCAGCCCCATGACCAGGATGATCAATGTGACCGGGACATAGACGTAAAAAGTCCAGCGCCAACCCAGAGCCGAAACGATCAATCCCCCGAGCACCGGCCCTACGGTCAGGCCAACGTAGGTTGCCGTGGCCTGCATCCCCAGAGCCCGCCCCCGCTGTTCCCCCGGAAAGGAAAGGGTCAAGAGCGCCGGGCTGGCGGCCAGAACCATGGCGCTGCCCAGACCCTGCAGGACACGGAAAAACACCAGGGAGGCAAAACCTTGTGCTAGTCCGCAAAGCAGGGAGGCCACTCCGAAAAAGGTGTAACCGATGAGATACACCCGGCGGTGTCCCAGCAAATCCCCGAGCCGCCCCGCCGGGAGCAGCAGGGCCCCCACGGCCAGCAGGAAGGACTGCACCACCCATCGGGAGTCCTCGATGGAAATGCCCAGATCTCTGCCCAGATCCGGCAGGGCCAGATTGACCATCGAGCCGGCCATGGCGGAAAGCAGGGTTCCCACGCCCACGACCGTAAGCACGAGGTATGGCTTGGGTTTCGGGTCGGGTCTCACCCCCGGAATAGTATTCGCGAGATCCCTGGCTGGCAAGCGGCTTGACTGGCAGCGTCGTATCCGGTAAACATTTCAGGCAGTTTGGAGAGGCCATGAGCATAGACGTCGGCGGCATCTACATCAAAGTGGAGCGGAAGGAAATCACGCAGGAAACCATCGTTTCGGAAGTTAATAAGTACTGGAAGGCGCGGGGGGCCGAGCAAGACGAAAGAGATCCCTTCGGCCTGGAACCGCTGTCGCTGGAGGAAACCGGGCGCCTGGGCGTCGCGGTGCTGCCCGACATGAACGGCTGGATCCCGGTATGCGACAGCGAGGCGCTGCGCGCGGATTACGATCTGGCCAAGTACCTGGCCCGGAAGCTGACGGTTGAAACCTGGTGGTACCAGGTGGCCGAGATAACCAAGACGGCCATAGTGCGGCGCTTCGGCGCGACGGGCGACCCCCTCCCGCAGACCTTCGAGGAGATCGTCCAGTTCGTGAGCAGCACCTTCCCGGCCGCCTTCATGTATTTCCACGACCTTAAATACCACGAGTTCTTCGACAACACCGTCCTGGTGGGCTTCTCGCAGATCGCCCCGGATTCGGGTGCCTACTACTCCGGGGCCACACCCGAAAGCATCAGTCTTTCCGAGAGCTACCAGAAAGCCCACGAGGAAGCCCACCTGGTGGACGCCGACGCCGTCCTGGAGCAGTTCGAGGAAAAGAAAGAAACCCGGGTAAAATGGGGAACCGCACCCGAGAAAGAAAAGCCACCCGAGGAAAAGCCCCCGACCAAGAAGAAGCCGACCAAGAAGAAGAAACCAACCAAGAAGAAGAAACCAGCCAAGAAGGAGAAACCAGCCAAGAAGAAGAAACCAGCCAAGAAGAAGAAACCAGCGAAGAAAAAGAAACCAGCGAAGAAGAAGAAACCCACAAAGAAAAAATCCAAGAAAAGGTAGGTGCCAAGTGGAGATCAAGAAGGAACTCCTGGCGCCCTGCAGTTTGTATTGCGGAGTATGCGGGATACGCATCGCCTACCTGGACGACAACCAGAAGTTCAAAGAAAGGCTGTGCACGGTCTACGGCACCAAGCCCGAGGACATCTTCTGCGATGGTTGCCTGGCTGAGGACGAAAAGGTCTTCCTGTACTGCCGCGTATGTCCAATCAAAGGATGCGTGAAGGAAAAGGGCATCGACGGCTGCCACCAGTGCGATGAGTTTCCCTGCGAGCATATCGACAAGTTCCCCCTGGAAGTGGGCAAGAAAGTAATCCTCCGGGCGGTCCCCCAGAGGCGCGAATGGGGCGACGAGAAGTGGGTCCGGGAGGAGGAGAAGCGCTACACCTGCCCCCACTGCGGCTACAAGATCTTCCGCGGCGCCAAGCGCTGCCGGCAATGCAAGGAGCCGCTCGACCTGGACTGATGGAACGGATGAAGTCACAGGGGTGGGTCGTTCCGCTGTCGCTGGCTTTTCTGCTGGTGCTGCCTGGCGCATCCCGTTCCGAAGACAACGAACTTCCGGACGATATCGAAACGACCGAAGAGGACGCGTTCATCGACGAGTTCACCCTGCTGATGGAGGACGCCGGGATCGTCGAGTCAGCCGCCCGCCACAAGCAGGCCATCGGCATGAGCCCCTCGGCCATCACCGTGATTACCCGCGCCGACATCGAAGCCTCCGGAGCCACCACCGTCCCCGACCTGCTGCGCCTGGTCCCGGGCATGAACGTCGTTATCGACAATCCCTTCTTCACCGCTATCACCACCCGGTTGTACTTCACCGAGGAGGGCATCCATATCCTGGTCTTGATCGACGGGCGGGAGATCAACTTCGATCCGCTGGGATTCCCCCCCTGGGAGATCACCCCGTTGCTGCTGGACGATATCGAGCGCATCGAGATCATCCGCGGTCCCGGGTCCGCCCTGTACGGAGCAAACGCCCTGACCGGAGTGGTCAGTATCACCACCCGCCGCGTCCCCGACAAAACCTCCGCAAGAATCTACCTGGACGCAGGCGAAGCCGGCAGGATAATCACCGGGCTGAAGGTTTCTACCAAACTCGGAAACTGGGGAATCTCGGCCAGTGGAGCGACCGACTTCTCGGGGACCTTTATAGACCCGCGCGATAAAAGCAAAGAAACCTGGAAGTTCCGTTCGTTCATCGAACATCGCTGGTCGGAATCCCAGAGGTTCCTCATCGATGTGGGAATCGCCTCCGGGATCGGTCCTATAACTTCTCCAATGGGAACGGTCCACAGCAATTACGAACCAAACTCCATACGACTGGCATACGAATCCGATCCCTTCAACTGCCAACTGTACTATTCCTACGTCACCGCCCGGGCGGAGATAAGAACTCCCCTGGAGTATTCCGGGATCCGGTTGGCCCTGTTCAAGCCCGCTCCCATGGAATCACACCTGATCGACGGCCAGGTCCAGTGGACTCCCCCCAGATTCTGGGATCCGCTTCTGATAATCATCGGGGGTGGAGCCCGGGCCTCCTCGGTCATCTCGGATGTCCTGCTCAACGCCGGGACTTTTTCCGACCCAACCAGTTCCGGCTACCACGAGCCGGGTATCAACCACTGGGAAATCCGCACCGGCGCCTTCGTTCACGCGGAGTTCGCCCCGACGGAGTGGGTTACCGTGACCGGCGGCACCCGGGTCGACTACAACACCCAGACCGGGGTGTTCGTGAGCCCCAGACTGGCCGCGGTCTTCCAGCCGAAAACGGGACAGTTCCTGCGCCTGGGAGCGGCCCGCTCGTTCCGCAAGCCGTCGTTCATGGAAACCGGGACACATCTGATGGTCGATTTTCCCGACGACAGCCCGATTACCGGGACCGGCCGGGAGAACTTCCAGGAATTCATGACCCGGGTGGGCGGCAACGACGATTTGAAGAACGAGGAGTTGACCGCGTTCGAAGCCGGCTACCTGGGTCAGTTCCTGGACGGCCGGCTGGCGGTCAGCCTGGACCTCTATGTCAATATGCTCAGAAACATGACCGCCATGATTTCGAACATTCTGGAGGACGAGCGCGGTCTGCCCGACCTGGAGCAGAGCAGCTTCATGTTCTTCAACGACGGTCCGGACATAAACGTGTTCGGCAGCGAGCTCAGCGTCCGCTTCACGCCTTCGAAGCGGCTTTCCCTGCTGGCGTCCTGGTCCAACCGCCAGGTGGTGAGCCTCCGGAAAGAAGACTACCAGGTCTCCAACCCCCAAAACCAGATCACCCTGGGCGGCCGGTTCCAACTGGAATCGGGGCTGGTGGGAAGCCTGTATGCTTTCTCCCGGTCGGAAATCCGGTACTACAGTCTCGAGAACCCGTCCGGCCTGCTGGAACCCCTGCTCTCTCAGTACGTCGATCATGTTATTCTGTTTTTGGGAAGGCTCGGATGGAGATTCAACCTGAGGCTCTTCGAGGTGGAAACCGGGGTCAAGATTTTCTTGCCGGTCTCACCCTTCTCGGCTCCTCACTTCGGGTACTTCGAGATGGCGGGAGGCGTAACGCCCATGGGCCGGCCCTTTGGCGCGGCGCAGCTGGCGCGGATGTTGACGGTCTACCTGCAAGGTTCTTTCTGACGAATATCAGTCGGTCATACAGCTGTCGTCCAACGGCATGCAGTTATCTACAGCGCCGCCGACGTCGGCGCAGGTGTAGCCGTCGGGGCACTCGTCGCCGTTGGGACAGGGAAGGCCGCAGTAGCGCTCGCCGGGGTTGGCCTGGCTTACGATGCACACCGAGCTGCCCCCGCAGTCGGCGTCGGTGGTGCACATGCTGCACAGCGGGTCGGTGGGCAGCGGGGTGATGCACATGGTTTGGGTCCCCGTCACCGTCAGTATCGGAATGCACGTCTCCGCGGTGCAGTCCGCGTTGGTCGCGCAGGGATCCTGCGATCCGGGCACGTCGAAACACACGCCGGTGGTGGGGCCGTCGTACAGCCCAAGCGTCACGCAAATCATGTTGCCGGAGCAGTCGGTGGTAGCGTCGCAGGGCTCCGAACAGTTGCCCGTTGAGCCGAACAGCGGGTGGAGTACGCACAGCCCGCCCCAGCAATCCGGCAGGCCTGCGCCGCAGGTTTCTCCGACCGCCAGGCAGTCGGCGCCGGCGGGATCGCAGTTCTCGGTGATGCAGACCTTCTGAACCGTATCGGTGGTGTCCCGGTACCAGGTGCAGATTTCGCCCGCCGGGCAACTTGCGTGGTTGACGCAGGCCTGGTGGGAGCCCGTGGACCAGACGCACATGGGGATGTTGGCCAGAGCAATGCATTCCCCATCGAGGCAGAAAGTGATAATTGCACATGTACCTCCCGTGCCGCAGTCGGAGTCTGCCGAACAGACTTCCGAGCATTTGCCGTTCAGGCAAAAGCCCTTGCAAGTGCTGGCCTGCGGGTCACAGTCCGACCCGACCGGGTCTGCGCCGTAGTTTTTGCACACGCCCTTGAGGTCGTCCTGCAAACCCAGTAAGGGATAACACACCTCGACGGCCGGGCAGTCCACCGTGCTTACGCATGGTGTCCCCGGGGAGCACACGCCCTGGATCTGGGCGTCCACCGGCATGGGCCCGCAGTGCATGTCCGGCGGACAATGCAAGTCGGAGTCGCACAGCGCCGAGCACCACTCGTCAACGCCGTTGTTCAGGCACAGCTTGCCGGCGCAGGGTGCCAGGCCCTGCCCGCAGGCGTCGCCCACGTCTCCGCAGTCGGGGCTGACCGGATCGCACTCTTCGGTGGTGCACTTGTTGGCCAGGAGCCCGTCGTGCGGCAGCCGGTTGTAAGTGCAGACCTCGTGCACCAGGCAATCCGCGGTGCTGACGCAGTCGGCCTGGGAGCCCGGCATCCACTTGCACATGGGAGCCGGGGCCAGATCGGTACAGGTTTGCTCCAGGCAGAAGACGGTATAGGAGCAGAGCATGTCAAGCGGGCAGTCGCCGTCGTCCAGGCACCATTCGGAACAATGCCCGCTTACACATATGCCGCTGGCGCAAAGCTCGTCCCAAGGATGCGGGTCCGAGTCGCACGCCGCGCCGGTGGTCGCACCGCCGCGGTCGTAGCAGGTGCCTTCGAAGCCGTCCCCGGCGTCGTTATAGCTTATCCCGCACACCTGGGGATCGGTGCAGTCGTCGGTGCTGTCGCAGGGATCGGCTACCGGGAAACAGAAACTGAGGCCGGCGGTGACCGGAAAGCATTCAAACTCGCCAGGAGTGCCGCAGGTATCGCAGTCGGCATCGGTGGTGCACTGGTTTCCGCAGACCGAGTTGGGATCGTCCTCGGCATACCCCATGCAGATGTGGCCGTCGGCGCAGGCGGAACCGAGCGCCCCGGCGCAGGGCGCTCCGCAGGTGCCGGTGTGGTCTCCGCAGCTAACCCCGGCGGCGGCGGTCTTCTGGCAGAAGGAGACTGGGTCGCCCCATACGCAGCACATGTCGCGGCCGTCGGTGCCGTTGTTGATGCAGTCGGAGTCGGTTACGCAGGGGCCGGTGCAATAGCCCATGTAACAAGCGCCCAGACAGCAGTCGTCGTTGCCGGCGCAGTTCTCGCCCACCTCGCCGCAGGTGCCTTCCTCCAGGCAGTTCAGGTCGACCCCGGGGGTGTAGCCGTTGTCGCACTCGCAGTATGGCACGCAGTTGACCACCCGGCAGGTCCCGTGGCCGGAGCAGGTCTGCGCTTCGCAGGGGTCGACGCCGCCGCAGTCATAGCACTGGCTGTCGTCGATGACGCAGTTGTTGGTGCAGATCAGATCGCCGCCGTCGTGGCCCTCGGTCTTGCAGGTCTTGGCGCCGAACTGCTCCCGGTCGCACTCTTCGTCCATCTCGATGACGTTGTTCCCGCAGGCGTAGCAGTCACTTCCGTTGAAGGTGCAGTCGGCATTGCAAGCCAAGTCCCCGCCGTCGTAGTCGAGATCGGTGCAGTCCTTGTCGTCCAGGTCATCGCCGTCGCACATCTCGCCCTGGTCCTTGACGCCGTTGCCGCAGTTGGTGCAGCCGCTCTCGTCGTAGGCGCACTGGTCGGTACAGCTCAGCGTGCCGGTGAAGTACCCCAGACCCTCGCAGGTCTCTCCGCCCAGATCGGTCCCGTCGCACTGCTCGCCGGTCTCCAGCTTGCCGTTGTTGCACTCCGGTCCCCCGTCTCCGTCGTCTCCACAGGCAGTAAAGATCAATGCCGACATTGCCAGTATTATCAGCCCCGTCCTTTTCATGTCTCCTCCCGTGTCAGTGGAATGACCAATGCAGAACAACCCCCCCTCCACTTCGCAGCGCCAGGGGTCTGACGCCGGGGGCGGTATCGGAATCGGGCACCAGCAATATTACCAGCAAACCGCCCACTGCCATAGCGGCGCCGACACCCGTCCCCACCCAGCCCAGAGTGTGATAGCTGAAAGCCTTGTCGTCCTGGTCTTTCATTGCGGATCGGTATCTCTCGATCTCGTCCGGCTCGGTGGCCTTTATCCAGTTGTCGCGAGCCTCGTCCCGCCGGTCCAGGGCGCCCTGCATGGGACCCATGAAGAAGTATATGCCCAGTCCGGCCAATATGGCGCCCCCGGTTGCCAGGCTCCCGCCCACCCAGTACCAGGTCGAGTCGCTCTTCTGCTCGGCAACCTCTGCCACCGGGGCCTTTGTGACCGGCGGAGGCGGCAAAACGACCTCGGTTACCGGTTCCTCTGCCGGCTGCTTGATCACCGGTCCCGGCTTCGGGCGCAGAGACAGCAGGCCCTTATTCAGAACAGTCTTCAAAGACGCCGAAGCCGGAAAGTTGGCCGCGGAGGCCTTGGCCTTGATGTTCAGGATCTGCTTCTGCGTGGCGGTATTGAAGAACCGCAGGTTGATGCGGATTACCGATCCGAACCTGAAAATACTGACTTCAACCAGGCCGGCGGCTCCTCTTTTCTGCAGATCCCGCAGACAGGCCGGAGTGGTGCAACACCCCTCTCCCTCGAACGCGGACACCACATCGGCCCCCAGCGACCGGATCTCCCCGGCAATCTTCTCACGGGTAGCCGAAACCATGCGGGTATCCATTCCCTTGGCCGAGATGCACAAGCCAACCTTCGGCGAAACTGATGTGGCGGGGGCGGCAATCAACAGCAAGATAGTCAGGTGTAAAGCAGTCAAGTTAACGCTCTAGCGGTTTGCCTTTACGATCTTGAACGAACGGTTGAGCAGCGTGTTGGCCGTATCGTACTCCCCGGCCTCCATCGCCGCCATGACCTTTTGAGACAGTTCGTCCAGCCGCCGCTTAACCGACCTTTTCCTCAATCGTTTCGATGACCTGTCAAAATAACGATTGAAACGCAAAAGCTTGTCCTGGACGAAGGCCTCATTCACCCGTACGGTCTTCAGCGTTGACAGCGCCCGCTGGCCAACCAGGAGCGCCTTGGAATGTTGTGAGAGTTTCTGCCACTTCTTCATCTTGGCGTACTCGGAGTCGAACTTCTTGCTGTCGCCGGTGATGATCCCGTTGCGGTGCATGGTCAGCCGGATCGTCCGGTTCAGCTTCTCCAGCTTCTCGTCCGGCGTCGCCTCCTTCCGCGGTGAGGGTTCTTTCTCCGGCGGAGGTGGCGGCGGCTCGGGTTCCACTACCGCCAGTTCGCCCGGGGGCGGTTTCGGGAGACTCTCCGCTGGATCCGCCTTCAGTTCTTCCACCGAAGGCGACAGATCGGCGACCTCAACCGGATTTTCCGGATCCCCGGCTTCCTGGTCGGTTCCGAAACCCTTCAGGAAAAACACGACCAGGACCGCCACCACGCCGGCGACGACGCCGATGCTCAGGGCGATGAGGGCCCTTGGGCGCCTTTTTGTTGTCAGCGGTTCCTGGTCGAGTTCGGTCGGCTGATCGACCGTCACCGGGGGCGGCGTTTTCGGCGTTTCCCAGCCGCCGTCCTCGTTTTGTGAGGGTTTGAGTTTTACCTTGTCGGGCAATTCCGCGATGATCGTGGGCGGCATGCTGGGCTGCACCGATGTGCCCAATGCTGATTTCGGGGGGCCGGACAGGAACGTAACCTGCGTCGGTCCATCGGCGCTGGTTGTCTGGGCGTCTTTCATCGGGGCGGTGTCGGCGGCCAGAGCGGCCATGGCCGTGCGAATGCTGCCCTCCTCGGTGGGCTCATCGTCGAACTCGATGGGAGCTTCGGGCTTATCTTCCGGCTCCCTCCAGGTGACTGAGAAAAGGCTGTATTCCTCGGTCTTGCCCTTCAGCGAAGTCGTCGAATGGAATTTGGTGAAGTCGCGCATGCGGATGAGCTTGTCGCGGGTGGAGGAAGAGATCAGCACTTCCCCGGCGCCGGCCTTGGAGCTTATCCGCGAGGCCACGTTGACCGCGTCTCCGAAAGCGTCCTGCTTTTCAAAAATGGTCCGTCCGCTGTGCAGCCCGACACGGATGCGGATCTTGTCGGTTTCTTCCACCTGGTTGCGGTTGGCGGCCTCGAGGACCTGCTGCATCTCCATGGCCGCCTCGACGCCGTCATCCGGCGACTCGAAATGCGCCATGATGGCGTCGCCGATGGTCTTGATTACCGTGCCATGGTGCCGCTGGATCACCGGGAAGAGCAGTTCATTGTGCTTCTGGATCTTCTTGCGGCCGGCAATGTCACCATGGCTCTCGAAGTAAGGGGTGATGCCGATAATATCGGAAAGCAGAATAGTGGCATCCCGGATCTGGATCAGTTGGGTCTTTATCTCCCTCTGTTCCGAAGAGTGTTCCTGCTCGCCCTGGTCGATGTCCGCCTGCACCAGGTGGCTCAAGGCCTCTTCGTCCTGCTGTTCGGGAGAACCCGCGGCGCCGGGGAAAACCGGAGCCAGCCACTTCCGGAACCCGGCTATGGTCTGATAGCGGGCCTTCAGATCCACAGCCATAGCCATGGTGATCACCTTCTCCAGCGCCGGGGGCACATCGGGGTTGAACAGGCAAGGAGAAACCACCTTGCCTTCCAGAACCGCGTCGGTGATCTGTATTATGTGTTTGCCCTGAAACGGAAAGCGTCCGGTCACGCACCGGTAGAGTATTACTCCCAGTGAATAGATATCGCTCTGCACCGTGGCCGGCTGGCCGGAGAGAACCTCAGGGGCCATGTAGTGGATGGTCTCCGCCGGCGCCCGGGCGCCGGTGGTCCCAGCCATGTCACGGGTGCTGGAAAGTCCGAAGTCGAGAACTGACACCTGACTGCCCTCGCGCAAGACGATGTTGGACATGGTCAGCCCGCCGTGAATCAGTTTCTTGGCATGGGCCGCTTCGAGGGCCTTGGCAATCTCGTCGGCCAGCCGGGCGGACTGCATCGCGGGAATGACCTTGCAGGTCTCAGCCACCGAATCGAGGGTGGCTCCCTCGATGTACTCCATGGTCACGAAAAACAGCTCCTTTTCCTGGTGCAGATCGAAAACCCGGCTGATGCCCGGGTGAGAAATCTGCCGGGCCTGCAGAACCTCGCGGCTGATGCGCTCGAACGCCTCCCCCTGGGCAAGAGTGGGATTGAGAACCCGCAGCGCCACTTTGGTCTTCAGCAACCCGTCGTGGGCCAGAAAAACCGTGCCGGTGCTGCCCTCGCCCAGCTTCCGCTCCAGCTTGAATCGCCCTAATTGGCTGCCGATCTGGGGAAACGTCTCCATTCCCGCTGAAATATACATGAGTGACAGGGGCCTAGCAACACGATAGAATGTCAGCGTGTTTTTCCGCACTTCCGTAGCCTTGGTGCTGATATTTTCCGGATGTTATGAGCCTCTGGACGAAGACTCCCTGTGCCACCCGCTGGAACCCGAATGCGCCAACGCCGACGCCGACCAGGACGGAATCCGCAACGCCGACGACAACTGCCTCACCGATCCCAACTCCGGCCAGGAGGATCGGGACTTCGACGGAATCGGAGATGTCTGCGATCCTTGTCCCGACGCCGTCTGCGGCAACGGATGCGGAACCTGCCCGGAAGGCATCGATTGCGTCGACGGCCAGTGTATCTGCGAGTTCGGCGAGTGCAGCGACCACACTTGCCGCCCCCAGGGCGGATGCTGCGAGGACGCGGAGTGCGGCGCCGGAGCCTGGATCTGCACTCCCGAGCACACCTGTTACTGCGAAGTGGCGGTATGCCCGGACGGCACCTGTCGCACAGCCGACGAGTGCTGCACCGACGTCGTCGACGATACTATCTGCGGTGCCGACCGTATCTGCGAGAACCGGGTCTGCGTCGCCGGTCCGGACGGCGAACTGCTCATCGACGGCTCCAGTTGCACCCTGAACGGCGCCGCCTGCCTGCCGGAAAAGCTCTTGGGCCAGGGCCTCAACTGGACCTTGCTGCAATCTTTGTACTTCACCCACGTGACCGTGCGCGGCGGCGCGATCCTCTCGGCTCCCCGCCTGGACCAAGACAACAGCGGCGGCGCCCTGGTTCTGAATGCCACCGGGACGGTGATCCTGGAGTCAGGCAGTATCATCACCATGTCCGGCCGCGGCTACGGGGGAGGCGGCGGGGGCGGCGGCATACAGTACTGCGACGGCCAGGCCCAGTGCCGCTTCGGCCGCGGCGGCGGCGTGGGTTCCACAAATCCGGACGGCGAGCCCGGACAGGGCAGCGACCTGGGAACCGGCCCCACCCCGGCCTGCCTGCAAGGCTATGATCCATCAACGGTCGGCTCCGGCTCGGGCGGCGCCGGCGGCGGTTTCGGCGGCCAGCCGGGTCAGAACGGCGGCGCCTGCGCCTCACGTTGCACCAACCCACCCTATCCCATGGGCGACAGCTCCGGCGGCCAGGGCGGCGGCCCTCACGGCGGCCTGGGCGGCAGCGGCACCGGCTACAGCAACAAATGTCCGCAGAACATATACTGCGACCTGGACGAGGGCCCCTCGGGCGCCCCGGCCCGCGACTTCGAGCAACGCGCCCAGTCCGGCATGCACGGCGGCTACGCCGCCCTGGGCTCCAACAGCGATTCGACCGAGGACGAATCCGTCCTGATCGGCTCCGGCGGCGGAGGCGGCGCCGGCGGGATGCAGGGCTCCTCTCACTGCTGCGGCGCCGCCGACGGCGGCAACGGCGGCGCCCCCGGCGGCGAGGGCTTCATCGGCTGCACCGGCGGCGGCGGAGGCGGCGGCGGAGCAGCCGGCGGCGGTTCGATCGAAATCCGCGCCCGCAACATAATAATCTCCGGCCGCATAACCGCAGACGGCGCCGGACGCGCCAATCTTAACGGCGGCCACGGCGCCGGCGGCGGCATCCTCCTCTACTCCCGCCACTCGATAACATTGAACGCCAGCGCAGTCCTGCGCTCCCTGGGCGGCTTCTCCGACGGCACCGGAACAACCACCAACGGCGGCACGATAAAACTCTTCTACCGCAACCTGGCCGGCCTCCCGCCCCCAGCTTCCAGCGCCGGAAGAGTATTTACCAGGGACCTGACGCAGTAGCGTCAGGTCACAGTAAACTCGCGACAAACCGCTCGACAGAGGAGTCCAGAGTCAGAATCACCGCCAGGATCCCTACTGCAGCGCGGAGCGGCATACCCAGAAAGAACACCTGGATCTGGGGAGCGGTGCGGTTCATGAAACCCAGCAACATATCGGCCGTGAGCAGGGCAACCATCGCAGGGAAAGCTATGGACACGCCCATGCGGATGGCTTGAGCGGTCACAGCCAGCGCCAGATCGGCGGCCTGAACGCATTCGGTAACCTTGGGAAAGCTGCAGATCGGCAGGGACACCAGGCTTTGTTGAAGCGCCTTCAGGAACAGAGCGGGTCCGCCAGCCGCGAAAAACACCAGTATGCATAACAACAGGTGCAGATCTCCGACCGGGGAGGTGCGTTCATCCGACTGGGGCACAAACGTGTGGGCGCCAGCGGATCCGCGTAGGTTGTCTATTAGTTGACCTCCCATCTTCATGCCCTCGAAAAGGCAGGATCCGGCCAGCGCCAGCACGGTTCCCACTGCGAGTTCCTTCATCAGCAAACCGAAATAGACGAGCCCTGAGGGAACCTGGCCCGCCGATTCCGCCTGGGGATAGACCGCGATAACTACGCAGGCCACCAGACCGAGCTTGGCGGGAACGGGCAAACGCCGGCCTCCGAATGCCGGCACCAGAAACACAACCGGCAGAATGCGGCCAGCAAGCAGTATACTGAAAGACAAAGCATCCATATCAGAAGGATCCGGATAATGCCGCCTGGGCAAAGTGAACCAACTGCTCTCCCATCCAGGGAGCCACCAGCGCCAGCACCAGGAGCACGGCCAGTATCTTGGGAACGAACGAAAGCGTGAACTCCTGCAGTTGACTGGCAGCCTGCAGAACGCTCACCAGGAAACCCACCCCCAGAGCGGTGAGCACCACCGGCGCCGAAACAACCAGCACCAACCACAGCGCCCTACGACCCAACTCCAGCATCAGAGACATATCCACGGGTCACCTCACAAATAAGCCCCGATCAAGCCGGAACCGATCATCGTCCAGCCGTCGGCGAAGACGAACAAGAGCAGCTTGAAAGGCAGTGAAATGGTAGTCGGCGAGAGCATGTGCATGCCCAGCGACAACAAGATGCTGGCCACCAGCATGTCCAGAACCAGGAAGGGGAGAAAAATAACGAACCCCATGCGAAAGGCTTCCTGCAACTGGCTGATGACGAATGCGGGGACCAGGGCTTTCCAACTGGGGCCTTCGTCGGAGAGGTCGGACTTGTCAGACCGGTCGGACTGGTCAGACCGGTCGGACTGGTCGGACTGATCGAGCATCCCGGAGAATGTGTGCAGGTGTCCGGGGTCGGCGTGGCGCTTCAAGAAGCTCTTTACGGGCTGCGCCGCTTTGTTGACCATTTCGAAGATCTGCCGGGGCGAACCGCTCTCCCACACCTCCTCGGCTCCCGAGAGTTGCTCGCCTACCTGGGAAGCCACCGGGGCCATTACCACCAGGCTCAACACCAATGCCAGGCCGGTTATTACGCTGTTGGGGGGGATCTGCGGGGTGCCCATGGCGTTGCGGACTATGGACAGCACCACGGCCATCTTCACGAACGAGGTCAGCATCACCAGGGCGAAGGGAAGCAGTCCCGCGCCCACCACGGCCAGAGTCAATGTCAAAGGGGAGTTTGTCACGACGCAGCCTCCTGCTCCTCTTCTTCCAGGCGGGTAACCAGCCGGATACCGTTTTCACCCGAAGACACTAATAAGCGGATGCCGTCGGCCTCGACCAGGTGCAGCACCTTTCCCGGTTGCAGCCGCACTTTCTCCAGGCAACGCAGACGCCCCCCGGTCTCCTGTCCGGATCGCTGGGACCTGCGCCTGAGCCAAACGGCAGCTCCCGCACCAGCCGCCAACAGTCCGGTGGCACCCCAGGGAACATCCGGCTGGCCGCCGCTTTTCTTCGCCGGCTTGAGCAGGAAGAAGCCCAGAAACACCGACACAACCAGGGCCGCACCCAGTATCACCATCCTGGATTTAAGCGTCCTCATCACGCCCTCCCGATCGTGGCGGAACCTCGAGTACTCGCACTCCGCGCCGCCCCTCCACGTCCACCAGTTCGCCGCGGGCCAGCAGAGTGGAGCCGGCCCGCAATTCCACCGGACCGAGCACATCTCCCGGCAGGGTCACCACGTCGCCCGCCGAAAGTGCTGCCACCTGGGCTACCGTCAGCTCCACCCTTCCGGCTTCGACGGTGATTTCAACCGGCAGAGCACCCACATCGGCTGCTTCCAGCGCCGGGCACTCATGGTCCGAAAAGATCTCTCCCGGATTCATCGCGCTACCTCCTTGACAAGAAATTACACTTTCGATGACCAGCTCATTTGCACGCAGGCTCCCTCTTATGGACCAGGAGCCTAGTCGCAAGCTCACAGCCTCCTGGCTCCGGCCTTCCAGCAGGACGACGTCACCGATTCCGATGGCTAGAAGCTCTTCTGCCCTCAAGCGGGAAGTTCCCGCCAACACCGGCAAGGTCAGCTTCAATCCACCGACCCGTTCGATGGCGTTCACCGTATCGATTGGGGCCGGCCGGCGGCGGCGAACGGAAGTTGCAGGTTCGATCCAGATGGCGAAGCCGCGATCCCAGCCGGCTTCTACTGCCAACCAGGTGGCGACCAGAGAGTCTTCCCCGCTGCAGGCTCTTCCAACCCGTCCGGCCGAATCAAGCAGACCCGCAAAGCGCCATGAGCCGAAGCCCTCCGGGTCCCTCCCGGACAGATCCACCAGGGCCGATGCCAGTAACCAGCCAATGACCCCGTCCTCCCCTTCAACCGCCAGAGTCCATCCGGCCTGCGCGGGCCGATCGGGCCGGATCCGGGCGACCATGCGGCCAGCCAACTGGGGATCGAGCACCAGAAATCCGGTCCGGTCCCCGACGGGATCCACGAAGATCGCAAACCGCCATTCTCCCGGAAAAACCTTGCGCAACTCCTCCACTCGCAGGGACTGCACCCGGGCGACCTCCAGCCGGGCAGAACCCAGCCCCAGACGCCGCGCCAGCCCGGCGGCGCACTCGGAAACTCCGGGGATCCAGAGCCTGTGGGCGCTGGCACTGGCAAGCTCGAGATCGGAACGCTCAAGCCTGCTGAGATTCTCAACGGGGAAAGGGCGCACACGGGGTCGGCGTTTCACGGGGACACCTCGAATCCAGAGAGATCGAACCCGCCGGAAGCAAGCCGCCCGGACAGGATTTTTCTGCTCCGCTGCAACTCGGCACGCTGACGAGCTCCGTCGGCTCGCAAGTGCAACCGGACCCGCCGGCCCGCGACAACAACCTCGCAAGTGACACCCTGTAACCAGCCCGAATGGAAGGTGACCAGCACTTTGTGCGGATCCACACAAAGCGGCGCCGCTTGAGCGGCCTGCACTACCCGGGAGGACAACTGCTCCAGAGCCGCCTCGGGAATCGCCGCTGGCAGGGTGACAGGTAACCGGGTCCCGCCCGGCCCTTCCGGCACCTGGAAGGGCTGAATCCACGCCTGAAAGGGATTGTACCCGACCGCCGGAGACAAGGGTCTCCGCTTCAGCATTGACTTGGGGCCCGGACCGGGAGTGGGTGGTTTTATCTTCATTGGCATCTCCTTGCCCGCTCCTTAGAGCAAGGCCCGTGCCAACCCGATCCGCATCTCCAAGTTATTGTTTTTACTGGTCTACTATTTCGGATCCGCAGGGACTTGTCCGGATATTAAAGACACCGTGTCCGGATACCGGACACTTCCGGTCCAGACCGGCGATCCCTTCTGCGGCTGGCGGCCCTTCGGCGGCGTCTGTCGAGGTTCAAGACGACTTGTAGCCTTGCCCGGGCCCCGGCAAGCTCCCCCTTGCTCCCCGACAGGCTATCCCGCCGGCCATTCAGGTCACTTTCGGCCTGGCCGACTTCCTGGCGAACCTGCATCAGGTCTTCAGCCAGCCGCCGGTCGAAGGCCAGGAGGCTGGCAAGCCAGCGTGCGTCCTGCGGAATGCGGAGCCGGTTTGAAACCTCGTTACGTGCCCTCTCGATCGAAGCCTGGTTTTTCATCTTCCCATCCAGGATTTCGCGGGCCCTCCCGACATCTGAAACCGCCCGGGCCGTATCGGCCAGAGTTCTTTCGAAGAACAACCGCCGGACTCTGACCAGGCTGTCGAGCGGCCCCTTCATTGCCGGCAACCTCCCGCGAGTTGAAACAGATCGGCCGTCGTTCGCTCGAGGTCCGAATTTTCCCCGGGTCCTTGCCGGATGAAATCCAGCACAGCCGGTCTGACGGCAATGGCCCGGTCCAGTTCAGGATCGCCGCCCGGCTGGTAGGCTCCGGCTACAATCATGTCCCGCCGGGATTCATATACACTGATCAATTCACGGATTTTGCGGGCCGCTTCGTGGTGCTCGTCGGACACCACCCGGTCCATCAGACGGCTCAAGCAAAAACAAGGATCTATGGCGGGATAGCAGCCTGCCTGGGCAAGGTGGGGTGACAGGGTGATGTGTCCGTCGAGAAGCGCCTTGACCTCTTCGTCCAGAGGGTCGTCTTCGGCTTCCCCCTCGGTCAAAACCGTATATAGCGCAGTGATTGAGCCGTCTGCATCGTTGCCGGCCCGCTCCACCAGGGCAGCCAGGCGGTCGAAAACCGAAGGGGGGAAGCCGCGCCGGCCCGGCGGCTCGCCCGCACACAGGGCGATCTCGCGAAGGGCCCGGGCGTGGCGGGTCAGCGAGTCAACCAGGAGAAGAACATGCCGGCCGCTGGCCCGGAATCCCTCGGCTATCGCAGTGGCGACCGGAAGCACCCGGGCCCGCTCAGCCGCGGGCCGGTCCGACGTGGCGCAGACCACTACCGAGCGTGCCAGGCCTTCCGGCCCCAGGTTCTCACGGATGAACTCGCTCACTTCTCGCCCCCGCTCACCCACCAGTGCCAGCACGATGCAGTCGGCCTGGGTTCCCCTGGCAATCTGAGCCAGAAGCGTACTCTTGCCCAGACCCGGGCCGGCAAAAAGGCCCATGCGCTGGCCCCGCCCCAACGTAGCGAAGCCGTCCAGCGCCCGGATGCCGGTGGCCAGCGGCTGCCGCACCGGCGGTCGATCCACCGCGGACGGCGCCTCGGCATCCACCGGCAGAGTCGTGCAAGTGGAGGGCGGCTCTCTCCGGTCCAGCGGCCGGGCTCGAGCGTCCAGAATCCGGCCGAGCAGATCCTCCGACCAGGGCACCCTGAACGTCCGGGATGTCCCCTGGACCCTCATGCCGCTCGACAGATCCAATCCGTCACCAAACGGCAGGAGAAGCACCCGGCCATCCTTGAATCCCGCCACCTCGGCGGGCACCCGGCTCTTTCCGATCAAAACCTGTTCGCCCATCCGGGCACCGGGGAGCGTAGCGGTAAGGGTGGCTCCGACGGCCGCCGCCAGCTTCCCGGATCTGCGAACCGGATTGACTGACGCCACACGCTTTTTCCAACCCGACAGGATTTGAGTGGCATTCGAAGGCATTTCAGTCCTCCCGCATGGCCCGGGCCAGTTCCTCGAGCTGCACGTCCAGGCGTCCGTCCACCAATCCATGTTCTCCGCGGACCACGCATCCTCCCCGCCCGACCCGTTCCGACCCGACGAATTCCACGCTCACCTCCGGGTCGGCAAGAACCGGATGCTTGCCGTCACGAAGGATCGCCAGATCGTCGGGGTGCACGTACACCCGGAGTTTACGGCCGCATTGGTTTTCACGAATCACCCGCGCACATATCCGCGCGACGGACTGCGGAGAATTGCGCAATTCCCTCGACAGAATCCGCCTGGCCATTTCCGTGGCCAAACTGGCCATTTCCGGCAGACACTTTTTCAGCATGCGGGTCGAAAGGGTTGCGGCTCCGGCCACGTGTACGGCCACTTCCCGGTAACCCGTATGCCGGCCTTCCTCGCAGATCCGTTCCGCCTCTTCGCGCGCCCGGCTGATTATCGCATCAGCTTGCTTCACCGCCTCCAGACGCTCCTTCAGAATCAGATTGGAACCCAGCGGCGAGATCTCCATCCGCCGGGTTGAATCCGCCGAAATACGCATTGTTTTCATCGACTGCCTCCATGAAAGACTATTTCCCGCAGGCCGGCGGCGGAAACCCGGCACTCCTCCAGGCGGGCCAGCCGGAACCAGGCCGCCCGCACGCATCGCGCCCAGCCTGCCGGCATATCCCTGGTGACGCGTTTGAGAGAAGCGGCGTCGAGGTCGGCCGTTGCCCGGCCAAGGCGATGCAGTCCGGCTCTGAGTTGGAGATCCATGCCGGGATCGTCCCGGCCGAAAAGACTGGATCTCATCGACAGCATTACCCGCGCGGACGGAGCCGGTTCTCCCGCAGTGCAGCCGGAGCCCAGAATACCCGGCAGCGTGTCCAACTCGTCCGCGCCCGCCTTACGCAGGAAGGATTCGTCAACGATTGCCCAGTTCGGTTCATGGGAGCTGGGCCTGGATTCTTCGTTTTCGAAAACGCCGTCGGCCAGGCGGGAACGCAGCGCCTCCTCGGGGGGACCGCCCAGGATCTTGTGGGTCGACTCGAACATCTCCCTCTCCGCATCCGAGAATACACGTTTCATCACGCCATTCTCCCCGGGCGAACGGCTGCGGGCCGGACCTGTTTGCGCTTGCGCAGGAAAAAGAATGCTGAGACGCAGAAGGCCAGCACTGCCAGGGCAACCGCGGCGATTCTGAGCAGTCCCTTGGAGTCTCCCGCCCGGGTTGCCGCCGCGGGAACCGCCAACTTGCGCTTGGGAGAAAACACTACCATCACCCGATCGCGCTCGAGGCCTACGACGGCGTGGGCCACGATCTTCTTGACCTCGTCGCGGGAGATTGGAGGCTGCGCACCGGAGCCGGGATGATAACCGATAAGCACGGAGGCGGTCGGTGCCGGCGCCTCGGCCCTGGAGATACGTTTTTCCGGCCCGGCGGTGACGTGCACTCTCGCGGAAACCACGCCCTCTATGGACTCCAGGGTCTTGGAGATCTCCTCCTGCAATGCGCTCAGGTAAAGGGCCCGCTCCTCCATTCTGCCGGGCACCAGGCCTCTCTCCTTGTAAACACTCTGGAATCCGGCGTGCCTGGTCCGCGGCAGACCCGCGGCGCTGAGCACCAGAAAAGCCCGGGAGAGATCGGAATGCTCGACCTCGACTGTCCACTGGGAACCCTGGCCGCTCTTCCCACCGGTGATGCCGGCCTCGGCCAGAACCAGCAGGATCTCGTTGGCCTCGCGCTCGGAAAGCTCGCTCTGCAGCGTGGTTCCGCATCCCGGCAGAACCAGCCAGACTGTTATCAACAGGATCTTCTTCATGATCGACCTCCTATATCTGCATGTTCCAGAGCCGCTTTACGCCGGCCATGCCTTCTTCGACCACCTTGTTGACCAGGGAGAGATCCTCGGAGATGCGATATACTTCCGCCTGCAAGGCCAGCAACTCTTGGGGTTTGAAAGTCTTCCCGGAACGCGCCTGAGCGATGATCTCGTCCAGCCGCCGCCGCCCCCCCTCCATCCGGGCAATTGTCCCCTGGGCCAGGCTCGCTTGCGGCTGCGGAGGCTTTCCGATTGTCTGACTGGACAGCACCTCGCCAAAACGCTGTCTTGGGGGCCTGGCCCGGGCCGGCGAAACCGTCCGGACGCCTGGTACGGCTGGTGCAGTTGCTGGGGCTATGGTGGCCACGGCAGGTTCTCCTAGCGGATGTTGTTGATGGCCGCCTTGGCCATATCGTGGCGCGCTTTCATCACGTTGGAAATCGCCGTGTAGTTCTGGGTCTCCTTGTTCATCTTCCGCTGCAGCGCCAGCAACTGGAGACTATTGGAAAGCCCCTCCTCCTGCAGTCGCTCCTGCGCCCGCAGCAGTTCCCATTTGCCGCCTGTTCCGCTGACGTCGTTGCCCACAGCTCCGTCAACAACGTCGGCCACCGCGGAAATAAACGATCCGCCCGGCAGAATCGAAGCCGCGAACCGCGCCCCTCCGGTAACCGCCCCCACCGCCTGCTGGGCGCCCCGCTTGACCATGGAACTGAAATCATTCTCGGCGGTCTGCCGTCCCCGCGCCGGACTCACCGTAACGCTCAACATCCCGTTCTTGATTGCGTCTACCATGCGACACCTCCTGTTTGCCCGCCCATAGAGCAAACCCCGTGCCACCCCGGTGCGTCGCATGAAAATCAGGAACTTACGAAACCCCCGTCCCCCGTCCCGTGTCCGGGATCCGGACACCGTGCCCGGAATCCGGACACGGAACCTTTGTACACACCTTCAATGCAGGTGGAAGTTCAGTCCGGGTAGTCGATAACTTTGGTTTCGGCGCCGTCCCTGTCCCAGAACGTCCAGCGCCCCCGCTTCTCACCCATCCGGTACCCGGCCTCCAGGCGCTTTTGGCCGTTGTGGTGCCAGAAAATCCAGGCGCCGTGCCTCTTTCCGTCGACGTACTCCCCCTCCGACGCCCTCTGCCCGTTGTCGTACCACCCGACGTACCAGCCGTGGTGCTTCCATCTTACCTTCGCATCCTCGACGGCGCAGAACATCTCGAACCCGTCCGGTGGCGGCTGTCCAACGACCAAGGCGCCGGACGGACACGGCTTCAGTTCCACCTCCGGTTGTACTCTGAGCCTGGCGGGCGACTCCTCGACGACTTTGTCCGGTTCTTTCTCGGCCCCGGCTTCTTTGGGCGGCTCTTTTTTCACCGGCACGGGTGGCGGCCAGGGTTGGTTCTCTTCTTTTCTGGCAACCGGAATCTCGAGCGGAGGCTTCTTTTTCTCCGGGGACGGTTTGTAGTATATCGGCAGCTCTATCGATAATCCGAATTCCAAGAGAGGATCGGAATTCCTGTCCATGGAGTTGGTGTATTTGTACCCCCCGGCTCCGACATAAAGATTCACCGAGTCGGCGATGGTGGCCTCAACGCCGACCAGGAAAGACCACCAGGCTGTTTCGGGCACCTCGGTTGCCCAGGACGTCTGGTGACGCCCGCGTACAAACACCGAAAACCAATGCGCCGTAAGGCCGAGGCCGGCTCCGACGTACACCCCGCTAGCGGAGCGGCTCTCCCAATCCGTCGCCCCGTCGTTGCCTTCGTACTCCCCGCCCCTACCGACCCCGCCCCCGAGTTCCAGGTCCACCGCCGCAAAGACGTCTTTTCCCTCATAGCCCAGCGACAAACGCAATCCGCCAAAGAACATCTCCCATCCCTGGCTCTCTTTGGACAGATCCATGCCTCCCTCCAATTGAAGCCAGTCGGTAAGTGCAAACGCCAGCACAGGTCCGCCACAAGCCACATTGTTCAGGCTAACCCCTCCGGCCAACTCGACCTTCCCCCCCTGCAAGTGCCCGGGCATGCCGAAATGAGTGGTGCGGACCGGTGGCGCGTACGTCGGGCTGCAGCCGGTGAGAAATAGACCTCCCAGGAGCGTTGCAAAAACCGTCCTCATTACAGTTCCCCAGCCAGTTCGCGTTGCAGCATGCTGATAGTAAGCAGGATGCATGCCAAACTCGGCGCGCCTATCTCACCAGGATTTGGTTGCTTTTGCCGATGGACGGTGTCACTCTGAATCACAGGTGAGCCTCACGAACCACAGCACGCTTCAAGACGGCAGAAAGCTGGCCTGGGCCGAATACGGGAATTCAGCCGGGCGGCCGGTGCTGTTTTTCCACGGGGGGCCCGGGTCGCGGCTGCCGTTGTTTCCGGGTCAGGGTGACGTGGACGTGCGTCTGATCTGCGTCGAGAGGCCGGGGTTCGGTGAATCGACCCGGCACCCCGAACGTACGCTCTTGGGCTGGGCGGACGACGTGACCGCTTTCGCCGATGCCATCGGCCTGGAGGATTTTTCGGTTATCGGGTACTCCGCCGGGGGTCCGCATGCGTTGGCTTGCGCCGCGAAGCTGGGGGAGCGGCTGACCTGCGCGGTGGCGGTGGGATGCGGGGCGCCGGCCGACATGCAAGGGATGGACTGGCGGCGCCGCCTCCTGTACTTCATGGCCCGGCGTGCGCCCTGGCTGCTGCGATTGACCTACCGCAGCCTGCCCGATCCCAAGAAGCATCCCGAGAAGCTGGTGCGAAAGATGCTCGCCGGCCTGCCCGAACCCGACCGCAAGCTACTCGAGCGTCCGGAAATCTTCCGGGCGGGAGTCGAGCAGACCGTGGAAGGCGTCAAGCAGGGTTTCGAGGGCATGGTCGAAGAGGTCACACTGCTTTCACGTTCCTGGGGATTCGACCTTTCGTCGATCAAGGTCCCGGTGACGCTGTGGTGCGGCACCGAGGACACCGCCGCGCCGCCGTCCATGTCCGAATACCTGGCCGCCCACATCCCCGGCGCCCGCCTCCAACTCATCGAGAGCGCGGGCCACTTGTGCATCATCGAGCACTGGGCGGAGATCCTGGATTCAACCTAGTCCTTTAGGAAGTCGGGGTTGAGACTGAATGTTTTTGCCAGGGCTTTCAGCTGGTCGGTGGAGAGCTTGTTTTTTACCGGACCCAGGGAGGCGGCCTGGATGTAGATTCCGGCGGCTTTTTCGGCGGTGTCGATCAGGCCGAAGGCGGTGTCCAGGTCGGGGCCGGCGGCTATTATGCCGTGGTGTTGCCAGACGGTCATCCGGCGGGTCTTCAACGCTTCGGCGGTGGCGCGGGCCAGCTCGTCGCTGCCGGGGATTTCGAATTCTAAAAAGCCGCAGCCGTCGGGGAAGACTACCAGACATTCGGGGTGCATCTCCCAAAGGAGGCGGGTCAGGGAGGCGGCATCGAGGTCCAGGATGCAGGTCAGGGCGATGATGTTGGTGGGGTGGGTGTGGATTACCGCCCGGTCGTCCTTGCGGGTGGAGTGGATTCTCAGGTGGGCGGGGAGCTCGCTGGCCGGAACGCAACCGCGGGAGAAACCCCAGACGGTTCGGTAGCGCGCGCCCTGCTCGTCCAGCTCGATCACCCCCAGGGTGCCTTGGGGATCGCGTTCGACGTTGCGCATGTGCTGGCCGGAGCCGGTGAACAGGAAGTGTTGGCCGGCGAGATCGGGAAGCGCGATGCCGGTGTCGCACCAGCCGGCGTCGGCAGTGAAGCGGCTGTCCATCTGGGCTCTGGTCAGGTGAACGCTGATGTTGCCGGCGTTGCGCTCCGCCCAGCCGCGCAGCCACAGATCGTGGGCGGTGTTGACGAACTGCTGCAGCAGGTCGTCGAATGTTCGGGTGTCGGTCATGCGGAACTCCGGTTCTCTTGCGCGACTTTACATGTTCCGCGTGACTTCTACCACAGAATTTTGGTATTTGAAGCGGCTATGGAGTTACGGCTAATGAATTGCGTGGTGCGTTCGTGGCGGGAGTCCGACGCGGAGTCGATCGCCCGGCATGCGAACAATCGCAAGGTGTGGCGCAATCTGCGCGACGCGTTTCCGCATCCTTACCGGCTGGATGACGCCAGGCAGTATATCGAGATGGTCATGGCCCGCGACCCCGAAACGGGTTTCTGCATCGAGGTGGACGGCGAGGCGGCGGGCAGCATCTCGTATCACATCCGCAGCGATGTCGAGCGCTATTCCGCAGAGATTGGATACTTCCTGGGCGAGGAGCACTGGGGGAAGGGCATAATGACCGGGGCACTTATCGCGGTCACCCGGCATGCCTTCGAAAACCACCAACTGAACCGTATCTACGCCATGCCCTACGAATGGAACCCGGCGTCCACGCGCGTTCTGGAAAAATCCGGCTATGTACTGGAGGGTCGCCTGAGCCGGGCCGTCTGCAAGGACGGGCAGGTTATCGATCAACTGCTCTATGCAATCACCAGGGAAGATGCCCCGGACTGATCACCGCTCCTCTTTCTTCTTCTCAAACAGTGCGCGGGCCCGGGCGGCTTTCATGCACTTACCGATCTCGTCGCTGGATTTTTCCTTGTAGCACACCATCAACCCGTCGCACTGCGAGTCGCGCTCGCAGGCCTCGCCCTCCTTCTTGGAGGAACTGCACCCGCAGAGCAGTAAGATGCACAGCCCCGCCACAACCCATTGCAAAATCTTCATGATTCCCCCTCCCTGAAGAGGTCTACCCAGGACTTTGGCTTGTTTACGCCTGCTTTGTCAAGTTGACCTCGCGGAGGCGGATGGATTGCGGCTGATTCCTAATCGCAGTACCCGGCAACCCCCTCGAAATAGGAATCCGGTTCGGCCGGCAGGCAGTTCTGCAGGCCGCAGTCCTCGTCCGCACGGCAGAGGACCACTTCGTCCAGGCCGGAGCAGGAGGCCAGCGGCGTGCAGGCGGCTCCGGAGAACTCGTCCTGTTCGACCGTCACGCAGCAGACGTCGGTATCGGGGCACACGCAGTCGTCGGTGAAGGGGCA
>Ga0272442_10000559_pt1 | contig 58351 bp, 51 predicted proteins | sample SSMForm2O_FD_200262 | JGI IMG/M metagenome (GOLD analysis project Ga0272442, IMG submission 200262) | Marine sediment archaeal communities from Little Sippewissett salt marsh, Falmouth, MA, United States - SSM-Form-2O | ecosystem: Environmental > Aquatic > Marine > Wetlands > Sediment ...
GTACGACACGGCGTTCACCCCGTCCTCCGGCCGGCTGCCGTGCGCGCCGCGTCCCGTCAAGTGGATACGTACGAAGCACGCCCCTTTGTGCGCAATGCCGATCCGCAGCCCCGTCGGCTCTCCGACCACGGCGCCGTCCGCGCGCACGCCGGCCTCGATCAGTCGCTTGACGCCGATGGACCCGGTTTCCTCTCCGACGGTTCCTGCGAACACCAGCCCTCCGGCAATCGATCGGCTGCCGCCCGCGGCGATTCGAGCCATGGTAACCGCCATGGCCGCGATGGCGCCTTTCATGTCGCACGCGCCGCGTCCCCACAGCTTCCCATCGACGATTCGAGGAACGAAGGCATCGTCCATCGTTCCAGCGGGGACGGTATCCAGATGCCCGTTGAGCATAAGACTCCCGCCGCGACCGGCGCCCCGGATGCGTGCCACGATGTTGGCACGGCTGCCCTCCACAGGGCAGGCCTCGGCGTCGATCTTGTGGGCGCGAAACCACGCCAGCAGGGCCTGTCCGACGTCCGCCTCGCGACCGGCTGCATCGGCATGGCTCTCGATAACAAGGAGGTCCTGCACGAGTCGCAGGACCTCCTTGTCGTGTTCGACCTGAACCATGAAGCGACTACTTCTTCGACGGTGCGAGTTTCGTCATCCCGCCCGCCTTCATCGCTTGATCGGCCGATTCCTTCAGTCGGAACTTCTGAATCTTGCCCGACTGCGTCATCGGGAATTCGTCGACCACCTGCACGTAGCGCGGCACCTTGAAGTTCGCGATCTCTCCGACGCAGAAGTCGACAATCTCCTGAGGATCGAGACGCACGCCCTCGCGCGGGATGATGAAGGCCGCCGCCACTTCTCCCATCACGTCATCGGGAACGCCGATCACGGACACATTTTGTACCTTCGCATGGGTGAACAGGTACTCCTCGATCTCGGCGGGATAGACGTTGAAGCCGCCACAGATGAGCATGTCCTTCTTGCGCCCGACGATCTGCACGTAGCCTTCCTCATCCATGGTCGCAAGGTCACCGGAGTACAGCCATCCATCGACGTCGATCGCCTCGGACGTCTTGTCGGGCATCTTGTAGTAGCCCATCATGACGTTGTACCCGCGGCAGGCGAGTTCGCCCATCTCTCCCACAGGCAACGGATGCTTCTCATCGTCGGCGATCTTGACCTCGATCCCCTCGAGCGCACGCCCGACGGTCTCCACCCGTCGTTGCACCGAGTCGTCGAACCGGGTCATGGTGATCACCGGCGACGCCTCCGTCAATCCGTACGCGATCGACACGTTGCAGTGCATGTCTTCCATCGTCCCGCGCATCACCTCGACGGGACACGGTGCGCCGGCCATGATGCCGGTGCGCAAGGTGGACACATCGTATGCGTCCCCGTTTGCCTTCCCCTTCCGATACTCTTCCAGCTCCAGCACGAACATCGTGGGGACGCCGTAGAGCACGCTGACGCCGAAGCGTTCCACCAATTCCAGCGCCTCCACCGGCTTGAAGATCTGCATGGGAACCAGCGCTGCCCCCCACGTGATGCTGCCCGCGATCCCCATCACGCACCCGAAGCAGTGGAAGAACGGCACGGCCAACAGGAAGACGTCCTCCTCGGTCGTGTGCAGCACTTCGGTCACCTGCTCCGCATTCTTTGCGATGTTGTGATGCGAGAGCATGGCCCCCTTCGGATTCCCCGTGGTCCCGGATGTATACAGGATGAAGACGTTGTCGTTCGGGTCGCACGATGCTTCCCTCTCCTCGAGAAGCGAATCCCCCAGTCGTTCGTCACCGCGGTCGACGACGGACTCAAACCGGTGCATGCCGTCTCCCAGCTCGCCACGGACGATGACGTGCTTCAGGTTGGGCAATCGTCCACGGATCTCTTCGATCATCGAGATGTAGTCAATACCGGCAAACGATCCGACCGCAAACAGGGTCGTCGCTTCCGAGTTGTTCAAGATGTATTCCACTTCGTGGGTCTTGTATCGCGTGTTCATCGGAACGACGACCGCTCCGATGCGTGCGATCGCGAAGTAGGCGACCACCCATTCGGGGATGTTCGGCATCCAGAGCCCGACCTTGTCTCCCTTCTCGACGCCGAGCTCCAGCATGCCTCGAGCCAGCCGGTCGACCTGCCGGTTCAGTTCCTCGTACGTCAACGTGAGTCCACTTGGATCCAGTATCGCCGCCCGCGTCGGGACCTTCTTCGTCGTCTCGCGCAACACCTGGGAAAGCGTTCTCATCCGGTCACCTCGTAGGATTGGGGTGAATCGATTATCGGACCCCTGTGGCGGAAACGCAAACTGGCTGCGCCTTCCCGGCCGCGTTACAATGGCTTGTTCATCAAGCAGGCTGCGGAAGGGACGCCATCGTCGGCCCTGCTCGACGGTTCCACCGGCATGGCGACGGGCGGCAACGACCGTCCCGCCCCAAGAAGGAGGAATCCCATGCTTCCCATCGTCAGCATCATCGGCCACCACGATGCCGGCAAGACGCGCGTCATCTCGGCACTCATCGACGAGCTGTCCGAGCGCGGCCTCCGCGTCGGCGCGGTCAAACATGCGCCGCATCTGGAGACCGCTCGGCCCGAGGGCGCAGATTCCGAGAGACTGCGCGCCGCCGGGGCTGCGCACGTGCTTCTGCTCGCTCGCGATGCCGCCGTCTTGACAACGCCACTCCCCGCATCGGACGACCTTCCCGAGACCCTCCAACGTACGTTCTCGGGCCGCTGCGATCTCGTTCTCGTTGAAGGCTTGAAGCGAGGGCCGTTCCCGAAGATCGAGGTTTTCCGCCGGGCGGGCCGGGTGCCGCAGCAACCGCTCGCCGGCGCGATCGAGGTCGCCGCCGTGATCACGGACGGGGCGGTCGGTCTCCCCGATGGCGTTCCTTCGTTCTCTCCCTCCGACATCGCAGGCATTGCCGATTTCATCGAGAACCGCTTCCTCATCGCTCCGTGAACGCGCCGTTGCAGCCCGTTTGCGGCTGTGATACCCTGGCTGCGCGATGACGTCCTTCGAACGCCCCACTTCACCGTCGGCCCCGCCGCCTTCCGCGACAGCCTCGATCCTGCTGGTGTCCCCTTCCACGGACCGGCTGTCGGAGGCCCGCCGGGTCGCGGCATCGATGCTCGCCTGCTCGGACGACGAGGCCGGCAAGGTCACTCGAGGAACGCACCCCGATGTCCTCGAGCTCCTCGCTCCCGAGGGCAAGGAGCGGATCGGCATTCTTCAGATTCGAGAGGTCATCCGATCCGCGCAGTTCGCGCCGTCGCAAGCACCGTTCAAGGTTTGCGTCATCCCGTTCGCCGAGGCGCTGACCGTCGAGGCCGCCAACGCCCTTCTGAAGATCCTCGAGGAGCCTCCCCGGGGGCTCCGATTTGCGCTCTTCGCCGAACATCCGTCCGATCTGCTGCCCACCATCGTCTCGAGGAGCCGGCTTGTGCGCGCCTCGTCCTCGCTCGTCGCATGCCACGAGCGCCTCATCGAGGCGGGATACGAGTCCTCAGACGCGGAGCGGATCGCGCGTCTACCGTTGCACGGCGGCGAACTCGAACGCTTGCTCGGCTCGCCGCGAAACCTCCTCGAGTCGGCAACCCTCGCGAGCGAGCGGCTCGCGGCAGCTGATACGCACGACATCTTGGAAGCGTGCCTGGGAGACGATCCGGTCGTCCGTCGCCAAGGCATGCTGTGTGCGCTGGACCGGGTCGCGACACGGAATCCGGATCTCCTGACCGAGGGCGTCCGCATCCTTGCGAACCAAGACCGCGAGGTTCTCGATCGGTTCCTTCGCGACCTGTTGATCGTCGGCTTCGATCTTGTCCGGGACGCGTTCCGCCCTTCGCAACGACGCGACGACCTCGCCGATCGCGTTCGCGCGTCGTTCGGCGTCGACCGGCTTCGCAGCTTCTGTCTCGCAGTCGACCGGTCGCACCGATCCCTCGCCGTATATGGGCCTGTAGAAGGGATTCTGGTATCCTTGTTCCTGGCAAGAGAGGAGCCCGCATGAGCACGGACCGCGTCGTACTGATCCACGTTCAGAATCTCGAACGTGAGACGGCGTATTTCAGCGCGGGAGACCTCGAGATTGGCGTGGGCGACTCCTGTGTCGTGGAACACAGCGGCCTTCGCCTCGGCGTCATGATGGGCACGCTCGAAGCGGGCGCCGGACTGGGAGAGCAACTCGAGTCCGTCGTCCGCATTGCGACGCCGTCCGACATCGAGACGTATCAGTACAACCAGGCCGATGCGGAACGTATCCTCTCCTCAACGCGCGACATCATCGCGCATCATGACCTGCCGATGCATCTGGTCGCTGCGGAGTACACGCTGGATCGCAAGCAGCTGCGCATCTACTTCACAGCGCCTCATCGCGTCGACTTCCGTGCGTTGCTGCGAGACCTCGCCAGCCGCTACGGCACTCGCATCGAGCTGCGTCAGATGGGCGCTCGAGACGAAGCGCGGATCAAGGGAGGACTCGGCCGCTGCGGTTTGGAGATCTGCTGTCACCGATTCCTTCGCGAGACGAATCCGGTGCCAATGGAAATGGCATACGATCAGGAGCTGTTCGTCTCTCCGGAGCGCATCACCGGCGCTTGCGGACGATTGATGTGCTGCCTTGCCTACGAACACAAGGCCTATCAGCAAGAACTGGCCGACTTCCCGAAACTGGGGGCTCAGGTCGAGTGGAACGACAAGAAGGGGAAGCTGATCTCGCACAACATCTTCCGACGCAGCGTCACGCTTCTGACCGACAGCCGCGAGCGCTTGGAGGTCGACGCGTCCGAGATTACCGTGTTGCGCCCGGGGAAGAAGCGCCGTCGCTGAGTCTCGCGCCGATCGCCTCCAGGTTTCGCCACTCTTCTCGAGAAACGGACGCTTCCACACGCGCGCCGGATTCCGCATAGTCCAGCACTCGCGCCCGTCCTGACGCCTGCAGCGGATGGAGTGCATACAGCGCAGGATGCGGCAACACGAACGTCACGCGCTCGTACGGCGGGAACAGCCGTTCGTTCAACGTGCGTCGAAGATCGTCCAGGTGTGTCCCCTCTTTCGCCGAAACCGCAATGCCTTCGAGCGTGGCGGGCGTCCCGTCCGTACAGGCGTCGATCTTGTTGAACACCGTCAGCATCGGCGGACGCTCGTCTTCTTCGTGAAACACCTCGGATTCGAGTGTCTCCAGGACCGCACGAACGTCGGCTTCCCAGGAGGATTTCGACACATCCACGACGTGCACGAGCAGATCCGCCGTCCGGGCGGCTTCGAGCGTCGCCGCGAACGCCGGGACCAGGTCGTGGGGCAGATCCTGGATGAATCCCACGGTGTCCGACACGAGCACGTACGTTCCCGGCTGAATCTCCGCACGTCGAACGCGCGTCTCGAGGGTCGCGAACAGCTTGTCCTCCACGAATGCGTCCGCCTCGCAGAGTCGATTGAGCAGCGTCGACTTTCCGCTGTTCGTATACCCGATCAGCGCAACCTCCGGAAGCGCGCTTTGCTGCCGCCGTTGGCGGCGCACCTTGCGTTCTCCCTCGGTCTTCCGCAGTCTCCGCTCCAGTCCGTGGATGCGGCGATAGATCTTGGCACGGTCCAGTTCCAGCTGTGTTTCGCCGGGCCCGCGGGTGCCCACGCCGCCGACTGCACGGCCTCCGGCACGCGTGAGCGCGGTCCCCCATCCGCGCAGCCGCGGCAACAGATAGTGAAGCTGCGCCAGCTCTACTTGGAGCTTGGCTTCCTTGGTCGCGGCGCGTTGTGCGAAGATGTCCAGAATCAGCTGGGTACGATCGATGACCTTCCGCTGCAGTGCGGTCTCGAGGTTCCTGGCTTGGGCGGGACGGAGCTCATCGTTGAAGATGATCACGTCTGCGTCGAGTTCCGCAGCCGCGTTCTTGAGATCCTCGACCTTGCCACGGCCGATGAACGTCGCCGGATGAGGACGCGATCGCGTTTGCGTGACGACGACGAGCGTCGTCAGTCCCGCGGTGTCGGCAAGGGACTCGAGTTCCCGGAGAGATTCCTCCTCCTCGTCCTCGCCTGTCTGAATTCCAACAAGGATCGCACGCTCCGCTTCGAACACCCGGGCACGGACGCCCAGGCGGTCTTCGACCAGGACGCGATCCTTACGTTTCGTCGTCTCGTCGTTCAATACGTGCACCTGCCTTGGCGAGCTTTCCCGCCAGATCGTCATGCCCCCGATCGATATGATCGAGGCCGGTCACGACGGTTCGTCCTTGCGCCGCGAGTCCGGCGAGAACCAGTGCCGCACCCCCACGAATGTCGGGCGCTTCCACACGTTCGCCGCGGAGCGTGCGCCCTCCTTCGATCCGCAGTGTCGGACCGTCTTGCACCATGCTTGCGCCCATTCTGCTCAGTCCCGCCGTGTAGGCGAACCGTCGCTCGAACACGGTCTCCCGAATCGTACTCGTCCCGTCCGCCCTGCACAGCAGCGCAGCCAACTGCGGATGAAGGTCGGTCGGGAACCCAGGGTACGGCGCCGTCTCCACGTGCACCCCCCGTAGCGGCTCCCTCGCGTCCATCTCGATAGCGTCTTCCTCCCGGACAATCCGGCACCCGACCGCTTCGAGCGTGTCGAGCACCTGACACATCTGCCCGGGTCGAACCGGGGCAACGCGGACATGCCCCCCGGTGATCGCACCTGCCATCAGGAACGTCCCGGCTTCCATGCGATCGGGGATCAGGACGTGCTCGCTTCCGCTCAGTGACCGACGGCCTTCGACACGCACGTCTCGTCCGTGCACTTCGATGTGCGCCCCCATGGTGCGCAGCAGCTCGATCAGGTCGCCCACCTCCGGCTCGACGGCTGCGTTGCGAAGGGCCGTCACGCCGTCCGCCAGACTCGCCGCCATCACCAGTTGCTCCGTCGCCCCCACCGAGGGAAACGGAAGATCGATCGTTGCACCCCGAAGGCGAGCCGCCGTGACGACGACCACGCCGCCCCGCTCTTCGACGCGGGCACCCAACGCCCGCAGACCGTCGAGATGGAGGTCCACCGGGCGTGCGCCGATCGCACACCCGCCGGGCAGCGGAACGACGGCCTTGCCCAGACGTGCCACCAACGGACCGAGCACGAGAAACGACGCCCGCATCTGGCGAACGGAGTACGCGTTCGCCTCGGAGATCAGCCGTTCGCCGGATGCAATGGACACGTTGTCGTCATGCCTGACAACGCGTTTCCCAAGTGCGCCAAGCGTGTACAGGATGGTGCTGACATCTCGCAGTTGAGGCACGGCGTGCAGCGTCACCGGATCGTCGGTCAACAACGACGCGACACAAGCGGGCAACGCCGCGTTCTTGGCGCCGCCAATGAAGAACGTGCCCGAAAGCGGAACGCCGCCATCGATCGTCAGTGCATTCATCAATTAGGGAAGATAGCGCTCTGGATCTACCGGGTATTCGTGATTACGGATCTCGAAGTGCAGGTGCGGGCCGGACGAGATACCCGTGTTTCCGGACTGTGCTACGGCTTGTCCCATCTCAACATACTGTCCTGCGAAGACGAACGAATCGGCAAGATGCCCGTACAGCGTATAGAAGCCGTCCGCATGCGAGAGGATCAACACGTTCCCGTACCCTTCCTGCTCCCCGTAGAAGTAGACTTCGCCGCTGGCTGCGGCATGCACGGTCGTGCCTTCCGGGACGTCGATGTCGATCCCGTCGTGATGGTGCCGCTCCTCGTACACCGGATGAATCCGGTAGCCGAAGGTCGAAACCACTTCTCCATCCAAAGGCCAGATAAACCTCGTCACAACCCCTTTCGACAGGGTCACCGCATTGGCCCAGAACGAGGTGGTCACGCCGGGAACGAGGATTCGATCTCCGGCAAAGATCGTCGAGTTTGTGGTGAGGTCGTTCTCGTCCAGCAGGGTCTGCAGGGGCACGGCGTACGATCGTGCAATGTCGGACAACGTCTGTCCGGACTGAATGGTGTGAACAATCCCTTCCTGCGACGCGTACAGAACCTGTCCGGGCTGAAGCTGCGATCCGCTGAACAGACGATTGCTCGCCAGCAGCTTCGCCACCGTGACATCGAGCGCTGTGGCAATCTCTCCCAGCGTCTCTCCGTCCTCGACCGTATGCATCAGGAAGCGACTCGATGCGGGAGTGGAGGTGTCGTCTTCGCTCGTGCCGTCCGTCGATGCGCCGTCCGTCGAGCTTCCATCCGTCGTTTCGTCGGGACCGACAGCGACGCCATCGGTTCCGTCGTCAACGACGACGATCGGATCCTCTCGATGGGTACATCCGGATCGGATCAGAATGGGAACCAGGATCACGCCCACAACGACAAGGACCGCAATGGCAACACGATCCGGTCGGATCGGCTTCTGGTTCCTGGTTCGATAGCTTGGCGTCCTAGTCACCTTTCATCAACTCGAGGAACTGATCGTTGTCCTTCGTCGCCTCCATTTTCCCCTTGACGAACTCCATCGCTGCCTGCGGATCGTTAAGGTTCGCCATCATCTTACGTAGGATCCACACTCGGTTCAATTCTTTGCCGCCCAGCAGAAGGTCTTCCTTGCGTGTCGCCGACTGCTCGATGTCGATCGCGGGGAAGACTCGCTTGTTCGAGAGATTCCGATCGAGCACCAGCTGCATGTTTCCGGTCCCCTTGAATTCCTCGAACACGACTTGGTCCAGCTTGCTGCCCGTATCGACCAGAGCGGTCGCGATGATCGTCAAGCTTCCGCCGTTCTCGACGTTCCGAGCCGCACCGAAGAACTCCTTGGGCTTGTACAGCGCGGATGGATCCATGCCTCCCGAGAGTAGCTTCCCGGAGGCAGGAATGGACAGGTTGTACGCACGCGCCAGTCGCGTGATGGAGTCCATGAGGATGACGACGTCATGCCCCGATTCGACCAGCCGTTTGGCGCGGTCGGTGACCAGCTCCGCGATCCGCGTGTGATGCTTCGGCTCCATGTCGAATGTCGCGGCAACGACTTCGCCCGCGGCAATCGACCGGCTGAAATCGGTCACTTCTTCGGGACGCTCGTCCACCAGCAAGACGAACAACTTGATGTCGGGGTGGTTGGCGTTCAGTCCGTTGGCGATCTGTTTGAGCAGGGTCGTCTTTCCGGCCATCGGCGGGGATACGATCAATCCGCGCTGCCCCTTCCCGATGGGACAGAACAGATCGATGATTCGCGTCGCAATCTCGGCGGAGTCGTGCTCCAATCTGAGATGCTCGTCCGGATGAAGCGGCGTCAGGTCCTTGAACTGCGGGCGGCGGCGCGCGTCATCAGGATCGTTCCCGTTGACGGTCTCCGCCTTGAGCAGCGCGAAGTACCGCTCGTCGTTCTTCGGCGCGCGAATCGCACCCGTGACCAAGTCGCCCGGCCGGAGCGCGAGCCGCTTGATCTGCGACGGGGAAACGTAGACATCCGACCTGCTGGGCAGGCTCGTCTTCCCCCGTAGGAAGCCATACCCGTCCGGATGGAGTTCCAGCACACCCTCGGAGAACCGCAGCTGGCTCGACTTGGCCACATGGGACATGATCGCGCGCAACAGATCGTCGCGCCCGGCGTGCTTGCTGTTCTTCAGTTGAAGCTCGTCCGCCAGTTCGAACAGCTCCTCAATCGACTTCCCTTGTAGTTCTCTCACTTCCATACTTCATCACCTCAAAGCTGAATCCCTCGGCTGATAATCAGAACCGCCGTCAGTAGATATGCAATCCAAAGAACCAAAGAATCGACACCGATGCCCAGCGCCTTCCGCCGCGAACGCACGCCGATGGCAACCATAGCGATTCCGGTCAGCAGGATGCCGCTGATGGCAACGATCAACTGATCGTTCACACCGTCTCCGAGCGTAGAGAGAATGGCTCCCGGCCGGAACGCCGCATCCGCAAAGAAGATCGTCAGGATATTGAACATGTTCGAGCCGAACAGATTACCCACGATCATGTCGTACGCCCCGATCCGCAACGCGCCGATCGAGGTCGCCAATTCCGGCAACGACGTAACGATCGCCACCAGTACCGCGCCCATGAACGAAGCGGACAACCCCGTGCTCAGCGAGATCTCCTTGCTGGCACGGATCAAGAAGATCCCCGACGCAATGACGACCACAGCGCAGATCGCAAAGCCCAGGAGAGCTTTCAACAGAGACATCGGCTCCTCGGTCTCTTCCTCGGCCTCCAGCTGACGCTTCTCCGCGTGGAACAGAATCAACACGCCCACGACGTATCCGATAAGGATCAGCCAACTGAACGGACTGATTCCCAGCCACCGCATGGGCGAGGCCACCACCATGCCCAACGCCGCGATCGATGTCAGAAGGATCGCTACGCTTCCGCTGAGAATGTGGTACGACCGGACTTTCAGAAGAAACGGGCCACGCCCGAGCAACAAGACATCCAAGAACGCGATGATCACGACATTGAACAGGTTGCTACCGAAGGCGTTTCCCAACGCGATGTTCGGCGCATCGATCATGGCGCCGGTGACCGTCGTCGTCATCTCCGGAATCGACGTCAGCGTCGCCAAGAAGAGCAGACCGATCCACCCTTGACCGATGCCCGTGCGTCTCCCGATCGCGTCCCCGTAGGGCGCAAGGCGGATGCCCGCCAGGATAATGGCGGTGGACGCCAGTCCGAACACGATCCAATGCAACGCCATGGAACTCCTATCGAACAGCGGGTTTGACCCTTCACAAATCCGCCGGGGCGTCGACGCCGTCCCGCCGGCCGCTGTCCTGTCTCAGATTCGCAGCCGCTTGAACAGCCACTTGATCATGTGGCCGTACATCTTCAGCCGGTCGATGATCCCGCGCTTGAGCCCGCGCTTCTCCTCTTTCAGCACGTGCGTCACGCCGTCGAGCTTGACGTACTCTTTGGCCCAATCTTCCTTGGCGGCCAGTCGCGAAAGCGCAATCTCGATCCCGAAATCGACTTCTTCCACCTCTTCGACGCACTGCTTGGCACGCTCCCACTGCTTTCGGGTCATGATGCGTTGTCCCGAAGCGTACGGGTTGATCTTCTGCGCGAAGTCCGTGTTCTTCCTTCCGTTGGAGAACACGCCCACCGCCATGTCGAGATTCAACTCCCGGTAGCACTGGATGAGTTTGTCGACGTGCGCGGTCGTGAGTCCGACAAGGTCCGCATCCAGAAACAGCAACGTATCATTCTTGGCCAGCGAAACCCCATGATCGAGCGCCGCCGCCTTCCCCCGGTTTTCCGGAAGCGCAGCCACGTGCACGGGGAACTGACCGGCCTCCTTCGCCGTTCCATCATCGGAACCGTCATCAACGACGATCACATCGTCAACCCATTGGCTGGCTATGACAGGACGGAGGACGGCGCTAATTCGCCCAGCCTCATTGTATGCGGGTACCACCACGGAAATGCCCATTCGATTAACTGGAAATGACGCAACGGTCACGTTGCTCCCCGATTTCCAGACGCATTCTATCTCTTGCCGCAGCGGAAGTCAATCCTGGATTGGGCACCCCGCATTCACGAGGACCGCGCCGACGCGTCCGCGAACCACGCTGCGGCCTCGGAGGCCAGCACGTCCATGTCGGGGATCGACTCGAGCGACACCGGCAACGACGCCGCCAGCAACCGACCGTACGACCGCGTAAGGATCCGTTGGTCCGCGACCACGACCATCCCGTGATCGCCGGTCGTGCGGATCAGCCGCCCCACGCCTTGGCGCAACTTGAGACCGGCCAACGGAATCGCTAGATCCACAAACGGATCTCGGCCCACTTGCCGCAGTCGACTCCCCATCGCGGACAGGACCGGGTCGGTGGGCACGGGGAACGGGAGTCTCGAGATCACCAGCACTTCAAGCTCCTCGCCCGGAAAGTCCACGCCCTCCCAGAAGCTCTCCGTTCCGAACAGCCAAACGGGCGGCGTCGCGCGGCGAAAGCGCTCCGTCAATGAGGTGCGCGACATCTCCCCCTGCACGAACACCGACGTTTCCGCAGGCAGGTTCTCTCGCACCGCTTGCATCATCGCGTACGATGTGAACAGCGCGAGCCCGCTCTTGCCCGCACATTCGGACAGCGCCGCAATCATGTCGGCAAGCGATTCCGCGTAGGGCATCAGGTCGCCGTGGGCGGGGGGAAGATGACGTGGAATCACAATTCGCATGCGATCCTCATACGCGAACGGGCTCTCCGCAATCAGCGTGCGGATGTGCACGTCGTCGCCGGCCAGCCCGACCGCTCTCCTCAGATAATCGAACGAACCGGCCACGGACAGCGTCGCCGACGTCATGATCAGCGTCTGCAACCGCGGGTACAGTCCTTCCTCGAGAAACGGCGCGACCTCCAGCGGCGTGGCATAGCATGCGAGCGCGTGGCTGCCTCGTTCGTACCAATGCACACTGTTGTCGCGCGGCGGCGCAGACAGGGTTCCCACCACGTCCTTCAAATCCTGGACGATGCGCACATATCCCTCCAGCTCCTTGTGCGCCTCGTCTCCTTCGAGGCCGTCGGCCAGCGCGTCCAACGCACCCTCGATCTGTTGGAGAAGCCGGATGACGCTGCTCGTTTCATCGGACAGCTCGTCAAGAGACGTGAATGCCGCCCGACGTTCCTCCGGAAGCTGCTTGTCGATGTCCCGGAACGTTCTCCCGGTCTGCGCTCGTAGCAACCTCAGCAGTTCCTCGACGTGGCGAACCTCGGAACGGTCTCCGACATACGGCGTGCGCTGCAGCCAGCCGCGTCGCCGTCGCCCCGACGGCGCGAGATCGTCGGCCAATCGGAGAAACGCGCGCTCCGTCAACGTCTTGGTGAACGACATGCGCGCGACCGACTCCAGCGTGTGCGCTTCATCGACGACCAGATGCGTGTACTTGCCGAGAATAACGCCGCCGACCACCAGGTCCGACAGCAACAAGGAGTGATTCACGACGACGAGGTCTGCACGCCGTGCTCTCCTTCGCGCTTGGACCGAGAAACACGTGTCGAGGTGCGGACAGAACTCTTCCGTGCAATGGAACGGAGAATCCGCCAACCGTTGCCAGAGGACGCGGGCTTGCGGGTGCGAGAGGAACGCGCTGTTCTCCTCGATGTCTCCGGTTTCCGTGTCGTTCAGCCATCGAACAAGCGGTGCCAGTAAGGGAAGCAGCGTGTCACGCTCGAGGCTCTCGGACAACTCGCCGATCAGCGCGTGCCATCGTCGCAGACAGAGGTAGTTGTCCCGCCCCTTGAGCACGGCGACATCGACATCGGGAGCCAGTCGCTCCCGAAGAAACGGCAGATCCTTCCCGAAGAGCTGCTCCTGCAGTTGCTTGGTGCGCGTCGAGACAATCACGCGATCCGAAGCGTGCTTCTGAAGGTGCAGGAGTGCGGGGATGAGGTACGCAAACGTCTTGCCCGTTCCCGGGCCCGCCTCAATGAGCGCGAACCCGTCCTGTTGGAACGCGCGCTCGACTTCTCGGGCCATCGAGAGCTGTCCGCCACGACGCTCGAACGATGCAAACGCCGCGGCGACAGGCCCATCGGCGGCCAGCGCATCGTCACACGACGCGAGTGCCACGTTCGTACGCTCCACAGCCGGCGCCTCTTCCTCGCGGGCGACCTCATCCGGGAGCGGAAAGACGAGCAGACGTTCCATCACACGCGCCCACGACGTCGGCAGGAGTTCGGCGAGAACGGCCAGCACTTCCCGATCCAGTCGGAGCGCGTCGTCGAGCAGCGCGCGAAGGAGGAGGACGAGCGTACGTGCCGTCTCGTCCTGCATCGACACGGCATAGGCATCGCACACCGAGGTCAGCCCGTGATCCGCGAGCGTCGGCGCAACGCAACGTGCGAGCAGGCGGAGATCCAGCGTGTCAACATCGATGGTTTCGTCCTCGTCGGCGTACCGCACCCGGAGGTGAGGAACAGCGGTTGCGGTTTCACCGTCGCATGCGGCACCGGACGCTGGATCGTAGCAGACATCGCCGGCGGATGTCTCGATCCATACCTGACTGAGGCCGAGGTCTTCCCAGGGAAACGTCATCGACCCTAGAGAAGGTGTCGAAGCAGGTCGATCCTCCGCACGCGCCCCACCAGGCGTCCGTGCTCGTCGACCACCGGGACGTTCTTAACGCCTTTGCGGATGATGAGGTCGGCTGCCTGAAGATCGTCGTCGTTCTCGGACACCGACATCACCGTTGTCCGGATGTACCGTTCGATCGGCTCATCCGCGATCTGCGTCAGCTTGCGCGCCAGTTGGTTCATGTCGGGAATGAACGAGGTCGAATGGAGCATCTCGAAATACCCGGGGAGTGCAGCGCGAATGAGATCCTTCTCCGAGATGAACCCGGCAAGGCGGCCGTCATCGTCGACCACCGGGACGTTCGGCATCTCCGCGTTGTTGAGAATGAAGATCAGTTCGCGTACGGAGATGTCCTTCTCCACCGCGGTCAGATCCCTCGTCATGATGTCGCGAACCTTCACGATCCCCTCCTCTACAGCTTGGCCAGCGTCACGCCCCGCATCTCCGCCTCGATGACGTCCATGTTCCGACAGATCTTCTCGTCAGACTTCGCGCTGGCAAGGCCGGCGGCGAGCCCGAACGAGAGCGCCTCGCTCACCGGGGCATCTTTCGCAAGCTTGTAGAGGATGCCGCCCAAGAACACGTCGTCCGCTCCAACGAGGTTCTTGAACTTGCTCGTCGGCGTCGATGCCTTGATCTCCCAGACCTCGTTCCGCGTGATCGCGATGTCTCCGGTGACCTCGTGGGAGATAATCACAATCTCCGCGCCGCAGGCAATCACGTGCCGACCGGCGTCGATGATGGCATCGACGGACTTCAGTCCCTTTCCTTCCAGCTCCGTGTGTTCCCTCGTGTCCGGCTTGACGATGTAGGGCTGCGAGTCCAGTGCGCGCAGCAACGGCTCTCCCCCGGTGCTGAGAATCACCTTCGCACCCGCCGCGTTCGCCATCTTCGCCATCTCGCCGTAGACGCCGTCGTCCACGCCCGGCGGGAGGCTTCCGCCGAGGACGACCCATTCCGCCCGCTGCAGCATGCGCTTGTACCGGCGCATCAGTCGATCGAACTCCTCCGGAAGCACGCTCTGTCCAGGCTCGTTGATCAGATTCGGGCTGTGCTCCAGGCCTTGCTGCAACAGCGTCACGTTGATCCGCGTTTCGCCATGCGTCCACACGAAATTGGTCGTCACGCCCTCGTCCCGCAGATCGCGAACCACGACGTGCCCGGTGTGTCCTCCCACGAATCCCATGGCAACGCTCTCCATGCCGAAACGTGCCAGGAAGACCGAGATGTTGACACCCTTACCGCCGGCGGACGTCGTGCTGCGCGTCGCCCGCGTGAGAAACTCCTCTTGCGTGACGTCGCAGATCTTCAGGTCCTCAACCCAGTACATCTTGTCGACAGCCGGATTCATGGTGACGGTCAGGATCATGTCAGCCCTCCAAGTCGCTCACGCACAAGTATACCTCCCGAGAGCGACGCCGCGGAAGCCCCGTCGATGCGCACCGACGCCATATCGCCGATGCCGGCGCTGCCTCGGCAAACGACTGTCCGGTGGTCGCGCGTACGTCCGATCCACGTTCCCGCTCGTCCTTCGCTCTCGATCAGCACCTCGACTTCCCGATCGATGAATTGCTCGTTCTCCTCTCGGGCGATCGTCCGCTGGCGGTCGAGCAGCCGTTCCAGCCGCCGCTTCTTCGTCTCTGACGGCACGTCGTCCTCCCATTGGCCGGCTCTCGTTCGCGGCCGGGGCGAGTACTTGGCGGCGAAGATCGTGCCGAAGCGAACGCGATCGACAAGATCCATCGTTTGCTCGAAATCGCGTTCCGTCTCTCCGGGAAACCCGACAATCACGTCCGTCGACAGATTGAGGCCGGGCACGCGTTCGCGCGCACGTTCCACGACGCGCAGGAAATGCTCCCGATCGTAGCCGCGCCGCATGGCCTCCAGCACCTTGTCCGATCCCGATTGGCATGCCAGATGCAGGTGCGGACAGACCGCCTCTTCTTGTTTCATGACGCGCACGATCTCGTCGGACATGTCCTTCGGATGAGACGTCGTGAACCGGACCCTGGGGATGCCCGACTGCGCGACGTCCTTGAGCAGTTCCGCGAACGTTCCGACGTCCGTCCGATCCGTGCCGTAGGCGTTGACGTTCTGGCCGAGGAGCAACACCTCTTGGTACCCGGCGCCGTGCAGTGCCTCGATTTCCGAGAGAATCAGCGACTTCGGGCGGCTTCGCATCGGCCCGCGCGCATAGGGCACGATGCAGTACGCGCAGAAGTTCGAGCAGCCCTCGGTGATCGTTACCATCCCGCTGACCGAGCTGGCACGACGTGCCAGGATCTCGTCGGCAAACGTTTGAGGGGCGAGTCCCACCATGCGTTCCGCCCGTGCACGTTCGATCAGCGACGGCAACGCATCGTGTCCCCCGGAGCCGAATACGAAGTCGACCGATTGGAGCCGTCGAAGGAGCGCATCGCCGTGGATCTGTCCGAGACATCCACCGATTCCCAGGAGAACGGGCCGCTTCCGTTTCTCCTCCGCAACCGCTCCGATCCGGCCGTACACCTTCTCCTCCGCCTTTTGCCGAACCATGCATCCGTTGAACAAGACCACGTCGGCACGGGCAAGATCGTCGACAATCTCGAAGCCTGCGTGAACAAGAATGCCCCGAATCTCCTCGGATTGATGGAGGTTCATCTGGCATCCCCAAGTCTCGACGTACGCACGCGTGTCCATCGGTCGCGGACACTATACGGCATTGCTCGATCCCGATCAATCCTCGTAGGGAACACATCTTCGGGCATGTGACACCTGACCTGGTTCCGACCTCGGACGGTTCGGTACACTGGTACGCCATGACCTTCCGACGATGCGACCGCTACTTGCTGCGGCAGATGCTCGGGCCGTTCGTCCTCGCGCTTGCGGGGCTCTCTCTGTTCATCGTTCTCAACCTGGTGCTTCAGCTGTCCGACCTGATGGTCGATCGCGGCATTCGAATCGGACAGATCCTCAGGCTGTTGATCCTATGGATGCCCGAACTCATCGCGTGGGCCTTGCCGATGGCGGCGTTGTTCGCGACGTTTCTCGGCCTGGGCCGGATGGAACACGATCGTGAGATCATGGCGCTTGAGTCGATCGGCGTTTCCCTGCGCCGCCTACTGGCCCCGTTGTTGATCGCCGGCTTGGCCCTCAGCGTCGCCACCTTTGCGGTTTACAACTGGGCGATGCCCGTCTCCAAACAGGCCGCGCAGACAACCTATCGCCAGATCCTGTTCAGCCAGTCCGTTCCTCGCATCTCTGCGAACACGTTCTTCACGGGGGAGAGCGATCAGTACTTCTACGTGCGACAGTATGATGCCGACAGCGGTTCGGTTCGCGACGTCCTCATCTACGACGTGTCGGGCCAGCTGTTCCCGCAGGCGGAATCCCAGATCACGCTGGTCACCGCCGACGAGGGAGCGTGGGAGGACGATACCTGGGTGCTCTCGTCGGGAAGAATGTACGGATTCGATCGGGACGGCGTCCTCGTGTACTCCGGAATGTTCGAGGCATTGTCGCTTCCCGTCGGCCAGACCGTGGATCAGATTTGGGCACAGTCGCGCTCTCCCTCAGAAATGGGGATCGCCGAGCTTCGGGACCGGATCGAGCGTGCTCGTGCGAGCGGCCTTCCCATAAGCGAATCCGTCGTCGAACTCCACCAACGGTTCGCACTCCCTCTGTCGGCGTTGCTGTTCGTGTTGGTGGGAGGCACCGTCAGTTTGATGTTCGGATCGAAGAACCGTTCCACCGGAATCATCATCAGCCTCGTGATCATCGGCCTCTATCAAGGCGCGTACTTCTGGATGCAGGCCCTCGGCCGCCGCGGCGCCATGCCCGCCGCACTCGCGGCATGGACGCCCAACCTCCTGTTCGGAATCCTCGGCCTCTTGCTGTACCTCCGCGTCGATCGGCTCGCATCCCGCGACATGTGGAATCGGATCCGCAATCGGCTTCCGTTTCTCACCGGCATCGTTCTCCTCGTGATCGTGGGACTTCCCGCCATTGGTCAGGACGTTCCGTTGCACCTCGAGTGTGACGACCTGTTCGTCTCGTCCGATCGCAGCGAGATCCGTGCCGAAGGCGGCGTGCGGGCCGAACTCGAAGACGCCGTTCTGCACACCGATACGCTTCATCTGCAACGCGACGCCGACGGTCACTGGCAGATGGACGCATCGGGAAGCGTCACGTTGGATGTCGAGGGGTTTCGCCTCGACGGCGACCGGATGACCTCGTCCTTGCTGCTGACCGACGCCGGCATGCGCATCCGCTCGGTGGCGTCTTCCGGGTTTCAGGGACGGACAACGTTCGAGAATTCCTCGGGCGAAGAGCACACGTTGTATTTCCTGGGCGCATCCGGTGAGATCGCGTTTCGCGACGACGGCGAGATCGACCGGATCGAGATTGCGGACGGAGAGCTGACCACCTGCAACTGCTGCAGTCGCCCGCTGCGAACGCAGCCGTACGCGTTGTCCGCGGATCGACTGTTGGTCTATCCGTCGGAGCTAATCGTCGCCTTCGGGCTGACGGGTCGGGTCGGCGGGCTTCCGACCTTGTGGCTGCCGGTCTACGTCCAACCGCTGGAGGATACCCTCGAGAGCCCGTTGTTTCCCGCATTCGGGCGGAGCACACTGCGCGGATGGTTCCTCAAGTGGAACATCCCGTTCTACGCGAGTGAGGCGTTGTACGGCACCGTTCGATTCGACTACTACTCGCGCTATCAGGAGCTTGGCGCAGGACTGATTCTTCGGTACGCGTCCGAACACCAGCACGGTACGGTCGACGTCTATGCGTTCCCGGCCGTCGTCGGCGACGCGGAGTACAGCGTCTCGCTGGATCATTCGTTGACATTGTCCGAGGCTTGGAGCGGGTCGGCGTCGCTCGACTACAGCCTTGTGGGCGAAGACGAGTCTCTCGGTTTCGCCGCCCGTGTCTCCGGCACCGTCGAGGACTGGGACGTCTCCGCCGAAGCCGCTCGAAGCTGGACCGAGGAGGGGGACGTCACCACGCAGCGCCTCCCCGACGTATCCGTCACCGGGCCTTCGTTCGACCTCGAAGGCCTGTCCGTGACGCCACGCGGAAGCGCGGGATGGGTACGCGAATGGCGGGCCGGCACGCTCACCGGAGATGCGTTCCGCTGGCTGGCGAAGCTCGACATCGTCCTCGAACCGGTCCACATGGCCGGCATGACGATCGCGCCGGCCGGCGACGCCGTCATCGCGCACTATGCCGGCGACGACGCCCGAACGCAGTCTTCGCTGTCCGTGTCCATCCCGTGGGAGGGCGAGCAACTGCGTCTCGTCTATGAAGGGGCGCTCGTTTCCGGTGAAAGCCCGTTCGAGTACGACCGTCAGAAGACGCACGCACACCTCACGTGGAAGCTGAGCGCCGATGATCTCGTCTCCCTCGACGTCGACGGCGGGATCGATCTCATCGAGTCGGTCTTCGATCCGCTCGTGTTGTCCATTTCCGGCACGCATTCCCTGTCCTGGCGAACGACGTTGACGTACGACCTCTTGACCGCGACGCTCGAGGAGGTCAACGTTCGCGTCTCCGCTGCCGAGGGGCCCTACGCGGCCAGCCTGGAGATTCCGTACGATCCGCCGTCGGGCCGATTCGACGGATTGTCGTTCGAGATCTCTGCGGCGTCCGACGCGTCCGACTGGACGATGTCGGGAACGTGGATCGACGGACGGCTCGATACCCTCGACGGGGACTTCTCGCTGCAGGTCCCATCAGGTTGGGGTCTCACACTCTCCGCCGCTTACGATGCCGTCAGGCCGGCGCGTTTTTCCAGCATCGCCTACGGGATCTTCCGCGACATCGCGGACTGTCTTCGCGTCGGCGTGGAGCGGACAGGAGGCGCCGTGTGGGTCTACGGATCCATTCTCGCATTCCCGGAAGCCATGCTTCGCTATGCCCCCGAGGCGGGCCAGATTCAACTCGGCGACTAACTCGGTACAATGGTGTCAAGAACAACAGGAGGAACCATGGACCTCGATCTTTCCGCCCTCGTCTACGTCGTCATCGGCATCATCCTGATCGTGACATTCTACGTCGGAAGCTGCAGCGGCGGTTCGTGCGGCTAGCAACTGCGAGACGCGTGCTTCTTCGTAGGGATACGCTGCGCACCCCTGGTATCCACTGCTGAGGTGGCGTTCGGCGCGTTGCGAGAACGAGAACGACACCGTATACTTGATCCTCGAATTTCATCGATCCACCGTCATTTCAACCGATATCCGTCCGTTGCAACGTGTGTAAGATCCGCGGAAAGGTGTGCTCGATTCTGCTCTCCCGTCCATCGTGCGACTTCGAGCAAGGCACGGCTGCACACCGTCGAAACCTCATCGAATCCAGCGAAGGAGGCACCATGAAAGACGTACGCATCACCGTCGTCAAGAAGGAATTCCACCCGGATCTGATCGAGACGTACATGACACCCGAGTCTGCGGAGCAGACGCGGCCTTGTTCGATGCGGATCGGTGACTCGTACGTCGTGTCACAACCCGTGATGTGCCCGGAAGGGCTGTGTCCGTGGGCTTGGCACGACATCGAGTCGTTCGTAAGGATCGTTGCATTCGAAGGGAAGCTGCCCGGACAGGCGCCGGAGAATTGCTGGGTCCGCTGCTGCACGGACGCCTTTCGCCCCGTGTCCTTCCTGATCGAACCGCTGCCGGACGGGACCTCGGACACGGCACGGGAGAAGGATGGATGAAGAGGCAGATGCCGCAATCCGTAGACGGTCGCCGCCCCACGCTAGAACGGAAGACTTGACCACACCGGCCGGATGCAGTGTAGTGACCACGGAACCCACGGAGGCGATGAGGACATGACGAGTGCAAGTGCGAGCTATCGGTTCGAGTTGGGGCGATTCGAAATCCTCGTGGTCAAGGACGGGGCCGGCGGTCGGCGCCCGTTGTCCGACTTGGTTGAGGACGTCCCCGAGGATTTGATCGAGCGAGACATCTTCATGGAAGGCGGCCTCATGGTCGTCGACACGCCCGATGCCCGGTTTCTGATCGACGCCGGCAACGGCCCCAACCGCTGGCCCCGTACGCATGCGGCGGAGACCGCGTTCGAGGAGGAGGGAATTCCCCCGGAGTCCATCGATACAGTGCTGCTGACGCACGGCGACCCGGATCACATTTCCGGGTTGCTGACCCGCGACGGAACGCTGGTGTATCCGAACGCCCATTACGTTCTTCATATTGACCTTTGGCGGGCACTGAACAGCGATCCGAGTGCCGGTCTGTACTTCGCCGCCCAGGAGGACTTCGTCCATCAACTGGCCGCCCGGATCGAAGGACGCAGCACGTTGATCGAGGCGGAACGAGAGGTGTGGCCGGGGATTCGAGCGATTCCGGCTCGCGGACATCGTATCGGACACACCGTCTATCGACTGGACTCGGAAGACAACGTCCTCTTCCACATCGGAGATGCGGCGTTCGATCCCCTCTTCCTCGAGCGACCGGAGCTGGTGATCCCCGCGGAGTACAAACCCGCGCAGGCCAGCGCAACCCGCGCAGTCATCGCGCGACGGGCGCTGACGGAGAATGCACTCATCGTCGGGTCTCACTTCGAGGTCGCCAACGTCGGCCGGCTGGAACGGGCAACCGGCGACGAGACCTATCGGTGGATCCCATGGGGGCCGCGATAGCGTGACCGTTGTGCCCCTCCCCGCAAAGGCCGGGGGCGAATGCCTCGTGATGTACGATGACCGCCTCGATCGGTTCGGGCGGTCTCCGTCCGCCTGTCACGGTATACTGTCACTCCTATGATGAACGCGGTCGTCGTAGCGGATCTCCACGGCAACAGCCGCCTGGTCGAGCTGCTTCTCCGCATCGTCGATGTGTGGAAGATCGCATCCGTCTTCATTGCCGGCGATCTCGCGCCCGCGGTGACCGATCCGACGGACGTCACCGCCCTCGATCCCACGGATGCGGCCGACAGGCAGCGAACGTTCTTTGTCGATGCGTTCATTCCGATGTTCGAGGCGTTTCTCGCCCGTCATCGGCAAACCCACGTGTACGCCATCATGGGAAACGACGATCGCCGGGTGAACGAGCCGCTGTTGCTCGAATTCGCCGACGCGACGCGCAACTTCCACTTGGTTCATGACCGGCTCATTCGCATGGAGAACGCTAAACAGATCCGAACCTTCTTCCCGGGAGAGGTTCCCGATCTCGCCGTTGCCGGATATCCCTACGTCCCCCCCGGCAGCGGAGCCGTCATGGATTGGGTCAAACACGAGAATCGGGTCGGCCTGTTGCCGATCGGAATGGATCCATGTACCGATCTTCGAGAATGGGGAATCCGCACGGTCGACGCCGGTTGTCCATCGACCATCCAGGAGGATCTGGATGATGTCTCACGATACCTGGATCGAGACAGCGGAGACGCATCCGTTCCATACGATCCGTCCCGCACGATCTTCCTCTTTCATGCGCCGCCGTATAACACGCCGCTCGATCAGATCGCGCCGGCAGGGCACTACGAGTTTCATCCCCTTCCCGATCACATCGGGAGCACGGAAATCCGACGTTTCATCGAACGCGAGCAGCCGTACCTCGTCCTGTGCGGCCATTGCCACGAAGCCGTGGTGCTTGGTGACTACAAGACGGATTTGGGCGAGACGCGGTGCATCAATCCCGGAAGTCAGACACACATCGACGTGCTCAGTATCGTCCAGTTCGACCCGTTCCAGCTCGACGATATCAAGCAGTTCTTTATCAACGCGGACTGACCGGCCCCTGCGGGCACGCGTTCGATTGCCGGGGGCTCCCTGTGAGGGAGCCCCCGTTGGATCCAGGATCAGAGCGCCACAGGCAGATAGGGCGCGTGTGCAATCCGCGACACACGCCGTCACGGTCCATGCAGTGCTCGGCCTGTCTTGTTCGTTCTACAATGCCGATGTCGAGCAATGAGATCGGATCGCGGGAGAATCCGAGCAACCGGCGAAAGGCCGTCGTCAGCGCGAGGTCGACCTGGCGGATGAGGTTTTTCACCTCGTCACAAGCGCGGTCGACGACGACAATGACGTCGATGTCGGATGCGGGATTCGCCTCGAATCCGATCGCGCTTCCGTACACGTAGAATGCGCGGAAGACGACGTCGAGTTCACCGAGATAGGCCGCTACATGTTTCGCCAACCAGTAGCGAAACGAGCTGTGGATGGCTTTGTCCCCGGCTTCCAGCCGTGCGAGCACCGCCTGCGGCGTCGCGTCGTTGCACCGGGCAACGGACGTGACCGCCGCGTGCAGGATGCCTCTTGTCGGCAGATCCGTGGGAACGAACCCGCTCGGCGCCTCCACCAGCATGTTCGGCTCCTCTACGGGAAGACGCCCCGAAGCTGAATCGCCGTCGCAACACGCTCGACACCGAGGATGAACGCCGCCAGCCGGAGCGAAACCCCCTTCTCCTCGGCAAGGCTCCATACCTCACGGAGCGCACGTTGCAGGATTCTGCCCAGTCGCTGGTTGGTCGCTTCCTCCTCCCACGGGAAACACTGGATGTTTTGGACCCATTCGAAGTAGGAGCACACCACGCCGCCGGCGTTGGCAAGGATGTCGGGAACCACCACCACACCCTTCTCCCCCAAGATCAGGTCGGCATCGGGCGTGGTCGGCCCGTTGGCTCCCTCGACGATGACGCGAGCCCGCACGTCGTTGGCGTTTCTCGAGGTAATCTGCGCTTCGAGCGCCGCGGGAATCAGGACGTCCACGTCCAACGTAAGGAGATCCTCGTTGCTGATCTCCTCAGTTCCCGGATGCGACAGCCCGGCCAGCAGATGCCCCGGAGAGTCCTTCACGTAATTGAGCACGGCCTCCATGTCGAATCCGGACGGACAATGGAAGGCACCGGACACGTCGCTGATCGCGACCACGCGAGCGCCGGCCTCATGCAGCAGCCGTGCCGCAATGGATCCGACGTTGCCGAATCCCTGAACCGCAACCGTCGCTCCGTCAAGCTCGATGCCCAACCGTTGCAGGACACCCAGTGTAACGAACATCACGCCCCGTCCGGTGGCCTCGTGGCGCCCGAGCGCCCCGCCCATTTCGATGGATTTCCCGGTCACGATGCCAGGCACCGACTCGCCGGCCATGAACTGCGCCGTGTCGACAATCCAGTTCATCACTTGTGCGTTGGTGTTGACGTCGGGAGCAGGCACATCGCGTCGCGTGCCGATGAGCGGATAGATCATCGCCGCGTAGCGACGCGTCAGTCGCTCCAATTCGGAGGTCGTGAACCGCGTCGGATCGCACGAGATCCCTCCCTTGCCGCCACCGTACGGGATGTTCACGACGGCGCATTTCCACGTCATCCACCCCGCCAACGCCTTGACCTCATCCTCCGTGACCCCCGGATGGAAGCGAATGCCGCCTTTGCACGGCCCTCGTGCGCTGTTGTACTGCACGCGATATCCGGTGAAGACCTCAATCGATCCGTCGTCCCGAGTGATCGGAAGGCTGACTTCCAACGTCCGTTCAGGATGACGAAGGATCCTCCAGATCCCTTCGGGGATATCGCTGTATTCCCGCACCAAGTCCAACTGCTGCAGCATCATCTCGTACGGATTGATCTCCACATCACCAATTCGGTCGGAGATCAGTCGTGCCGCGTTTTGCGTCGCCATCGGGCGCTCACCTCCGGCGCAAAGAGTACCTAGGCCTTGCCGTCCGCAAGGCGCTGGACGACACCGAATCGGGCGGGCTTTTGCAGTCTGATCCAAGGCGATCCACGGCGGATTCCCTCTCCAAAGACATCACGGCAGTGGGCGATTGCGCCGTCTATTGCGTCTGCCACGCCCGGCCACGGCAGCCCTTCGACAACTCACGGCATGTCATTTGCCAGCTCATGACCGACGCAAATCGAAACCCTTCCGCTGTGCTACGCAGCCCGCGGCAACGTCATCCATGATTGAGAAGCAGCCATTGCCTCATTACAGTGAAAACGATGCCACACACACAGCACGGCCTCCTTGAGAATGCGGACAACGTTGCTTCCCTTGCGGAGCGCGCGTCCCTGCACGTTCGGTACTCCGCCGGCGAGATGATCTGTCAGGTCGGCACCTACGTTGCAGGAATTCACTTCATCCGCTGTGGGGCGGTGTCGAACCGCGTCGCGACGCTGGAGAGCGGGTCCGGTCGCAGTTGCATCCTCGGTCCCGGCGATCTCATCGGATTGGAGATCCTATTGGGCAACGGGCATGCGCTTTCGATGTCGCAGCTTCGCGCGCTGACCGACGTCGGATTGGATTTCCTTTCGACGGACGAGCTGCGCGACCTGCTGGCCGAAGATGCAGCGGTCGCTCGCGATCTCATCGGACGAGTGGCGTCACAATACTTCCGCATGCAGCGACTGCTCGATGTGTCCACATCGGACGAAGACGTGATCTGCGACCTACTTCTCCAGATCGCCACGGCCTGCGGATGTACGGCGGAAACCGGCCGGGTCACCTTGCCGAGGTCGGTCGATCGGACCGCCTTGTGCGACCTTTCCGGCTTGTCCCCTCGCCGGCTTCGACGTGTCCTGGACGACGTGGAAGGTCTCCACATTGGCAACGCGGACGTCTCGTTCGATCCGGAGGATGTTCGAAGCCGATTACAGCATTGCCCGGGGTGGGTTCCGGCGGCTAGAGCGTCTCTTCCATGATGGAGAGATAGAAATCGTCGACGCGCGCGCGTTCCGCAAGCCCTTTGATGTTGAGTAGCGAGATCGTCCCGTGCTCCGGGCTGAGGAAGCCAAGTTCACGAAAGCGTTTCAGTCCTCGCATGAGCGTTTCCACCGAGACACCCAGCATTTCCGCCAAGGTCTGCCTCGAGATCGGAAGGTCGAGCGCCAGTCCGTCTCGCTCGGGCACACCGTACTTGTTTCCCAACGCCAGCAGGAGCAACGCAAGGTTCCGATCCATCGATTCGACGGTCTGCCGCGTCAGCTTGAACTCGAGCATGATCACTTCTCGTGCCAGCCACCGGCAGAGGTCGCGGAACAGCAACGGATGATCCTTGGAGAACGCGAGGATATTCGATCGTTCGAAGAAGACGACGCTCGACTCCATGACCGTGTTGGCGAACTGCACATTGACCGCCTTGCGCTCCAGGAACACAGCCTCCAGCCCGAACATTTCCCCAACACCGAGGAAACGCAGACACCGCCGACTTCTGCCTCGACTGGAATACTTCCCGATACAGAGAAGCCCGGACTCGACGATGTAGATGCCGGAAGCATACGATCCCTCTTGCGCGATCAGCTCACCGCCGCCGTAGTGGGTTCGCAGCGAGATACGAGCCAGATCGTCGATTTCATCCTGTGCGAGCGACGGGAAGACACCGCCGAGAAACCCCGACAACTCGTGTCTGGTTGCATCCTTTGTGGTCATGGCGCCCGAATTCTACGACATCCGCTCTCGTCTGCAACACGTGGCGGCGGAATACGGCCCCGCCGAGTCCGCTGGGATTCGCGTGCGGCTGCTCGTAGACTTCGTGCATGCGCATCGGAATCGTTCAATCCTCACCGACCTTCGGCGACGTCGCGTCGAACCTGGAGGCCTGCCGTCGGCTGATGTCCGAGGAGGCGGCGGATCTTTGGGTTCTTCCCGAGCTGTTCGCCACCGGCTATCAGTTCCTCGATGCCGCCGAGGCGCTCGCGATGGCCGAGTCGGTGCCCGATGGGCCGACCACCCGCGCGTTGCGGTCGTTTGCGGCCGCGCACGCATGTCACATCGTCGCCGGACTGCCGGAGCGCGACGGAGACGCCGCCTACAACGCGGCGGTACTGGTAGGCCCGTCCGGGGTCCTCGCCGTCTACCGCAAGATCCACCTGTTCTACAAGGAGACCTTGCAGTTCTCCCCTGGGGACCGCCCGTTTCCCGTCGTCGATATCGGTTGTGCGCGCATCGGACTGATGATCTGTTTCGACCATCTGTTTCCCGAATCGGCCCGCTCGCTTGCCCTGGGCGGCGCCGACATCATCGCACATCCGGCGAATCTGGTCCTGCCGGATGTCGCCCAGCAGACGATGGCCGTCCGGGCGCTGGAGAACGGCGTTTTCGCCGTCACCGCGAACCGTGTCGGAACGGAGTCGAGAACAGACGAATCCCTCACCTATACGGGCGGTTCCCAGGTCGTCGATCCGACCGGTGCGGTGCTCGTTCGCCTGTCCGAGCTGGAGGTTCGTGCGTCCGTCATCGAGATCGACGTCGCCCGCGCGCATCGCAAGTCCATCACGAGATACAACGACAAGCTGGCCGATCGCCGGCCTGAGTTCTATTCGTTGTGAAGATCGAGAAACGCGAGGCATGAGACCGAGCGGCCTTGCGCAAAGGAGTCTGAGATGATTGAAGTTGGCGCGACACTCGAGAAGACCTGGATCGTGGAAGCCCGTCATCTCGCCAGTGCATTCGGGTCCGGATTGGTCGATGTCCTGGCAACGCCTGTTCTGGTCGGCTTCTGCGAAGAGGCTTGCCGCGGGATCATCGATGCGCACCTTCCCGACGGTCAGATCAACGTCGGGACGTCGGTCTCGCTACAGCACACGGCCGCAACGCCGCCAGGTTTCGCGGTCAAGGTCACCGCAAGACTCGTCGCGATCGACGGTCGGAAGCTCTCGTTCGATGTCGCCTGTGAGGATGCCGCCGAATCCATCGGCCATGCAACCCACGACCGATTCATCATCGACACCGCCCGGTTCATGAAAGGGATTGCCGACAAGGCGCGGACCACCGATACGCCCTGAGCCAACCGGCCTCGTCCGTCGGATCTCCGTTCGCAAAACGCGATCAGGACCGCACCACAGCGCCGGCGGACCCACGGGAAGCACACGGCCTCTTCACAGGAACCTCACATTTGTTGGCCATTCTTTTAGCCAGCAGCAGAAATGCCGCTCTTCCGCTAAACCTCCTTGCGGATAGCCACCACACCGGCTGGGGAGGGACGCACCCGGTCCTCCCCAGCTTAGCCTTTTGGGGTCGTCGAAACAGGGATAAAACGACACCGGATCTAGCGGATGGCGCCCGTTGGGGATTGGCAAGAGCAGCTTTGGAAAGGCGAAGTGGATTCCACCGAGGTCCCCGTTGTTGCTGGGGTCCGTGGAAGGAAACCGCCAAGTCTACGCTTCAAGCGCGGTCTTCGGAGGATGCTTCGAAGGCCTCGTTCGGACTCATGCAGGCGATGGGTTCGCAACCTCCACAATCAAGACGACGAGGGGCCATCACGGCCCCTCGTCGCTTTCACAGTACCTGCAGGCCGGATGCCGGCTACCCGCCGCCCGCCGGCGGAACGATCGAGAGCCGATCGCCATCGTCGAGCACGGTTGCCAGGTCATCGGCAAACCGGACGTTTCTCCCGTTGACCCATGCGTGGAAGTGTCGTTGCACGTTTCCGTCACGATCCATCACGCGCTCGCGAAACGCCTCGTGGCACGAAGCGAGTGCGTCGATCGCGTCCCGAACGGTCGCTCCCGGCGGCAGATGAAGCTCCCGGTAGGACGGATCCAGCGCGTGCTTGAACGAGAAGGCGATGTCGACGGCGATCCTCATGCTGTGCCCGTGAGTACCCGCGAGAGTCGATTGTGCTCCGGGATGAGGTCATAGATCGATTCGTCGCACAACCGACCGCCCCGCACACGCCACGTGCCGTGCACCATTGCGAACGATACCCGGTCCGCCGCGCAGTGAACGACGGCCGCGAGCGGATCCGCATGCGATCCTGCAAACGCAATATCGTTCAGGTCGAACGCGATGAGGTCCGCCGCCTTCCCGACTTCGATCGACCCGATCTCGTCGTCTCTTCCCAGAATCTGAGCGCCTCCACGTGTTGCCATGTACAGGGCTTCGCGGGCGGTCAGCGCATCCGCGCCGTAGCGAACCCGTTGCAACAGCATGGCCTGGCGCACCTCACGGATCATGTTCGAGGTGTCGTTCGACGCCGATCCGTCGACCGCCAACCCGATGCGCACGTTCGTGTCCTTCATCTCCGCCACTCGCGCGATGCCGGACCCCAGCGTCATGTTCGAACTGGGGCAGTGCGCCATTCCGACATTGGCGTCCGAGAGTTTGCGAATGTCGTCATCGGAGAGCACGACGAGATGGGCGAACCACACGTCATCCCGCAGCCATCCCAGATCCTCCATCAGGTCCACCGGCCGGCGCCCGAACTGCCGCAGGCAGAAGGCCTCCTCATCGTGCGTCTCTGCAAGATGCGTGTGCAGCAGCACGCCATACTCCTCGGCCAAGGTCACCGATTCACGCATCAGCTCGGGCGTGACCGAGAACGGAGAACATGGAGCGAGGGCAATCCGCAACATCGCCAGCGGCTCGGGATCGTGGTATCTCTCGATCATCCGCTGACAATCGGACAGGATCTCATCCTCGGTCTGGACGACCGAGTCCGGCGGAAGCCCTCCGTCCTTCTTGGACAACGACATCGAACCCCGCGCGGGATGGAATCGAATGCCCGCCGCTTGCGCACCTTCGATGTCGGCGGCCAGGATGTTTCCGCCGCCGGACGGATAGAGATAGCAATGGTCGGTGGTCGTCGTCGCGCCCGAGAGCAGGAGTTCCGAACACGCGATCGTGGACGCAACACGCATCGCGTGCTCGTCGAGCCCCTTCCACCGCTCGTACAAGAACACCAGCCACTTGAACAGCTTCGCATCCGATGCTCCCGGTACGTTGCGGAACAGGGACTGATACAGATGATGGTGCGTGTTCACCAACCCAGGCAGCAACAGCTTGCCCCGGCCGTCAATCACGTCGTCGGCTTCGATCCCGGTGGCATCCGCCCCGACCTCGCGAATGCGCGGTCCTTCGATCAAAACGTACCCGTCGCGAATCTCACGACGTTCGTCATCCATCGTCGCCACCAGGTCGAAGTCCTTCAGCAACGTTCGACGCATCATGGCGAAAGATCGATCGTTTCGGCTTGTTCCAGGAACGCGGTCAGCAGACGGATGGTGGCCTCGATATCGTCCTTGTTGGCCGTCTCGATCACGGAATGAACGTAGCGCGTCGGGAACGACAACGTGATGACGGCGGCCCCGTCGTTCGCCAGCTGCAGGGCGCCGGCGTCCGTGCCGCCTCTCGGGAGGATTTCCATCTGGTACGGGATATCGTTCGCTTCGGCCAGTGCCTTCATGGCTCGAATCATGCCGGGGTGCGAGAGAGATCTCGAGTCCTTGATCTTGATCGCAACGCCCTTCCCAAGCGCCGTCACGTACTGCTGATCGGGCACGCCGGGGAGATCTGCCGCAATGGTCGCATCCAACGCGATTCCGATGTCAGGGTTGAGCGCGTTCCCGGCGACAGAAGCGCCACGGACGCCGACCTCCTCTTGCGTGGTTCCCACGAAGAAGATGTCGCACGTCGCATGCTCCGCGCGCCGCAACGCTTCGATGCCGATGTAGATGCCCAATCGATCATCCAGCGCTTTGCCCGAGACGACATCTCCGTATTCGATGAAGTCCTGTTTCATCGTGACCGTGTCGCCGACCGATACGCGTTCCTTCACCGTCTCCGGCGGAAGCCCCAGGTCGATGGCAAGATCCTTCAACTCAGGCGCCCTCTTCTTTTCCTCCGCCGTCATGATGTGCGTCGCATTCCGCCCGATGCACCCGATGAGGTCCCCGTCTCTCGCGTGCACGATTACGCGCTGCGCGACCACCGTCGTCGGATCGAATCCCCCGAGCGGCTCGATACGGAGGAAGCCCGTCTTCTCGTCGACGTGGCGCACGAGGAACCCGATCTCGTCCATGTGCGCGGCGATGACGACCTTTGGTCCGCTCCCCTTCTTGTGACCGATGAGATTCCCCATCGCATCGACGTCGATGCTGTCGACAAGTCCATCCAGGGCATCGGCGACGACTGCACGCACGGATGCCTCGTAGCCAGGTATTCCCGTCGCCTCGCTCAGTCTCCGCAGTAGATCCATCCATCCTCCTTACGCGTTCCCTTCAATCGTCATAGTGTAGCCCCTGAACGCGAAGGCGCAATTCACGTCCACCACAACCCTCTCGGTTGCCAGACGTCTTCGCGCCGCGATACACTGGCGTATGATCCCGCTTCGCGACACGCTTCCCAGCCGCCGGTTCCCGGTCGTCACGGTCGCTCTCATCGTTCTGAACCTGCTCGTCTTCCTGTATCAAGGTTACTTGGGCACACGCGCGGCGGTTCAAGAGGACTGGACCGACGAACGCGCCGCGTGGGCGGCCGTATCGCTGGACGCTCCTTCGATCTTCAATGTCTACTACCCGTACGCCACCGGCCAACGTGTGTCGTCGTCTCGCCCCGCAACGTACGAGATTGCCCGCGATGACTGGTTTCAAACCCAGTTCGCCCTGATTCCCGGGGAGCTGTTGAGCGGACAGGATCTCCCGCCGACCATCTCCGTCCCGATCTGGTTCACGTTGCTCACCTCGATGTTCCTTCACGGGAGCATCCTGCATCTGCTCGGCAACATGCTGTATCTCTGGATCTTCGGAGACAACGTTGAGGACGCCATGGGACCCGTACGATTCCTGCTGTTCTACGTGTCGTGCGGACTGGTGGCCGCATGGGCGCAAATCGCCATCGATCCGGGCAGCACCGTGCCCATGGTTGGGGCCTCGGGAGCAATCGCCGGCGTGTTGGGCGCATACCTGATGCTGTATCCGCGGTCCCGCGTCGTCACGCTGGTTCCGATCTTCTTCTTCCTGCGCCTCGTCGCCGTTCCCGCCGTCTTCCTTCTCGGCTTCTGGTTTCTCTGGCAACTCATCGCCGGCGTCGGATCGATCGGCAGTTCGGGCGGCGTTGCGTTCTTCGCACACATCGGAGGTTTTCTCGCCGGACTGCTCCTGGTCTTCCCGTTCCGCCGTCGCACGGTGCCCGTGACCCTGTGGCGGATGATCCAAACCCGACGCAGGCCTCGCTTCTAGAGCGGTCAGATGTCCACTCCGAGCCTGTCCATCGGCTTCACAACCGTTGAGGGGAGCGGGTATCATGGATTGCGTTCCAGACCGCTTTTCAAAGGAGTTGATGCCTCATGAAACAGGGTGCAGGGGTGTTTTGCACCGCGTTTTTGCTTGTTCTCATCAGCGCTGTCGCCTATGCAGGAGATCGAGTCGAGCACGATGCCATCGTCATTTCGAACGATTACGAGTTCACCGTAGCCAACGGGGTCTGCTCGGGCAGTGGAACCCTCAATGATCCCTACGTCATCGAGAACCTGGTCATCGACGCCGGGTATGATGAGTACGGAATCAAGATTCACGGAACGACGCGATCGTTCGTCATACGAAACGTGGAAATCAGCGGCGCGTCCAAGGCCGCCGTCTACCTGTCCTACGTGAAGAACGCGCGCATCGAAGACTGTGTCTTCGAGGGCAACTGGGTAGGCGTCACGTTCAACTTCTCGTCCCTGAACCGCATCGCGGATTGCGCGTTTTCCGACAACACCGACGCCATCCGTTTCTACTTCTCGTCCAGCAATCAAATCTTGACGAACACGTTCGAGAAGAACGAGGCCGCCATCTGGCTGGACGCATCCAACGCGAACGAGCTGTTGGGCAACTACATCAGTGACGGGTACACGGGCATCTACTTGAATCTGAGTTCGGAGCAGAACCTCATCGTCGGGAATGCATTCGTGAACAACGTTCGGCATGCCTACACCGACGATCCCAACATCTGGGATCAAGACGGCCAGGGCAACTACTGGGATGGATTCACCACCCTCGACACCGATGAAGACGGCATCTGGGATGATCCGTATCCAATCTCCAACGACGGAGACCAGGACAACTACCCTTTGAAGACGCACCCCCTCGTTCCGGAGCCGCCTCCGGCGACGTGTGACGTCTAAAGAGACGCAAGATCACGGAAGCCATCCGACGGCGAGCCCCTCTTTCGGGTTCGCCGTCTGCTTTTCGGCAACGTCGATGCATACGCCGTCTCGGCGCGCCACACACAGGACGGATCGCGTGTCCTTTAAACCGGCGTCGGAGAGCGTCCAGCATTTCGAGTCGCCGCCCATAGCAACGTCGACAGGTTGACAGGAAGCGCCTGTCCACTACACTGGAGCCATTCCGGTCCAGAAAGGATCTCATGACATCAGAACGGTTCTCCGAACGCATGCGCGGCGATTCCCTCCCGTATCCGTTGCTTCACGTCCCGGTTTCCGAGTTCCGCGATGGGCAGAGCGTCACCCAGTGCTTCCTGGTCAAGTACAAGACGCAACGATCGACGCGAACCGGTGACCCGTACTTGGAGATCACGCTCGCCGATCGCACCGGGACCATCGCGGCACGTGCGTGGGCTGAGGCAGCGCACCGGTACGCGTCCGAGTTCGGCGAGGGAGAGTTCGCCTTCGTTCAGGGTCGCGTGGAGACCTATCGCGGCCGTCTCCAGGTGATCGTCGATTCCATTCGACGCTTGTCGTCCCACGAGAAGGAATCCGGACAGCTCACCGGCTTCGACCCGTCGTTGTTGGTTCCTACCTCGGACCAGGATCCGGAGGAGATGTGGGCCGAGTTTCTCGGGCTCGCCGCCACGATCGAGCCCGAGGAACTGCGCACGCTCGTCACTCGCCTCTTGGAGACGAACAAGGATCAGCTCATGGAGTACCCGGCCGCCGTATCCAACCATCATGCGTATCTCGGCGGACTGCTCGAGCACTCCCTGGAAGTGGCGCGGGGCGTGTCCGAGTTTGCCCGATCCAATCCCGGCCTGGGGCTTCACCACGGCCTGGCGACCGCGGGAGCGCTCCTTCACGACATCGGCAAGATCCGCGAACTCGAGAATCCGATCGCCGCGACCTACGGGTTCGAGGGGCAACTGATCGGCCACCTGTTGCTGGGGCGCGACATGATCCGCGACGCCGCGATCGAGATCGAGTGGTCCGACGACCGCATTCCGCGATTGCTCGAACATATCCTTATCGCACACCACGGCGAACTGGAGTATGCCGCCGCGATGGTTCCCAAGACCGCGGAAGCGATCGCCGTCTACCATTTCGACAATCTGTCCGCCAAACTCAATATGGTGCGCACGCACATCGACGACGACGCGGAAGACGGCGACTTCACGGACTGGGAAAGGACGTTGAATCGGCGGCTTTTCCGGGGCCTGTAGACGTTCGCAGGCCCGATTCTCGGCCTCCCGTGCAGCAAATGCTCTCTCTGAACCTCTCGCCTTCGCTGCCTTGCCTTTCTCCTACGTGCGCGTTAGGTTTTATCCTACGTCTTCATAGAGGAGGTGTGCCCGCGTCAGACGAAGGACGCGCCTCGCGCGGCAGTTCCATCGAGGCCGTCGCAGCGCGTCAGGAATCGTCTCCCGGCGATCTGCCCTCGGTGCGCAGAACGCCCCACGGGACATGTTGATGATGGACCGATCCCGCGCACGTCCCGACACAGCATGGCGTCTGACCGCCCCGTTTCTCCTTGCGCTCCTTGCTCTTCTGCTGCTGGGGTCCGTCGTCCTGCTGATCGCCGGGGTCGAGTCGGTCGAATTCCTTCCCGGACGGGGATTCGCAAGTTCCAGTGCGCCTTCGTCCACCTGGATTCCGGGGGACTCCGATGCGTGGCGTGTCATTGCGGTCGTCATGCGATTCGTCACCATCGCCGCCGCCGTGCTGCTGCTTCTTCAGGCCGCCTTCTCCCGTTCGCACCGCCGCGTGTATCTGTGCATCCTCGCGGTCTGCTGCATCGGCTTGTTCGTGACGAACATCCTGCGCTTCGACGAACTGCCCGCCAACGTACCGGAGACGCCCACGCTGGAGAGTCGCTGGCCGGCGTCCGGGATCGAGTCTGTCGATTCCCGAATCGAGGATGCCCCGATCGAAGCGAACGCGCTGCAATACTCGCTGCTCGCCGTCGCGTTGTCCTGCCTCCTCACCGCCGCAGCATGGCTGCTCCTCCGTAGACGCCGAAGGGGAGATCCATTCGTCCCGTCCGCCGCTCGCGACGACATTCTCCGCACGCTTGCGAACGCGCGTCGCCGATTGCAGGCCGGCGAGGATGCTCGATCCGTCGTGCTCTACTGCTATCAGGAGATGCTCGTCATCCTCGGAGCCAAGGGCCGAATCGACGCGACCGCTCTCACGCCTCGGGAGTTCGAGCACCGTCTTCGCTGCGTCGGCCTGTCCGACACGGCGGTGACGCGTCTGACAAGCCTGTTCGAAGTGGTCCGGTACGCGGATCGTTCGAGCACCGACATCGCCGGCGCGGCGCGCGAATGCCTCAATGTGATCCGAACGGCGCATCCCATCGAGGGCGCACGAGCGATGCAGACGCTGTCTTCACAAGAACCCCATATCTCCGGGATATGGTAGGCCGAATCACCATGTCGACACCGCGAATCCGAGGCCTTCCGTTTGCTCTCATTGCATCTTCCGTATTGTTCGTCGCGCTGCTGCTCCCCTTACTCGGAAGCATCGACAGCGTTGAGTTCCTGCCCGGACGGCAAACCAGTTTTGACGTGTCGACGATGGCCGGCGGTCCCCCGCCTGAGGCCCCCGGCTGGTCGATGTTCACCCTCTTGATGCGCGTGCTGTTCATCCTTGCGCTCGCCTCGGTCACGATCGGATTCATCACCAATCGGCGCATTCGCACCGTCGTCGTCGTCGTGGTCCTCGTTTTCGGAGCGGCGCTGTTCCTCGCCGACTTCGTGGGGTGTGATCGCAAGCCGGTCGAGGAGGAGACCATCGAGCAGGAAGATCGTTTCGAATCCGCGGTGGAAGCAGATCTCGATCTCACGCCGGTCGAACGAGAGGTCACGTCATCGCCGGCGCTCTACATCATCCTTGCGGTGGCGCTGTCCGTCGTGGCCGTGGCCATCGGAGGGACGTTCCTCGCCCGTTGGCTGAAGGGCCGTCCCGAAGCGGTCGATGACGGGTATCAAGAGATTCTCGACAGCATCTCGAATGCGGCCGGTCGTCTCCGCGCGGGGGAGGATCCGTACACCGTCGTCCTCTTCTGCTATCAGGAAATGATTCGCATCCTGAGCACCGTGGGCAGGATCGACGCAACCTATCTCACGCCACGGGAGTTCGAGGACCGGCTGCGTTCCCTTGGACTCTCCGGACAACCCGTCCATCAACTGACCGGGATCTTCGAGATCGTCCGCTACGGCGGACGCATCGACGAGTCCTTCGCGGCCCGCGCGCTCACATGTCTCGAAACCCTGCAGGAGGCCCATCATGTCGACGAGCCGTAGGCTGAGACTCCTTGTCGCAACGATCGCCGTTCTCCTCGTCATTGCACTGAGCCTACTGCTCGTCCTGAACCCGCTCGTGCGCCGGATCGTCCTCGAGCCGATCGTCGAGGGGATCAATGCGTTCCGCTATGTTCTCGGGTTCGCGCCGCAGGACCTTCAGTGGCTGGCCGTTCTGGCCGTCGCCGCCATCGCGCTGGCAGGATACGTCGTCGCGCGCCTTCCCGAAAAGGCGCCGGCGAAGAGCGTTCGATTCAAACGTCGGTTTCCGTCCGACGGCCCAACGATGAGAGCGGCGTGGATGCTGGAGAAGACTGCACACAGCAGATTCCGGCGTGAGGAGGTCATCCTGGAACTGCGCAACTTGGCGGCCCGCTCGCTGGCCTACCACCGCGGCGTGTCCATGGATGCCGCCAAGGATCTACTGGATACCGAAGATTGGATCGACGACGAATCGGTTCGCTCGTTCCTGTCCATGGAGAAGCACGCTCCGAGCGGCGCCCGGCAAGATCGTTTTCTCGATCGGGTGGACCATGCCTTGGAGCAAATCGAGCGCACCTACTCAGGAGGTTTGCATGGAACTGAAAACAGTCAGTGAGCGATCGCAAGAAATCATCGGCGAGATCTCCAAGGCGATCGTCGGCAAAGAACACGTGCTCAAGCGTGTGATGGTCGGGATTCTCGCCGGCGGTCACATTCTGTTCGAGGACTATCCCGGCCTGGCGAAGACCCTGATCGCGCGGTGCTACGCCCAGGTTCTCGGGATCGGCTTCAAGCGGATTCAATTCACGCCGGACCTTCTCCCCACGGACATCACCGGTTCCCACATCTTCAATCGCGAACGCGGTGAATTCGTTCTCGCACCCGGCCCGATTTTCGCCAACATCATCTTGGCCGACGAAATCAACCGGGCAACACCCAAGACGCAATCCGCGCTGCTCGAAGCGATGCAGGAGGGCCAGGTTTCGATCTCCGGCGACACGCAGACGCTGCCCCAGCCGTTCATCGTCATCGCGACGCAGAATCCGATCGAGTACGAGGGAACGTTTCCGTTGCCCGAAGCGCAGCTCGACCGGTTCATGATCCGCCTCTCGGTCGGGTATCCGACGGACGAGGAAGAGATCGACATCCTGCAACGTCGGCTGGATCGACGGCAGGACGAGGTCACGCTGGACACACTGTCCTCCGCCGAGGAGCTGCTCGCCATGCGCGCCGCGACGGAGACGGTCATCGTTCATCCGGATCTGGAAAGGTACATCGTCGCCATCGTCGGCGGAACACGCAAGCACCAAAACATCCACGTCGGCGCCAGCCCCCGCGGCTCGCTCGCGCTCATCAAGCTCGCTCGCGCCAACGCCGCCCTCGACGGTCGCGACTTCGTGATCCCCGACGACGTCAAGTCGTTCGCGGTTCCCGCACTCGCGCATCGGCTCATTCTCAGCCCCGAATTGTGGTCCAAACGGGTCACCGAGGTGGACATCGTCCAAAACATCGTCTCTCTGACGCCGGTACCGAAGGTCGAGTAGGGATGAGTCGACGGATCTTCCTCCCGATGGGAATCGGCATTGCGTTGCTCGCCGCCGGAATGCTCGTCAAGCATGGCGGCATCCTCGCGCTTGCCGTTCCGCTGATCCTGTATTCGTGCCTCAGCGCGATCTTCGGGACCACGCTGACGACGCCCGCACTTGCGATCCAGCGGACGCTCAGCCGGCATCGCATGATCGAGGGGGAAGACGTCGATGTCACCGTGGACATCTCGTGCCCGTTCAGCGAACCGCGCCGCGCTTCCGTGTCCATTATCGATCCTCTTCCCGCCGGGGCCGTGCTGCTCGAGGGAGAGAACCAGTTCCTCGCTCCGTTGGTTCCGGGGCAGACCGTCACGCTCACATATCGAATGTCGCTTCCACGGGGTGAGCATGCGCTGAGCGAGGTTCACGTCACAGCATGGTCCTCGTCCGGGTTGGCCAGTCAGCGCTTCTCCATCGAGGCGCCGTCAACCGTTACCGCGCACCCGCGCACCGAGTCGCTGGGCGCGATTCCCATCCGCCCCCGCAGAACGCGTGCGTTCGCCGGTCCGGTGAAGGCCAACATCGGCGGACAAGGTCTCGATTTCTTCGGGTGCCGCTCGTACGTGCCCGGAGACGACGTTCGCCGCATCAACTGGCGAGCCTATGCCCGTGCGGACACGCTCATTGTCAACGAATACGAGCTCGAGCGAATCGCCGACGTCAGCATCATCGTCGATGCCAGGTTGGCCGCGCACTGCCAGCTCACCGACGAAACGACGTTCGATCACGCCGTCCGGGGTGCGGGCAGTCTTTCGAGCTACTTCCTTCGCACGGGCAACATCGTCGGCCTGCTCGTGTACGGAGACCTCGTCCGGTGGGTGTTCCCCGGAGTGGGCAAACCCCAGGAGCGCCGGATTCTCGACGCCCTGGCCGCTTCGTACGCCGCGGAAAAGGAAGTGTTCGAGGACCTGAGGAACATCCCGACGCGACTCTTCCCCGCACAATCGCAACTCGTCTTCATCAGTCCGTTGACGAGCGATGACGACGTCGAGGTCATCGCGATGCTCGAGGAGCGAGGCTACTCCGTCCTCCTCGTTTGCCCGCACGCGTCCGCATGGGAGGCCGAGCAGGTCAAGTCGGTCCCGTCCGCGCACCTGGCAGTTCGGATGGCGGCCCTTCGCCGGGCCATGTTCCTCGACAGTCTCGCTCGCACGGGGACACGCATCGTCAACTGGGACGTCAGCGAGCCCCTCTCGTTTGCGATCGAGCGGGACCTGGGCATCTCGTTCTTCAGGAGGCACGTATGAAGCCGTGGGGCACACTTGCACTCCTCATACTGGGCGGCGTCGTGCTCATTCCAGCGGCACTCGTCGAACGGGCCTACGTCCTCTCCGGCCTCGCCGCAGCCCTGACGGTCGCCGGCGTCGTTCTGCTCCGCAACCGCCCGGCTTCGAGATGGTCGGATGTTCTGCTGATTGCCGACAGCGCCGTCGCAACGTTCGCCGTGATGTCCGGGGTCTATCCCCTGTTTCCGATTCTCGCCCTCTCGCTGCAATTGGGCGCATGGAACGCAGGGCATCGATTCGGCCACCTCGAGACCGCCGTCGCCCACCGTGACGCGGTCGCGCGCATGTCGGCGCGAATCCTGCTCGCCTCGTTGATCCCGTCGCTTGCCGTCGCCGGCATCGTCATGGTCTTCCTCTGCGTGCGGGTTCCGATGACGTTCGCCCTCGGATTGGGTCTTTCGCTTTCCGTCATGATGCTGTTGGCTCTGTTCGTCCGTTTCGCTTGGGCCGCGCGACGTGACCGTGATGCATAACGTATCGAGGGCACGCACGCGCGCTCGATTGCGCCTAGGGTGCGACCACCTATAATCAGTCGCAACTGACGAATCGAGAAGGAGAAATCACCATGCGAACGAAGTACTGTGCACATCTGTCGTCCGCAGACCTGGGACAAGCTGTGACCCTTGCAGGATGGGTCAATCGACGCCGAGATTTCGGCGCGATCACGTTTGTCGATCTGCGCGATCGCTCCGGACTTGTCCAGCTCTTGTTCGACGGTGATGCCGAGGGCCTGTCCGAGGCCCACACGCTCAATCGGGAAGACGTGATCCAGGTGACCGGTTCCGTGGCCGCGCGAAGCGAGGAGAACGTGAACCAGGACATGCCGACCGGCGCAATCGAGATCCACGTCGACAGTCTTCGGATCCTCAACCGTTCCAAGACGCCTCCGTTTCTTGTCGAGGGCGACGGATCCGACACGACCGAGGAGACACGCCTCCGCTATCGCTACGTCGATCTGCGGCGGGAGTCCCTGCAGCGGAGCCTCCAGCTGCGTCATCGTGTCTTCAAGAGCTTCCGCGACCACTTCTCGGATGAGGGATTCTGGGAGATCGAGACACCGTTTCTGACCAAGTCGACGCCCGAGGGCGCGCGCGACTTCCTCGTCCCCTCGCGCATGCATCCCGCTTCGTTCTATGCGTTGCCTCAGTCGCCGCAGCTGTTCAAACAGCTGTTCATGGTCGGCGGCATCGATCGATACTTCCAACTCGTCAAGTGCTTCCGCGACGAAGACTTGCGTGCCGACCGCCAGCCGGAGTTCACCCAACTCGACCTGGAAGTCTCGTTCCCGAACGGGAAGGACGAGATCCTGGTCCTGCTGGAAGCAGCGCTCGCACGCGTGTTTCGTGAGGCGCTTGATCTCGAACTGCCCACACCGTTCCCGCGACTGACGCACGCCGAAGCCATGAAACGCTACGGGTCGGACAAGCCGGATCTGCGATTCGGCATGGAGATCCACGATCTCTCGGAAGTCGTTCGCGATTGTGAGTTCCGTGTGTTCCGCGAGGCGGTCGCGTCCGGCGGCTCCGTTGCAGGCATTCTCGCCACTGGATGCGCGGGCTACTCACGATCCGCGTTGGACCAGCTGCAGGACGTCGCCGTCAAAGCCGGCGCCAAGGGAATGGCCTGGCTGAAGATCGAGGAGGCGATCACGTCGCCGATCGCGAAATTCCTGACCGAAGAAGAGTTGGCCGCCATCGCATCGGCGTTCGATGCGCAGCGTGGCGACCTCGTCCTGATTCTGGCCGGCGAGCGGGTCGAGACGGCACTTGGCGCGCTACGTCTGGCCGTCGCCAAGCAGGAGAAGCTCGCCCGCGAGGAATGGAACTTCCTCTGGGTCACGGACTTTCCGCTGTTCGAGTTGGACCAGGAAGGCGAACTGACCAGTGCCCACCATCCGTTCACGTCTCCCGCTGCTGCGGACATCGACAGGCTGGAAGACGATCCACTGTCGGTTGCGTCAGACGCGTACGATCTGGTGCTCAACGGCATCGAACTGGGGAGCGGAAGCATCCGAATTCATCAGCGCGCGCTGCAAGAGCGCATCTTCGAGTTGCTCGGCATTTCGCCACAGGAAGCGGACTTGCGGTTCGGGTTCTTCCTTCGAGCACTCGAGTACGGCGCTCCCCCGCACGGCGGCTTCGCGCTCGGCGTCGATCGTTTGGTCATGCTGCTCGCCGGCATGGACTCGCTTCGAGACGTGATCGCGTTTCCGAAGACCGCGGCCGGTATGTGTCTTCTCACGGATGCGCCGATGCCCGTACCGGGCGATCAGCTGACCGAACTGGGGCTGCAACCTCATACCGGATGAGCGCGCGCGACGGTGTTCGCAGCGCCTTCCTCGCCGCCGCCGTCTTGCTGCTGTTCGCAACGCTCGTGCTGCTCATCGGCAGCCTCGATCGACTGTCGTTCGACCCGGGCAAACGTATCGCCCGGGTCGAACAAGCGGATGAGGAGGCCGTCGAGGCCCAGACTTCGACCGTGCAATTGACCAAGAAGGAACGAATCTACGCGTACGTCCTTGGCGGTCTGACGTTGCTGTCGATCGTTTGCGTGTTCATCTTCCGGAAGCTGCGCCGCCAGTTAATTCAGTATCTGTTCACGCTGTTCTCGTTCGTGCTTCCGATGTTGCTGGGATTCCTCCTGGTGAGTCGCTTTCTGAAGAACTGGCTGAATCGCCCCGCAGACGGAGCCGCCCTCGCCGGACGCCCCGAGATCCCCGACGCCATCGTCGCCAACCCTCCGACGTGGTCCATCGCGCTGGCCGCCGCCGGCCTTGCGGTGCTGCTGTTGGGCATGATCGCCGTCCTCGTCGTGCGCTCGATCGCAATGCGTGACAGGATCCGCCACGCGCGGCTCGAGGACGCCGCGATGGATCTGGAAGCCGAACAGCGCGCGTTTGCGAAGCAAGCGGGAGACACGGCCCGGCGAATCCGCAGCGGCGAGTCGCTGCATGGCGAGGTCATCCGCTGCTACCGGGAGATGGATCGCCTTCTGTCGAAGCGAAGACGGCTGAGGCCGACGTACCTCACGCCACGCGAATTCCAGTCCGCTCTCGAGGGCCTGGGCATTCGGTCGGCGCACATTGCGCAGCTGACGCGGCTGTTCGAACTCGTCCGGTACGGCAAGCGGGATGACGAGTCGTTGGCCGAGGAGGCGCTGGCGTGCCTGGATCAGTTGCGGACGACGTATGGGGGAGAGGAAATCGATGAGCAGCCGCAAGCAGTGTAACCTCGTTCTCGGCGGCGGTCTCGCGCTCGCCACAGTCGCCGTCGCCGCCGTGCTCTTCTATCGCTACGCCGACGGGATTCGCGCCCACGTCGTTCGTCCGGCCATCGAGACGTACTTCGTCGTCCGATTCTACGTCGATCTGGTTCCGCAGTTGTTCTGGTGGGCGATCCCCCTTGCCGTGGCGTCCGTCCTGCTGCTGAGACGGGTTCTGCGTTCGCAGACGTCGCCCGCGACCGTACGGTCGCGGGGCCCTCTCACCGCCCGCCCCGGCGAGGGAGAACTCACACACCTCTCGCGCCTCCTGCGCCGTTCGCATCACAGCCGGTTCGCACGCGTCCGCTTGTCCAGAACCCTTGCCGAGGTCGCAGCCCGACTGATTGCAGCACGGGAAGGACTCTCATTGACGGATGCCCGGCAACGAATGATCCAGGGATACTGGCGCGACTCCGCGCTGATGCACGGCTTCCTCACACCGCGCAAGCACTACACGGCTCGACAAGACGATGCCGAGTTCCGCGTAGCGTTGCAGGAAACCCTCGATCGATTGGAGGCCTATGACCGTGACGTCTAGCTCATCTTCGGATCCGGGGGCGATCGTGCGGTGACATCGTACCGTTTCACCGCCAGCTTTTTGCTCGCCTTGATCCTCGCACTCGTCGGACTTGCGTTCCGCAATCTGCCGATTGCCGCGCTCTCGGTATTGCCGCTGTTCTACAGCACGACATTGCTTCTCTCGTATCTCGCGCTCCCGCGTCCGGAGATTGCGGCACGTCGCAGTGTTGATCGCCTTCGCGCAGCGGAGGACGAGACGATCGATGTTCGCGTCTCCCTCGCCTCGTCGAGAGGATCGATTCCGATGCTTTTCGTGCACGATGACCTTCCTGACGGCTTGTCGTGCGCCGGCGGCGACGTGCACTACCAAGGCCCCCTGTCCGCGACGTCGACGCACTCGATTCTGCGATATACCTTGGAAGGAAGCCGCGGTGTGTATGAGCTCGGCGGCATCCACGCGCTGCTATGGTCGCGCTTCGGATTGGCGGTGACGAACCTCACGGTGGACGCTCCGATCCATCTTCGCGTGCTTCCCGCGTCCGAGAAACTCGGCCGGATCCCGATCCACCCTCGCCGGACCCGGGCGTTCGCCGGACCGATTCGCTCGAACCTCGCCGGCTCCGGCATCGACTTCTACGGATGCCGCGCATTCACGCCCGGGGACGACATCCGACGGATCAACTGGCGGGCCTACGCTCGAACCCAGGAACTGGTCATCTGCGACTTCGAACAGGAGCGGATCACCGACGTCAGTCTGATTCTCGATGCTAGGGCGCGGGCCCACGCCGTCGTGGGATCCGATCATACGTTCGAGTTCGCTGCACGTGCGACGGCGAGCCTCGCGTCCAGCTTCTGCCAGCAGGGGAACAACGTCGGACTTCTGATCTATGGAGACGTGTTGAACTGGGTGTTCCCGGGCGTCGGGCGCTCGCAGATCGATCGCATTCACGACGCGCTCTCCGGTGCGCGTCTGGCGAGCAAGCTGGCGTTCGAGGATCTTCGGCAGATCCCCACACGCCTGTTTCTGCCGCGATCCCAACTCGTACTCGTCAGCTGTCATCTCGACGAAGCCGACATCGAAACGCTGGCGCTGTTGAAGAGCAGGGGGTACGCCATCCTGTTCGTCTCGATTGACACGATTCCCCTCGAATCGGCTCAGTTGACGGAGTCCAGGGACAACGAGCTCGCCGTTCGCATCGCCCGCCTTCGTCGAAGCCTCTATCTTCGATCGCTCGAACGTTACGGCGTACAGATCATCGACTGGAATCCGACAGCACCGTTGGCACAAGCAGTGGAACGCGCCCGCCAGGCGTATCGGAGGTTGCGATCATGAGGTCGGTCGCCGCAGCACTGGTCTTCGTGGGCATCGGAGCGCTGACGATGGTCGCGTTCGCACAGCGCGACATCGCGGTCGGCGTCGCAGGCTGCTCGATCGTTGCGGGCTGGCTGGTCGTGATCGCGGCCCGCGGACCGCGGTTCGCTCACACGGTAGCGCTCGCGCTGTCGTCCGCGCTGTGCGCGATCAGTGCGGCGCTGCACATCCCTTTCGCCGCCGTCGTTCTTGCGCTGTCCGCCTCGATCGCCGCCTGGGATCTCTGTTTGATGGAACGCAACACGGCGACACATCCTCGCGAGGCCACTGACCGGCTCCACCGTCGGTACATGGTTCGCAACCTCGTCCTCGTCGCCGTCGGCGGGGCCGCGACATCTGCCGTCTACGGCTTGCGCCTTCGCATCTCCTTCGGGACGGCGTTTGCGCTGTTGTGCCTGTGCCTGTGGCTGTTCGTCGTCGTCCTTCGCCACGCCCGTTCACTGATGACGGAAGCGCACGAGCGCGAAAAGGAAGAGCGGACGGCCGAGCCGCCCGCTTCTTGATCGTTCCTTTTTCGTCTGTCCCGGTGGTTATCGAGGCAACGTCAGCATCCCCGCAACGCCCATCACCGAGCGCACGCCGCTGGCGTACCCCGAGGCTTCTCCCTGCAGGACGGGCAACACCGTGGTGTATGCCGGGCGAAGACGGTACGAGAACGTCACGATCTCGCCTGCCTCGAACATGCTCATCCACACGACTTCGTACTGGCGTTCTTCCATGTTGGCTCGGGCCAGTGCGCCACCGGCATCCACAAGTTCCACCGACCAACCCGTGGGTATTGATTCCTCAATGCCTACGGAGGAGAACGTCTCATTCATCGTGACGGTAATCAGCACGAAGATCGCGCCGTCCGATTCCACCAGGAGTTCCCGTATGGCCGTCGCCGGAAACGCTCCCACGACGATTCCTTGCTGGGCGACGCTGGTTCTCCCACCGGCGTCGCGTACCGTGAGGATGACCGTGTAGAAGCCTTCCGACGAAAATGAGTACGTCACCAGGCTTTGATCTGTCTCGAGTTCCGCGACCCCGTCCCCGTCGAAATCCCACGAGTAGGTGAAATCGCTTCCTCCGAGGCACGGTTCGCAGACCTCGAAGTTGATGATCTCAGCGACCGCCGGGTTGTACGTGGATGGGTCGAAATCCGCTTCGAAGCCGTGGGCGGCGAACGCGAATGCAAGAACCAGACCGATCGACGCCAAATGCACGATCCATCTGTTTTTCATACCCCCTCCTTCTTATCACGAACGCACGCCCGCCCCCTTAGGGGAGCGGGTCGTGCACTGAGCTTCCTGTTAACCAGTAGGCGATCAGGTCCTGCATGGTCAGCAGACTGATCGTCGCGCCGCCGGTGCTCGGAACCTCTCCACCGGAGAGCCAGAGCGACACGGCGTACTGGATCTGATCGAACGCGATCAACTCCTGCAGGCAGACATCCAGTTGCGCGTTGACCGTATCCCATCGAGAGATCACAACGGGCACCGAAAGCACCTGCGTCACGGTGACACGGTCCTCTCCGCCAATGGCTAACGAAACGCGCGGCGATGAACTGCCGACCACGCCATGCATGTTCGCCTGCGTCAGCTCGTCGACGGTCGCCGGCGCGGTAAGCGTGTACTTGATCTCCCGCTGCTCGTTGATGCCGTCGGTCACGAACTTGTCCAAGAAGAGCCATTCCAGCGTTTGCCCCACGTGGCGGAGAACCGCGCCGTCGTTGTCCACCTCGGCGAACGTCCAGCCCGCGGGAATCGTCTCGCTGACGGAAAGGCCGTTCAGCGTGGTGTTGACCGACAACACGATCGATACCTGGATCACGTTTGAAGGCACCGTCCAGTCGTCCGGCAGGCACGTCTCGATGATCCGCTCCGCGACCACACTGGCGAGGACGTCGACCGTCTTGCTGATTTCCTCCGTCTTGCCCTCGTCGTCCACCACGATCAAGGTTACGTCTCGCTTGCCGGGGCTTTCGAATGCGTATTCCGCCTCGGACGAATCGGTGGAGAGGTCGATCACCCCGTCCCCGTCGAAGTCCCAGCGATACATGTCGATGTCTCCGTCCAGGTCATAGGACATGCTGGCATCCAACATCGTGACCACGCCGAGATGCGGCCGTTCGATCTGCTCGAGGGTCTCGGGATCGCGGAGTGTAAAACCGGCAACCGGCGCAGCATTCCCCACGATGATCGTTTCCTCGTAGGCAATCGACGTTGCGCCGCGTTCGTCCGTGACGATCAGCTGCACCGTGTAAGTACCGCGTTCGTCGAAGCGATACTCCGGGTTCTGCGCGCTTGACGTTGCTTCGTCGCCAAACGTCCATTCCCACTTGACGATCCGGCCACTCTCATTGGTGTCCGTGGACAGATCCGTGAACACAAGCGTGTCCGCGGTCGTGGCGGCCAGCGGTTCGTATTCGAACTCCGCGATCGGCGGCCAGTTGGGCGGCGGGAAGAGCTGCGATCCCTCGACGCCGCGGAAATCCGTGTAGGTGACAATCAAGTCCATGTCTTCAGCCCACGCGCCGATTTCGGAGGCTTCGATCTCCATCGTGAATTCGATCTCTTGACCGACCAGCAGTTCGGACAGACGCCAGATCGCCGTCGTGACACCGTCGTCCGTCGTTGCCGCGGCACGCGGCGTGGAGGACGCAAGTTGCAGTCCTTCGGGCAACGGCTTTTCGATCGTCACGTCCGAAGCGACGACATCGATGTCCAAATGTTCCATGATGTCCACAAGCGCCGCTTCCGTCGGCCGGGAGAAGAACAGCCCGTCCGTGTCGTCCGCGAACGACTGCAGCAAGCTACGGTTGATCAGAGATCCGATGCCGATCGAGATGATTCGGATCCCCGAATCGGCCGCGATCTCTCCTTCGACCGCCGGTTCGACGCCGATGTTGCTCTGCCCGTCGGACAGCAAGACCTCGACGAGCAAGGCATCCTCGCGGCCGACCATCGTCAGCTCGCGCCGTGCGAGCTGCATGGCATCGCCCAACGCAGACTTGGCGCCGTTCTTCAGGTCCCCGATCGCCGTCTTAACGGCCAACCGGTTTTCCGACAGGGGCATTCCCAGCGTCGCGCCGGACGCGTACCACACCATGCCGACACGGTCGTCGTCGCCGAGTTCATCGATCAGGTCGAAGGCAAACGACTTCGCCGACGACAGATCCGCCGTTGCGGATGCATCGATGATGATCATGCAGTCGACCGGATAGCCGTCGTCCGGTCCCAGGCCGCGTAGCAAGAGGCTCAGGGTAACCGACTCGGGAAGTCCCGTCGTTCCATCTTCGAGTTCCGCCCATTCGAGCGCCTGTTCAATCTCAATCCTCTCGGCGGCCGTGGCGGGAAGCGCCAGGACCAGCAGCAAGAGAAAAAGGAGGGCGGCGAGAGGCCCACCTCTCGCCGCGTTTTTGGTCGTTCTCATTCGTATCATCTCCCTAGACGGGGTCCGCTCCGAGAGCTTCGCCGTTAGCCGTCGCAGGTCGATGTATCCGGATCGCAGGGCCCCAACGGTACCGTGGGCAACGGATCGCAGATATTCGCGTTGGTCAGCCAGTAGGCGATGATCTCCTTCAGCATGTGATAGCCGACGGTCTGGCCACACGTGCGCGGCACGACCTCGTCTTCCAACCAGAAGGCGATCGCGCGCTGGACCTGCAGGAACGAGATCTTGTCCGACAGTGTGATGTCGAGCACGTCGTTCTCCACGTCCCATCGGGAGATGGCTACCAAGACTGACACGCAGTCACTTACATCAACCCCACTATCTCCTGTCACCGTGACGTCCATGCACGGCAGCGCAGAATCGACGAGTCCGAAGATGTCGTTGCTGCTGGCGTAGCACGGATCGGACGCGGCAAGCTCAATCGCCGACGTCTCGGGAACCTCGACCTGGTAGATGATGGTCTTCATCGTACCGGCGGGCACCTTGCTCGGGTATACCCATTCGGTCTTCGACGCCTTGTAGGTGAAGCCGCCGTTGTCCACCGGGATGACCTTCCATCCGGTCGGCAGGTCTTCTTCCAGACCGACGCCGTAGAGGTCCTGGTCGGCCCAGATCTCGACCTTGACGGTGAAGGTACTGGCCGCCTTGTCTCCGCCCGGACCGTAGTAGTTGAGCAGGATGTTGTTGCAGGGAACCGGCGTCGAGATCGTCCGAACCGCGGTGATGTCGGCACTTGGAACCGTAGGCAACAAGAGATCGACCGGCGTGCACGTGTAGGCGTACGCCGACAGCTCCTTCATCATCCTCAGGTCGATCGACGAACCCTGCGTCCACGGCACGACCTCGTCGTTCTGCCAGATCTCCAGCGCACGCGCGAGTTGCTGAGGATCGATCTTCTGAGACAGTCTCAGATCGATCGTGTCGTCAGTATCGTATCCGATGCGCGGAACCAGGTGCGCGATCGCTGTCTTCATCCGCAGCGCGTCGGTCACCTCGATCTGCGAGTCCCCTTCGACCGGCAGGTCGAACGACGGGGACATCGACTGCAGTATGCCGGTGATCGTGAAGCAGACGGGAAGCGTCGTCGCAATCAGTTGATGCGACTCCGGCACCGTCAGCTCGTACGAGATCACCTTGGTGGTGTTGGCTCGAATCTGATCGACGAAGACCCACTGGACGGTCGAGCGCTTGAACGCCGCTCCTGCATTCTCCAGAGGTTTGATCGTCCAGCCGATCGGCAGGTTTTCTTGCAGGCCGACGCCCGCCAGATCCATCTGCGGTTCGATGCGCACCACGACGAGGAACGTGCTTCCAGGCAGTGCCTGCGACGTCGAGATCGTCCGGGTGATCGTTACCGCCAAGTCGGACACCTCGAGGCTCGCGGACGTTCGGTCCGTCGCACCCTCGTTGTCTGTGACTCGAAGCGTGATCGTCCTCAATCCGGGCGTCGTAAACGACGTCGTCGTCACGGGATCGGTCGTCGACTGATCGTAGATGCCGTCTCCGTTGAAGTCCCATTCGTACTTCACGATGCTTCCGTCGGCATCGAAGCTACCGGACGCGTCGAACGTTACGGTATCGTTGATGCGCGGATCGCTCGGAGACGCATAGAACGCCACGGACGGAGGCTCGTTCTGCGCCGCACCGATAATGATCGGGTCGATGAGGTCGAGAGCGATCTCCGTCGGACCTGCAACGCTTCCGCTGAGGAACTTCACCTGGGTAATCCCATTGGTGAATTGCGGGAACAGCGTCAGCTCGAAAGCCTCGCCCAACGGGCCGAGAACCATGCCGTCGCCGCGTGCGTCGTCCCACGTCCACGAGATATTCGCATTCGGAGGCGTCAACCCCCACGTATCGCGGAAATCGAACTCATCGTCTTGAACGATCCAGTCCGCGCCCGCCGGCACGCCCGACAGCGTCATCGTGACGGCTCCCGCCGTTGCCGCCGCATCGCCACTCAGAAGCACGAACACCGATAGCTGACCGTTCAATGTGTTCCGGTACAGGAACACAATCGCGGTGTTCGCCTCTTCGTACCCAGTGTTGGATTGCGTGTTCGCGAACGCATAGAAATCCAGAGCTGCCTCCGGATTCTCCAGCGGCGTGATTGGAACACGCGTTTCCCCCTGACTAACAGTATAGAAGCCGTCTCCCTGCGCTACACCCGCTAACGGAAGGAGGAGAACGACCACTGCCAGAAGGAAGAAAAGGCCATAGAGGACCTTATGCACCTTCATTAGCAACCTCCTTTGTTGGCTGTCTCATCTTTGTTGTATGCAATCAAAAGCAGCAATCCATCCAAACTTTAGCAGATTCGCCATCCGTAAGTCTGTAACACCGATTACGCTGTCGATGCCTCCTTTCAACAATGGCTCTGCACTTCCTCGTTCATAGTGCCACGGCGAGTTGGTACAGGGCATTGTCGATTGCCCCCTTCGCCGCCTCCACGGGATCCGCCGTCAACAGTGAGAACAACGGCCGATCCGCTTGCGTCACCGTCGTCGTGAATTCCACGTCCCCCTGAGGACTGAAGACGGTGGCGAACAGTCCTACGGTGGCTTCCTTCTCGATCCCCAGCATCAATCCCAACGGACTGATCAGGATCTGAAGCGACGTATCCAGGAACGATGTCACGCTCAGAAGAAGCAGCGACCGTTCCGGCTTGTATGTAATTTCGCGATCCCAGCGCACGACCCTCAGAATGACGATGTGATCGACCGCCAACGTCGCCGCCAACCGCTGCATTCCGTCGACCGTAATGCTGTTCCCAACGTACACGTCCGTCAGGCGCTGAGCCTGCATGAGTTCGCCTTGAGAGCAAACGTTGCCTCCCGTGATGACCGCGCAGCGTTGGGCTGCGTAGCTCGTGATGAGCTCTAGATCCGCCGTCGGAACGGCCGCGGCGGATTGAACGAACACGGCCAGTTTCTGACCCTGTCCGAAGCAGTGTATCGTTGCGATGCACAGGACTGCACCAACGATCGCAAGCGATAGCCTGCCGTGCGCTCGGTTTGACATTCTTTTCCCCACCACCCGTAGACTCCTTTCACTGTGCTGGAGTCTAGCTCACCAGCCGTTGGAGCGGATAGGAAGGGTGTCGATGCCCTCTCCCGACTTTGTCTAGGGGACATTGGACAAATGTCTCGTTCCGGCGACGCAACGCGCTGTTGCCTTTGCATCGCTGACTCTGTCTGGATTTCCGTGCCGGCGTCGGAGGCCGGTGGATGATGGAAAGAACTGCGGAAACGAACACGCGACCTCCGCTGGGGAGGCCGCGTTGACCATCAAAGTCGTGATGAAGGAAACGTCGCTGACTACGCGTCGATTTCCAGCTCTTTGGGAGTCTGTCCCGAATGAGGATGTACCGGTCCCTCGTAGATCTTCAGCTTACGCAGCATGCTCTTACCGAGCTTGTTCTTCGGGAGCATACGTCGCACCGCTTCCCGCACCGGAAGCGTCGGACGCCGCTCGATCAGCCGCCGGTAGGACATCTCCTTCAACCCACCGATGTATCCACTGTGGCGCTGATACAGCTTTTGGTCCCACTTGTCGCCTGTCAGATCGACGCGCTCTGCGTTGATCACGATCACGTAGTCTCCGGTATCGACATGCGGTGTGTAAATGGGCTTGTGCTTGCCCTGCAGGATGGTTGCGATCTCGGTCGCCAATCGGCCGAGTCGTTTCCCATCTGCATTGACGACATACCAATCCCGATTCCAGCTCTTGCCCATTTCTTCGTTCTTGGCCACGTAAGTCCGTTGCATCTCACTGCTCCTTAACCAGGTCTCAACAGGATTGCGATTATATCTACGGCGATTCCCCGTTGCAAAGGGCGCTCAGCGTATGTCCACCATTGCTTCCGGCTCCGGCCCCACCGAGACCATTTCGATAGGCACACCAACGACATCTTCGATCCGCTGGATGTACCTCAGCACCGCCTGCGGCAGACCGTCGCGTTTGCGCACGCCGGAGAGCGATTCCGACCATCCGGGAAGGATGTCGTACTCGGGGACACAGGCATCCAAGACCTCCGCCGCCGTTGGGAAATCGCGCACGGACCCATCCTCGTAGCGATACGAGTTGCAGACGTGGATCTCGTCGAAGCCGGACAGCACGTCCAGTTTCGTAATCGCAAGACCCGTGCAGCCGTTCAGCTCCACGGCATACCGAAGGGCGACCAAGTCGAGCCAGCCGCAATCCCGCGGCCTCCCTGTCGTCACGCCGAACTCTCCGCCGACCTCACGCAACCGATCTTCCACCGCTCCAGGCGCTCGGGTAGGGAACGGTCCCGCGCCGACCCGCGTCATGTACGCCTTGAACACGCCGAGCCGTCGCTCCACCATCGGATTGGACATCCCGATGGCGTTGGCCAATCCGGCAAACGTCGTCGATGACGACGTCACGTATGGATACGACCCGTGATCGACGTCGAGCAGCGTCCCCTGCGCCCCTTCGAACAACACCCGCTTTCCGGCATCCAGTGCCTCACGGATGTCGTGGGTTGCATCCCCAATGACGTCGAGAAACGGCGCCGCCGCCGTCCGTTGCAGGTCAAGCAATCCCCGGGCATCGAGGGCCTGCACCTCGGCGGCGTCCGGCCAGGCGCGCTTCAGACTCTCGACGCGCCGCTCCAGCTTCGCGAGTGCAGGCGTCGGCCGCAACAGGTCGCCCGCACGTAGTCCCAGTTTGGCCGCCTTGTCGCGGTACGTCGGTGCGATGCCTCTTCTCGTTGTTCCGAAGTGCGATCCGCTTCCCTCAAGTTCCTCCAGCAGCCGATGGTATGGAAGGATGAGATGCGCGTTCTCGGCAATGCGGAGGCGCGGTTCCCATCCGAGATGCTGCGAAACCGTATCCCACTCCTCACGCAGGATGTCCATATCGATGACGGTTCCTCCGGCGAGCACCGAGACGGTGCCTTCGTAGAACGCACCGGCCGGAATGAGGTGCGTGCCGAACTTCACCCCGCGATCGATCACCGTGTGGCCTGCATTCGGACCGCCGTTGAAGCGCACGACCATGTCGGCGTCTTGGGCGAGAAGGTGGGTGATTTTCCCCTTCCCTTCGTCTCCCCACTGCAGTCCCAGAACAGCCGTCGCCATTATTCCTCCTTCGTCGTCTCGGACGACGTCCGCGTCAGGCCGACGCGAATGGACATGCCGTCGAACTCGATGTCCTCGATCGATTCGCCACGTACATCGTCACGTTCCTCGAGCGAGACGGCCAGAATCTCGTCGGCGATCTCGTCTCGATACGCATCGACCAGGTCGCTGAGCGTCTCGTCCGCGTGATAGACGACATCGATGCGGTCCGTCACGTCGAAGTCCGCATTCTTGCGCGCGAGCTGAATGCGGTGCGTCAGCTCCCGCACGAGGCCCTTGGTCCGCAGTGCATCGTCGATTCGCGTATCCAAGACCACCTGGACGCCACCGTCCTCGGCCCGCGCCAAGTGCTTGGGCATCGAGGCGTCGAATGCGATGTCGTCCGGCATGAGTTCCACGGTCTCCCCATCCAGCGTCACCGTGAACGGCCCGTCCGCGGAACGGGCGCGCAGCTCCGCCGCCTCCTGTTCTTTGATCCAAGCAGCCGCCTTCGGCCCCATCGGGCCGAGCCGGGGACCGAGCGTGCGGAAGTTCGGCGAGGCCGTCTCCTCGGACAGCGCGTCCAGCGACGCCAGGACCTCCACCGATTCGACGTTCAATTCCGTGCGGATCAACTCGGACAGTGATTCGCTCAACGGCTGTTCCTGTTCTCGTGCCACGACGGCTTGGGCCAACGGTTGGCGCACCTTGATCTGCGCCTGGTTCCTGGCCTGGTGTCCGAGGGCGACCGCCTGCCGCACCCAGTCCATGTCGCGCTCGAGCGCCTCGTCGATCCGCTCGAGGACCGGCTCAGGATACGTGCACAAGTGTACCGACAGCTGCGCATCGGCCGGTCGCAACCTCTGGTAGATCGCTTCCGAAAGGAACGGGATGAACGGCGCCGTCAGCCGCGCCAGTGTGAGCAATACGTCGTACAGCGTCCCGTAGGCGGCGATCTTGTCCGGCCCCATTCCGCCACGCCAGAAGCGTCGTCGCGAGAGGCGGACGTACCAGTTCGACACGTCCATCGCGAGCGCTTCGATCGCCGATGCGGCCGTAAGCACGTCGTAGCCGTCCAGCGCGTCGTTCACGGTGCGCACGGTTGACGCCAACCTGGACAGGACCCAACGATCCAGGATCGAGCGGTCGGCGTCGTCGACCGTATGCGCCTCGGCATCGAAGCCGTCGATCGACGCATACAGCGCGAAGAAGTCGTACGTATTGCGGATCGTGTCCAGGAATCGGTACAGCGGCTCCTTGATCTCCGCGTCCCCGAGCCGTTTGGACTTCCAGGGAGCGCTCGAGGCGTAGAGATACCAGCGCAGGCAGTCCGCTCCGTACGGCTCGATGGCCTCCCACGGGTCCATCACGTTCCCCTTGCTCTTGCTCATCTTGAGGCCGTTCTCGTCCAGCCCCAGTCCGGTGCCGATGCAGTTCCTAAACGGCGCCTTCCCATGGATGATCGTGCTGGTCGCAAGCAGCGTGTAGAACCAACCGCGCGTCTGTTCCATCGCTTCGCAGATGAAGTCGGCGGGGAAGTTCTGCTCGAACATTTCTTGATTCTCGAACGGATAGTGCCACTGCGCGGAGTGCATGCTGCCCGAGTCGAACCACGTGTCGATCACGTACGGGACGCGTTCGGCACGCCCGCCGCATGTCGGACACGTCACGGCGATGCGGTCGATGTACGGACGGTGCAGTTCGACATCGCGGGCGGCGTCGGGATCGGCGGCCCGCTCCACCAGTTCGGCCCGGCTCCCGATGCTCGTGACCTTCCCGCAGTCTGCACACACCCACAGATTGAGCGGCGTGCCCCAGAACCGGTCTCGCGACAACGCCCAGTCCTTCAGGTTGGCGAGAAAACCGGCCAGCCGGCCTTCGCCGACGTGCGACGGATGCCAATGGATGGACGCGTTGTTGGCGATCATCTCGTCCTTGACGTCGGTCGTTCGGATGTACCACGAGTCGCGCGCGTAGTACAAAAGCGGCGTATCGCACCGCCAGCAAAACGGGTAGTCATGCTCGTACGGCACGGAACGATAGAGCAGTCCGCGTGCCTTCAGATCCTCGATGATCTCCGGATCGACGTCCTTGACGAACCGTCCGGCGCCGAGCGGAAACGCCTCGGTGAACGCCCCGGACAGATCGACCGGCTGAACGAACGGCAGCCCGACGTCCTGGCCCAACTGGTAGTCGTCCTCGCCGAACGCCGACGCGATGTGAACGATGCCGGTTCCGTCGTCCAGCGTTACGAAGTCGGCCGCGTACACGCGATGCGCCGCGTCATCATCAGTCAACGAATACGGCGGCTCGTAGCGAAGCCCCACCAGATCCGAGCCGGAGACCTCGCGCCGGACGACGTACTCGCCCTCCAGCGTGTCTTCGACGCGCGTTTTGAGGAGGATGAGGCGCTCGTCACCCTGTTCGACCTCGACGTAGGCGGCGTCGGCCGCCACCGCGGCGGCGACGTTGGCCGGAAGCGTCCACGGCGTCGTCGTCCACGTCAGGATCGACGTCCGCACGCCGGGTTCGACGTCGAACGCGGCCTCCGCGTCGCCGACCACGGGAAGGCGCAGCGTCACCGTCGGATCCTCGACCGTCTTGTATCCTTGCGCCACCTCGTGGGACGACAATCCGGTTCCGCAACGCGGGCAGTACGGCAGCGTCTTGTGTCCCTGATAGAGGAGACCGCGATCGAACATCTGCTTCAGTTCCCACCACACCGTTTCGATGTAGCCGTCGGTGTAGGTCACGTAGGCGTTCTCGAAGTCGATCCAGAAGCCCATGCGCTTCATCATGCGCTCCCAGTCCGCCTTGTAGCGCCACACGGAGGCCTTGCACTTCTCGACGAACTTCTCGACGCCGTACGATTCGATCTCCGGCTTGCTGTTGACGCCGATGGCCTTTTCCACCTCGAGCTCGACCGGCAGACCGTGCGTGTCCCATCCCGCCTTGCGCAGGACGTAGTCGCCCTTCATCGTACGGAACCGGGGAAACAGGTCCTTGTACACGCGCGGCATCAAGTGCCCGAAGTGGGGCTTCCCGTTCGCCGTGGGCGGGCCCTCGAAGAACACGTAGCGAGGTCCCTTCTTCGTCGCCTCCAGCGTCTTGGCAAAGATGTCGTTCTCTTCCCAGAACGCCAGGATCGCATCTTCGCGCTTCCCCGGATTCCGGACGAGTCGTTCGTACCGCTTCATCGCTGTCTCCTTACCATTCAAACGTCACATCAAGCCCGATTCAACCATTGAAGAAACCAAAGAGAATACCGAGAGCGCCCCGCTACTGGGGCTTGGCAATATAGATGAGAAGGGGTCGATACAACGCTTTTCTCGAGTTCATCGTACTCACGGGCCATCATAGCTGTCGTGCAAGCGCTCGTCAAGAACCGAACGGGGATTCCTCCCACGGGGACACTCCCTTCGCCGACAGATGTCCCGTCCTCGCACTGGACGGACGTGACGAGAGAATGCCCGGTCGTTCCGCGATGCCGTCTCGAGGAGATCGTACACTCCGTGTATGAAACGACACTCGATCCTCGTCTTGCGGCTCGCCGGCACGGTCCTCGCCCTTGCGTTGCTGGGTGGATGCGTTCCTCCCGCGAGCACACCCGTCGCGGTCCTCACCAGCGACGTCGTCACCGGAGAGCCCCCGCTCGACGTCGGCTTCGATCTGTCCGCCACCAGCCATCCTCTCGATCTGGCCATGACGTTTACCCTTGACTTCGGGGATGGGGCAGACCCGGTCGTCGGGGCGGATTTCGACGTCATCCTGCATCACGAGTACACCGCAAACGGGACCTATGTAGCAACCCTCACGGTTGTCGATACCGAAGGCAAGAGCGATGTCGCGACACTGACCGTCACGGTCAGTGGTGACGGTCCGCCGATTGGCGTCGACGTAGGCCAGACCGCTCCTGACTTCACCGGGCACAGAACGGACGGCGGCACGGCCCGGCTCCTCGACTACCGAGGCCAGGTCGTCCTGCTCGATTTCTGGGGCGCTTGGTGCCCGCCGTGTCGCGACAGCATGCCGCACCTCGATGAGTGGGTGACGGACTACGCGGATCAGGGACTGGTCGCGATCATCGTATCGACAGACACCGTCGAACAGGACGCGATCGATTTCCTCACGGACAACGACCTGACGCAATTCGTCAGCGTGTGGGAACCCGGCGGCAAGTACGCCAATCCGATCGACGTGCTGTACAACGTGACCAACTACCCCACCACGTTCCTGATCGATCGTCAGGGCGTCATCCGATGGATCAGCATCGGCTCTCCGGGCACGTTGACCGACGAAATGATCGAGGGCGTGCTCTAGGACGTCCCGGATGCACTCTCCGTGCGCACCGAACGCCGGAGCCACAGGATCACGCCGACCGATCCGACGATGCCGACGAGGCTCCCGAGCGGAAAGGCGGCGCTCAATCCATAGACGTCGACGACGGCGCCCGTCGCGATGGGACCGAGCATTTGGCCGGAGGCGAACGCCGACCCATGCAGTCCGGCCAGTGTGGCCATGCCGTGCGAGCGGCCGAGTTCCGTTCGTAGGGCCAAGATCGATGCGCGAGAGAACGCCGACAACGCGCCGATCGAGAAGACAACCGCCAACACCGCGGGGAGTCCATGCACGAATGGAATCAACAAGAGCAAGAGCGGCGCAGCGAAACTCCCAAGCAGGATCTGCGGTCCCCTCGGCCAGCGGTCGGCCAAGATCCCGAACGGAATCTGGAACAGACCGCCGGCGATGAAGTAGGCCGACATGACCGTCCCCACGTCCGACGACGACCAACCGAGCGCGGAGGCCGCAAACAACGGATAGAACGTGTTGAACCCCTGCCGCCAGAACCCGCGCGTCGCAACGTAGGTCAGGATGGCCTTCACCGTATCGTGTCGCGCAATGCGGCGTAGCGGCACGATCGGAGCATCGGACCGGGCCGCCGCCGGGCGCGCGGCCGACGCGTGATCGGGCGGCACGGCCCACGCCACGAGAACCAGCGCAATCGTGCTCAACAGCCCCATGCCGGCGAACGCGGCGTGATACGACCAGAGATCCGTCAGCACGCCCCCGAGCAGCGGCCCGAGGCCGACCCCGATGAACATCGCGGCGTAGAACAGATTCATCATCCGTCCCTCTCGTCCCACCGGGGTCATATCGCCGACGTAGGCCTGTGCAATCGGCGTCACCATCACGGACGCTGCACCCTGAACGGCTCGGACCGCCACCAGCTGCCACACGGTGCTCGCCAGCGAATAGCAGAGCGATACAACCGCAAAGGACCCCAGACCGAGAACGAGAATGCGCTTGCGCCCGATGCGATCCGACAGTCTGCCGACAAACGGTCCCAGCACGCCGCGGGAAAGAGAAAACGCCGCCATGATCCCGCCGATGGCCAGCCCGCTGGCGGACAGCGTGTCTGCGTAGAGAGGAAGAATCGGGGCAATGATGCCGATGCCGAGCATGGCAACGGCAACCGCAATGAACAGGCTCGCGAACGTCCTCCACATACGTCCCCCTACCGGACACCTTATCCCGACCGTGTGAACCTTTCCACGTCGAGCGCCTACATACCGATGAAGAGCTTGGAGACCGTCTTCGGCGTTCGTTCGTTGATCGCCGCTGCTTTGGATTCTAAGATCTTCCCAATCTCACACGACGAGGTCGATC
>Ga0272442_10000560_pt1 | contig 58323 bp, 37 predicted proteins | sample SSMForm2O_FD_200262 | JGI IMG/M metagenome (GOLD analysis project Ga0272442, IMG submission 200262) | Marine sediment archaeal communities from Little Sippewissett salt marsh, Falmouth, MA, United States - SSM-Form-2O | ecosystem: Environmental > Aquatic > Marine > Wetlands > Sediment ...
CATGCGAGTCTTTTTCAGCCTTCTTCTGGTCTTTCTGCTGGCAGGACTACCCGCCTGCAAGAGTGAGAACGAGGAATCGACCGCTGATCCCACCCAGACTCTCATTGAAAAGGGACAGGCAGCCTTCAAGCAAGGCAAGTACGACCAGGCCCTGCAGGCTTACGACCAGGCCTTGAAGAAGGAGCCGCGCTCGGCGGCCATTTTCAACCTCAAGGGCATGGCCTACCGGTTCAAGTACAACCAGCTGCGCAGCCCGGATCTCAAGGAGAAGGAGATCGCCGCCTTCCAGAAGGCCATCGAGATGGATCCCAAGTTCATCCCCGCGCTGGTCAACCTGGGTTCGACCTACTACTTCTCCGACAAGAAAAAAGAGGCCGCCGAGCAGTTCAAGAAGGTTCTCGAGATCATGCCCCGGCATCCAGAAGCCGAGCAGCTGAAAAAGATGATCGCCGAGGCAGAAGAGGGAACGGAGAAAACCACGGAGTGACGACATGTCGCTTGCCGAGATATTGAGAAAAAATGCCATCCTCGTCGGCGAAGCCGGCGACCACAAACGGCGCGGGCGCAAGCATGATTCCCCGCGCCTGCTGGTGATCAGCTGCTGTTGCGCGGACGTCACCCGCAAGTTGGAGCCGGCGCTGGGCCTGGATTCCGGCGAAGCCTGCGTGATCCGCACCGCCGGAGCCTGGGGCGGCCGTTCGGGAGAGGAGCTTCTGCGTTCGGTGGTCCTGGCCCTGCACCAGACCGACTGCAAGGAGATCCTGGTGGTGGGCCACGAAGGCTGCGCCTACGCCCCGGCCAGCCGCGGCCGGGTGCGCGAGAGTATGAAGAAGAGCGGCGTTCTCGAGGGTTTCACCGAGCGCCGGGAGGGCATGCTGGAGTCCATCCAGGGGCCCTCCAGCCCCGAGGCGGGCGTGTACGAAGTGGTACGCATGCTGCGCAGTTCGGAGGCGACGCCCGACGACTGCGCGGTGCACGGCTGCATGCTGGACACCGACACCTACGCAATCCGGGTCATCGACCAGGACCGCGCGGCCGGAGAGCCGCCGGTCGAAACCGCAGCGCAGTCTGCCGGCGCTGGAATCATACCCCTGCCCGAATTGCCCGAAATTTCCCTGCCGGAAATACCCGAGTTGGATCTGGATGCTTTGACCGCCACGCAAACCGAGCCGCCCAAGAAAATCAGCATCGACTACGGAAAGGGCGGAGGCGCGGTGGGATTCTCCGAGATGAAAGATCTTCCGGAAGCCAAGGCGTTTTTAAGCAACTCGCACATAACCTCGGCCCCGGCGCCCTCCTCGACCGGGATCGGTTTCGAAATGCCGAAAATCAGCTTCGAGGTTCCCGAGGGAGTCCAGATCCAGGACACCGGTCTGCAGATGCCGGAGATTCTTCCGGAGGAACCACCCGATCTGGAAGCCATCGCGTCGGTGCAAGCCAAGCAACGCGTGCGGGCCAAGGTCAGAAGACAGGCAAAAGCTTCTGTCACCGCCCAGGAGTCGGTCCGGGCTCAGGAGAAGATCAGAAAGGACGCGCGCTCCCGGATCGAACGCCCCAAGAAAACCCCCACCCAGCAAGCCCCTCCCCAGCGCCCGCTGGGGGAGCAGATGATCAGCTTCGACAAGCCCAAGAGGGACGATCGCTCGGTGCGGGTGGATCTGTCCCGGGGATTCGTGGGCGTGCGCGGCGCCGACCTGCCTCTGGCCCCGGACCTCCAGCGGGCGCTGTTGAAGGTCCAGCAGTTCTTGGCCAGCCAGTTCTCAGCCCAGGACCGCCGGCGAATCATCGAACGAGTGCGCCTGGGTTCGCAGTCCGGCACCCCTTTCGGCGAGCTGCTCAAATTGATGATCGCGCCGGTGTTGAAGCTGGGAAAGAAGCGCTATGCAGTCATCAACGATCTGCTGAAGATCAAGGAAGATCTCCCCCGCCAGGATCCGGAGGTCTCAGTGGCCTTGTTAATGGAGATTCTGGGGGGGTAAACCGGGCCTTAACTTTTTATTTCCACAAGGTTGACAAGGGCCTCCCGACCGGAATAGACTCCAGGCGAGTCGGTATATTATCAAATACTTGCACACGGAGCGGACTATGGCGCGACTGTTCCTTACAGCATTAACAACCATCGGGCTGATTTTGCTCTGGAGCCCCGTATTACCGGCCCAGGAAGAAGAGGGTGGGGCTACCGAAGAAAAGGCAACCGAGGAGAAGGCAACCGGAGACGAAGAGACTAAACCCGAAGAGAAGCCCGCCGAAGAAGGCGGCGAAGCGCCCGCGGGTCTGGATATGGGCGGCGAGGAAGGCGGGGAAACCGGGGAAACTGGCGGCCTGGACATGGGCGGCACCACCGAAACACCCGAGGTCAAATGGCCCTACCAGGAGCCCCTGTTCGCCCTTTACGCCAAGCCCAGAACCCATGCGCGGGTGGGAGTCGGCTTCGCCAACAACCCGGATCTGAACTCGCTGGCGTTCTTTGCCGAGTTCACCTTCGCCTTCTCCGACATCGGCATCCATGTCCGCATGCCCCTGGGCATGGCCATGCACGACAACGGCGATTTGGGCAACAAGTTCACCATCGGCGACCTGGAGCTGGGCGTGCAGTGGCTGATCACCCACGAGGAGGAGTCCAACAAGCACCTGGCGGTGGGCCTGGACGTCATCGGTCCGCTGTCGCGCATGGGCGAGACTCCGGACGACGTGGTTGCCGACAACAACTTCAACAACCGCTACATGCTGGCCCAGAAGCCGTTCTTGGACATCGGCCTGATCCCCAAGCTCAACGTGGGCCTGGTTCCCCATGTAGAGTTCGGGCAGAACATCGGCCGGGTGAGCCTGCAGACCGACTTCGGCTGCATGATCCTTATCATGGACAACCAGGACGAAACCGTCTACGGCACCGACCGGCGCTACGGCTTCATCCTCTTCTACGACCTGGCCGCCCCGGTGGCCATCACCCAGGAGCTCTCCATCGTATCCGAGTTCAACGCCGCGGTGGCCCTGGACGGACTGCTGGGCACCGGCTTCGCCATCACCATCGGCCCGCGCTACACCGTGAGCGGTTTCAGCGCCGGCGTGGGCATACAACTTCCGATCGGCGTGGACAACAAGCCGCCCGACGATGACAAGATGGTAGGCCGCTACGACGCCGCCATCCTCGCCCGCCACCACATCGCCGCCATCCTGGATCTTTCCTACTCGTTCTAAATCCGCTTACGACTCGTGATGCAGAAAAGCTTCGGCAAGGGGACGATTGAGCTTCTCCAGGGGGACATTACCAAAGTCGAAGCCGACGCCCTGGTGACCGCGGCCAACTCCGGGCTGCGCGGCGGCGGGGGCGTGGACGGGGCCATTCACCGCGCCGCCGGACCGCGGCTGCTTCAGGCCTGCCGCAAGATCGGCGGCTGCCCCACCGGCTCCGCGGTCGCCACTCCTTCGTTCGACCTGGAGCAGAACGGGGTCAAGCACGTGATCCACGCGGTGGGGCCGGTATGGCACGGGGGGAGCCAAAACGAGGCCGGCCTGCTGGAGGGGGCCTACCAGAAGAGCCTGAAGGCGGCCGAGGAGCAGGGCTGCGCCTCGATAGCCTTTCCCTCGATTTCCACCGGGGTCTACGGCTTCCCCACCCACCGCGCCGCCCCCATCGCCCTGGCGGCTTGTAAAAGTCACCTGGAAAAAGAATCCCACCGGGTGCAGAAGATAATCTTCGCCCTCTTCGACGATCGGACTTTCGGAACTTTCAAGAAAGCGCTGGAAGAACTGTAGGCCGGGCGCTTACGAGCACTTGGAGAAACCGCATTCGCGGCAGAGCATGCAGCCTTCCAGGTGTTCGATGGTGCCCCCGCAGTCGGGGCAGTTCAGGAAGGATTTCTGCTTGGCCGAGACTGCGCTGTCCTGGGCGGACGCGGAATTGGAAAACGTATTCTTGTCGGCCGGGGGCGGCGGCTGGGCCTCGGTGGTCTTCTTCTTGTCATCGCCCCGCTCCCGGATCATCTCGGTGTAGGATTTCAGCCCCCGGGCGATGGCGTCGGCGCAGGACAGAACCAACTCGCCGTCCTTCCACACCGGCGAGGGGCAGCGCACGCCGGACAGCTGGCGAATGATGGCCTCGGCGTCCACTCCGGCCCGCAGCGAAAGCGATATCAGCCGGCTGATGGCCTCGGCCTGGGATGAAGCGCAACCACCCGCCTTGCCCATGGCGGTGAAAAGCTCGAAGATGCCCTGGTCGTCCTCGTTGATGGTCACGTAGAGATTCCCGCAGCCGGTGGTCATCTTCTGGGTGCAGCCCCGCACCACCTCGGGCCGCTCCCGCGGCCGGAGCTTGGGTACCGCCGTGGGGGCGGCAGTCTGGGCTTCTTGTTGCTGTTTTCTCTTTACTTTATCAATGTTTAGCACCTGCTCTTCACGGCTGCCGTCCCGGTAGACCGTCACGCCCTTGCACCCCAGGATGTAGGCCAGGCGGTACACCTCGGCCACATCCGCCTCGCTGGCTTCCCGGGCCAGGTTGACCGTCTTGGAGACGGCGTTGTCGGTGTACTGCTGGAAGGCCGCCTGGGTGCGGACGTGCCACTCGGGCGATGTGTCATGGGCGGTAACGAAGAGCCGCCGGTAACGCTCGGGAACCTCGGGTACGTTGTTAAGGCTCCCGTGCTTGGCGATCTTGCGCATCAACTCATCGGAGTAGAATCCGTCCGCACGGGCAGACTGCTCGAACAGGGGGTTCACTTCGATCAGCTCGTCGTTGTCCATCACATTGCGGATGAAGCACACCCCGTACAACGGCTCGATCCCCGAAGAGCAACTGGAGATGATGCTGATGGTGCCGGTGGGGGCCACGGTCGTGGTGGTTGCGTTGCGCAGGGGCCGGGCGCCGGGACGATCGTAGGTGCTGCCCTTGAAGTTGGGGAACGGCCCGCGTTTCTCGGCCAGATTGGCGCTGGCCTCGCGGGCCTCGCGCTGGACGAACTGCATTACCTCTTCGCCCTTTTTCAGACCGGCTTCGCTGTTGTAAGAAAGCCCCAGTTGAATGAGCATATCCGCATAGCCCATCACTCCCAGGCCGATCTTGCGATTGCCCTTGGTCATCCTCTCGATCTCGGCCAGAGGATAACGATTTACCTCGATCACGTTGTCCAGGAAATGGACCGTTTTGTGAACCGTATCGCGCAGCCGGTCCCAGTTTATCTCTCCGTCCTGCACGGCCTTGGCCAGGTTAATCGATCCGAGGTTGCAGGACTCGTAGGGGAGCAGCGGCTGCTCGCCGCAGGGGTTGGTGCTTTCGATCGTCCCTACGTGCGGAGTGGGGTTGTCCTTGTTCAACCGGTCTAAGAAGATGATCCCGGGCTCCCCGTTGCGCCAGGCTAATTTAACTATAGTATTGAAGACCTTACGGGCGTCGAGGGTCTTGACCACGCTCTTGCCGTTGGGGTTGACCAGCGAGTAAGTGCCGCCGTTCTCCACGGCGTTCATGAAGCTCTCGGTCACGCCCACCGAGATGTTGAAGTTGTTCAGTGCGTCTTCGGATGTCTTGCACGAAATGAAATCCAGAATGTCCGGATGATCCACGCGCAGGATACCCATGTTGGCACCGCGCCGGGTTCCGCCTTGCTTGATCGTCTCGGTCGCGGCGTCGAACACCTTCATGAAACTCACCGGGCCGGAAGACACGCCCTTGGTCGAGGCGACCACGTCGTTCTTGGGACGGATTCGCGAAAAAGAGAACCCCGTCCCCCCGCCCGACTTGTGGATCATCGCAGTGTGCTTGACCGCTTCGAAGATGCTGTCCATGGAGTCTTCCACCGGCAGGACGAAGCAGGCGGAGAGCTGGCCCAGCTCGCGGCCGGCGTTCATCAGCGTCGGCGAATTAGGCATGAACTCCTGCGAGGTCATCATCTGGTAGAAGGTCCGGGCGGTTTGCTCCACGTCCGCCTGGGGGTCGAACTTGAGGTCGGCGGCGGCAATGGTCCGCGCCACCCGCGCGAACATGTCCTTGGGTCTTTCGATGGGCTTTGAGTCTTCTCCCTTGCGCAGGTACCTGCGCTTGAGAACCCGCAGGGCGTTTCCGGAAATTTTCAGCTCTTGTTCGAACCCGTGCTTGACCAGCTGTTCGTCAAGCACGGAGATAATGGCCCGGGGTGTGATGGTTGGAAGCTTCTTCTTCTTCAACTCCGCTTCCACTTCCTGGCTGATGCGGCGGGCCGCGTCCGGCTCGATGGCGCGCTGACGGATCAGCGCCTCCTCCACCCTGCCGGAGTCCCATTTGGCCGGCTCGTCAGCGTTGACATCCTCGAACAGCAAGACCGGTAGCTGATGCCCAGTGTACTCGAACGATTCCACGATTCCGCCTGTTCTGGTTTCGGGCCAACACCCAGTAAAAGTTGAACAAAATACCCTATCTTGTGTGCGGCGCTCATTATGCCACCACATCTTGTACTGTCAAGACCTTTCTGGCTGCGGCGGTTTTCGCCCAATGTTCTGGGACCCTAGGACCCGATCGCGCCCCGGCCGCCGGGCGGTCGCAACCAGACGACCCCAAGACTACCTCCGCAGTGCCGACTTGCACACAATATGTTGGAGATCGTATGATGTTTCGGGGACCAGAAATGGACGAACGCAAAAAAGTGGATCCGAGAAACGTCTACATCTCGGGCACATCCGGGCTCCAGACCGAAGTGACCAAACCGGCCGAAGACCTGAGCGAAACCGAGGCGGGACAGCGCATCGCCGCGGCCAGAAACTTCTTCGAGCATCTCGAAAGGTCGATAAAGACCATCGGCATCTATCGCCACAACACCTCCCACTACGGCGAGTACCTGGACAAATCCTGGCGGGCGCTGAGCGCCATACTGGAAAAAGAAGGCAGCCTGGCTTTGAAGGTGGATCAACTGGTGTTCAAATGCTTGGACGTGCCGGTCTACGAAGGTGAAGCGGACGAGCAAAACATCGCGTACCGGTTCTACCGCGACGGCATGCGCATACTCATCTTCCGCCAGGGATTGACCGCCGAGGAATTGCTCAACTGGGTCCTGATCTGCATGACAAACTTCCGTTCCTCGGAATACATGCACGAGGACATGGTTTCACTGATGTGGAAGCAGGAGTTCGTCAGCATCGAATACGTCGTGGTCGAGTCGATATCCGTCGGCACGGAGAGCGAGGAAGACGCCAAGTTGGAGGTGGACAAGATCGTCAACTATTTGTACAAGCGCATGACTTCCAAGTCCAAGGATCGCTTCCGCTTCGCCCGGGTCTCCCTGGAAGACCTCGAGATCGAACTGGACGATGTGGAGCAGGCCAAGGGCGTCTTGATCAAGGGAACCACCGCGACCAACGAGGACAAGGCCAAGGTCCAGGAACAACTCGAGGAAGAAGACGAAGACCGCATGTTGCCCAAGCTGGTCGTGATTCTCTTCAAGGTTCTGGAGGAGGAACTGGATCAGGATCTGGGACAATCCATCGAGGAGGTATTCATCCAGCTCCTCGACAGCATGCTGATGCACGAGGACTTCCGCGGAATCAACCAGATTCTCCGGAAGTTCAAGGGAATCCAGCGCAAGAGCCTCCCCCCGGGCAACCAGGCGCGTATCGAGAAGATTGAAGAGAACTTTACCGCCCGGATGGGTGAAGCCGAGCGCATTGGGCGCATCGGCGAGATCCTGGACACCGCGGCCGAGATCAAGGACCCCCAGGAAGTCTACCGCTACCTAACCCGCCTGGACTCCCAGTCGATCCTGCCCATGCTGGAGGCACTCGAGCGCATGGAGAAACCGGATCCCCGGCGGCTGTTTTGCGACGCACTGGCGGTGGTGGGCAAAGAGCACCTCGACGTGTTCGCCCGGCGACTGCAGAGCACCAAGGCCAACGTGGTCCGCGACATGCTGTACATCATCGACAAGCTGAACCCGCCCAACAAGCTGCAACTGATGGCCCAGTTGCTGAAGCATCCCAACCTGGCCATCCGCCTGGAGGCCCTCAACACCATCGGAACGGGCAACGACGAGAGCTGCCGGGTGTACGTCCTGGATGCCTTGAAAGACCAGGACATCCAGATGCGCATGACCGCTGCGAGGCTGCTCCCGAACTTCGACATGAAAGCCGCGGTGAAGACCCTGTTCGGAATCGTGAACGACTCCGACTTCCACAAGAAGCCGGACAAGGAGCAGTCGGCCATCTTCTCCGCCCTGGCCATGACCAACGCACCCGAGGCCGCCGAGTTTTTCCGCCAACAGATCCGATCCACCAGCCTGCTTTCCAAGAAAAAGCTGATGGAATACAAGCGCAACATCGTCAACGGGCTGGGCATGTCGGGCTCCATCGCCGCCTACAAGCTGCTCAAGGCCGAGTTGGAGGTTGGCATCAAGGAGGAGGAGGTGGCCACCCTGGCCGAGAGAATCTGCAACCGCCTGCGGGAGAAATTGCTGGGAAGCTGAGGAGGTACCGGGATCGTGGCCGACAAGATCAAGTTCCAGGAAATGCTGGAGGTTAGCCCCGAGCGGCTGGATCTAGCCCGTTCATACGAAGAAAAGCTCCAGCTTCTCGCCAGGGGATTGTTGGGCTCGCTGTACATGCTGGTAAGGAACGTCAAGCTCTACTCGCCGGAAAATGCTATCTTCAATATGCCCCTTGAGCAGCTCAAGCAGTGTATCAACACGGTTATCGCCATGGACGAAAGCCTGAATCTCCAGGGGGCGGGAGACTCCTTCTACCTGAACAACATGCTGATCAAGACCGACGTGGGCTCGGTGGACAACATTCGCTACCTGCTAAGCGAGTTCAAGCGCCGCAGTGTGGGGGGCTTCGTCCTCAACAAGCCCATCACCACCCCGGAGCTGCGCGACTTCATCTACATTTTCAGCAAGGAGAGCGAAGAGGAGGTCGGCGAGAAAGGCGTGAGCGCCCGCAAGCTTCAGGCGCTGAAGTTGCGAAAATATAGAAAGGTCGAGGAGATTCTCAGCCAGGATGTCGAGGATATCGATCAGCAGGTGGACCGGAAGCGCTATGCTCTCACCGTCTACGCCCGTACCATCTACTTCATGCGCAAGTACCTGGCCGGGCTGCGCGGAGAGGGGCCCCAGATTCCCCTTTCCCGGGCCGGGCGCTACGTCCAGGACCTGGTGGATGTCTGCTTCGGCCACCGCGCACACTTCCTGGGGTTGTCAACGCTCAAGAGCGACGATGAGTACCTTTGCTTCCACTCGGTCAATGTGACGATGCTGTCAATTGTATTCGGATCCGAACTGGGACTCGGCAAGGCTCAGCTGCGCGATCTGGGCATGGCGGCCCTGTTCCACGACGTGGGCAAGGTGGACGTGTCCGACGACGTGCTGGAAAAGCGCGGCAAGCTCGAGCCCGAGGAGCTGAAGAAGGTGCGCAAATCGCCGATCTACTCGGTGAAGAAGATCCTGCGCAGCCGGCAGCTGAACAAGCTGACCATCCACCGCATCATCACCGCCTACGAGCACAAGACCGATTTCGGCACTCCCGTCAAGGATCTCAAGGGCAACGTCTCATTCGTGGTGCCCAAGTCCGACCTGGGCGTTTTCTCCAAGATCATCTCCATAGTCGACTGCTACGACGCGCTGACCTCCCGGCGCCCCTTCCGCGACGCATTCAGCCCGGAGATCGCGCTCACCTTGATGTGGACCGAGCTCAAGCACAAGTTCGATCCGGAGTTCTTGCGGATCTTCATGAACATAATGAAGGTGCCCTCGGTACGGGTACTGTCCGACAAGGGAGAGAAGGTCGTACTCTTCTGAGCCGCCCATGTTCAAACGCGAAACCCAGATCTGCGTGTTTCTGGAGAACAAGCCCGGGAGGTTCGCCGAGGTCTGCGACCTCTTGTACGCCAACGGCGTCAACATCCGGGCCATGAACGTGACCCCCAGCGCGGACTACGGCGTGATGCGCATGGTGGTGGACGACTCCGGGCGGGCCATCGCCGCCCTGGAGGGCGAGCGGGTGCCTTTTTTGGAGTCGGACGTGCTGGCCGTGGAGGTGGCCGACCGTCCGGGGGTGGCCGCGACCCTGGGACGCCGGCTGGCCGAAGCCGGCGTGAACATCGAATACACCTACTTCTCCGGCGCCGCCCCCGGCTCCAACGCATTGATGATCTTCATGGTTTCGGATCTGGACAAGGCCCTGGAAAACCTGAAAGAACCGCCGGCAGACTAGCCTCTCAGCTCCCGGGCCACCAGCTTTACAACTTCCCGCGACATGATCAGGGTCAGGTGGCCGCGGTAGCGGATTATGAAGTTGTCCCCGCGGGGGGACAAGGCGCAGTTCCAGGGCAGGACCAGGTTGTCATGCGTGCTGGAGATTCCCACCATGCGCACGGCCCCCGGGGCGGTGCCGCTGTTCAGCTTTTCCAGAAAGGCGCTGCCCCGGCGCATCTGGCGCATGCTGCGGCTTAATCCGAAGACGGCCAGGGCGCTGCCCAGATGCGGTGCGGCGATGGTGATCACCGTGCGGATATTGCCGGCCATCTGACCGGACTCCGCCAGGTAGCGGGCCAGCAAGCCTCCCATGCTGTGCCCCACTATATCTACCTCGCCGGCCCCCAGCTCCCGCATCCAGGCCTCGATCTGCCGCCGGTAGTCCAGCGCGAGGGTCTCCAGCCCGGTGAAGTAGCGCAACGGCTTCAAGGCCCGCACCGGAACCCCCAGAATGCGCTCCAGCCTGAATTTAAGCAGCCATAAGGTAAGGCGGTTCTCCAGATAACCGGGCAACAAGACCACCGGCACCCGGTCGGGGTATAGCCGGCGGCGGGTGGGCGCCGGCTGCATGAACCTGAAGGGAATCAGCACCGCGACCCATAAAGTAGCCAAGTACTCGGCCAGGACCACCAGCACCAGCCCGATCACCCGGGAGGCCAGGGTGTCGTGGGGCCCCCGCGAACCGCCTCCGGGAAACACCCACCAGGCCAGCAGAAAAGTCACTCCCACCACGATCGCCGAACCGATCAGGGGTACCAGCACAATGACCAGCAGTAACGTGCCCATGAACGCCGCGCAGGTTATCAGATTGGGGGGCAGTCTTCAATCCCCCGGTTGCTTTGCCGAAAGGCGACAGCCGGTGGTAAAACCGGTTTGATCGCATCTTCGGTTGGCTGTACATGTCAGCAAGGCAACCGGGGGATCAATAGACCTTCTTCAGGCTCACGGCCAATCCGTGATCGAAGTCTTCTTCATTAAACGAGAATCCGAATCCGTAGTAAAAGTCGAGTTGGAAAGCATCCATGATAAGCAAATGGAACCCCAGGCCGAAGCTGTCGGCCACCCGCAGATCCTCACCCCCGTTTTGCCGGTCCAGTTCCCCGAACAGCGCCAGATCGTGGAAGATGCCCAGTTTCACCACGTCCCGGGCCAGCGAGAGCCTGAACTCCAGGACCAGGTTGGCCACCTTGTGCACGTAATACTTGTCGCCGAAAACCCCGCGAATGTAACGGCCGCCGACCGGTTCCTCGTCGTAGAACAGGATTTCACCCCACATCCAGGTTCCGCGGCTCTTGACCCAGAGGTCGTGCCAGCCGATCTCGAACGCGCTGCGGTAGCTGTAAACGATCTTTCCGAAGCTGTGCAGCCCCTCGACCCAGTAATGGCGCCCCTCCAGAGCCAAACGGTGACCGCGGTCCCGGCGCACCTCCCGGGAACCGAAGCTCATATCGGCCTTGCCCAGCACAAAGGGGCGAAAGCGGGACTCATCGTCCACCGGGGGAGTGATTTCCTCCTTGTACTCGACTCCGAAAATGAACCTCTCTTCCACTCCGCCGCCGATGGAGAACGCCAGGGCATCTACGAACTCGTAGCCGATGTTCAGCGAGCCCTCCAGGCGCTCGGAGTAGTAGATTTCCACGTCCAGGTCGCCGCGCTGCCGGGTTTCGAGATCGCTGCGCAGCCAGATATACGGACGGAGCCCGCGGCCGACCAGCGCCGGCGTGTACCACTTGAAACTGGTCGCGGCGCGGGACAGCGCCAGATAGGGCTCCCCGTCATCGAGGCCGTAACGCACCTTTCCGCCGGCCTTGGCGCCCACCCTCCAGCGGTCGTCGGAAAACAGCAGCCCCTCCCCCTTGTAGTTGCCTCCCAGGGTAAGTCCGTCGGGAAAGTCGTATTCCAGATCCAGCCCGAAACCGGTGCCCCAGTCGCTCCGGCCGAAGCGGATATGCAGCTGGTAGCGGGCGTCCGGAAGCAGCACCGCGTGCCCCTTGATCTTGCCGAAATCGCCGACCTGGGGCCCCTCGTGATCGATATGGCGCACCGGCACCAGCTTGAAAGTAATCTTGGAAACGCCGTGACGGTTGCCCAGGTACTTGAGTTGGCGGATCAGGTTGGGACGGTTGAAGACGTGATGGGGCAGGCTCAGATCGAGCTTCAGGCGCAGGGTCTTGAGGGTCCCCGCCCCCAGAAAAATGATCTTCTCCAGCCGGCCCTCGTCGACGTGCACCTCTATGGCCCCGTCGACCACCTTGGCCTTCACGTTGGCCAGGACATAGCCCGCCCGGTATAGGAAGTCATGCAGGCGCCGCTCCACCAGCGCGGCGGTAGCCCGGTTGGCCCTGGCGGTGGAGGGCAGATCCAGAACCGCCAGATAAACCTCGTCGATCAGCACCCAGTTGCCGTGGATCTTGATCGGCGGCGGCTTGGCTGCGGCCGCGGAACCAAGCGCCAGCAGACATGCCACGCATATAAATAACGCCGTTGCTTTCACGCCGACAGCTTACCAGATCTCTAGAGTATGTCGAAAGTGAACCGCAGCAGGATGCGCTGTTCGGCCTGGAGGTGTTCGGACAGTTGTTTGTCGTAGTCGAGCCGGACCACGTAGGCCAGCGAGGCGAAGGACACCAGGCGCAAGCTGATGGTGTTCTTCCAGTTCAGGACCGGGTCATTGGTTTCCGAGGACATGAAAGGGATCAGGGAATCCAGTTCGGTATCGATCATCAGCCAGCGGGTCAAGCGGGCGGACAGGATCACGGTGGCCTCCAGGCCCAGCAGTTCACTCGAGTCCACTTTGACGTAGTAGGCCACGTCCTCCAGATCCCCCTCCTTGGATCCGCGCTCCTTCAACAGCGACTGGACCAGGTACTGGCGGGCGCCGAATCCAACCCGCAGGTGCAGATCCAGGATCTGGAAGGGGCTCAGGTCGAAGGACGCCCCCACGCCTTCTTTAAGCTCCAGGGGGTCGAAAGGATCCTGGAGCTGCAAATCCTCTAGATTGAGGACGGGACCCTGGTTGCCGTCACTATCCTCAATGACCACGTCCTTCCGGTCTTCACCGAAAACCTTCTTGCCGGGGAAGATGTTGGTGTCCAAACCGAAGCGGACATAGGGCCCCAGCCAGGACAGCAGACGGTAGGTATAGATGGCGTCCAGGTCCACCTCGTCGATGGTCTTCTGCAGAGACTGATGCGGTTGGGCGGTCTGGCCCTCGTCCACCTGGAGCCTCACGTACATCAGATGGTTGGGGTCCAGGTAGCGCACGGTGAAGTCCAGGAAGGCATTGATGGTGACGGAGTTCCCGAAGTCGCGCCCGACAACCTGATCGTTGCGGTTCCACAGCAGATCTCCGCCGACGATCAGTCCCAAGCGCCAGTTCTCGAATTCGGTCTTGCCCTCGCCGCGATCCACCACCCCGCCGCCCATGAAGCTGCCGTCCTCCTCGTCCTGCACCAGGGTGAAGTAGACCAGTTCCCCGGGCAGCAGACGCACGGTGAGGAAGTCGGTCCTCGCCCGGGGGGTTTCGCCGGAGCGGACGATCATGAACCGCCCGGGGGGCAGCAACCAAGTGCGCAGGGTTTCCCCGCGGGTTTCGTCCGCGCCCAGGCCCAGGCCGAAGTCCTCGCCGTCGGGCAGGGCGAACAATTCATACGTACCGCGGATCTGCATGCCGTGCTTGTCCACCACCTTGACCATCATGCCGGCCCAGTCGGGTTCGATCAGGGTGCAATGGCCTTCGTAGACCTGGATGTCGTGGGCGATCATCTGGGATTCGACGCCGGAGCCCACCAGGACACGGTAGGCGCCCGGGTGCAAGATGGTTTTCTGTCCGGTGGGAGTGCGCGCCACCGACTTGTCGTCGGCCATCACCACGTAGGGGGGCTCGCCGGCCGGGTCGGTCATGGCCGGGACGAACACCGCGCCCTTGCCCACCGGGATCAGGGTCGAGTCCATCTCCATCTGCACCTTGGGCAGCGGCATCTCCCATCCGGGAGCGGCCTTGGGCGGGGCCTCCGGCGCTTCTTGGGCGTGGGCTGTGGCCGGGCCGAGCAGCAGGAAGACCAGAAGCAGCCTTTTCATGGTCTCCCCTCCTCTTCCGGGGCCCGGTTTCTCAGAAACGTCCGCAGGTTGGTGACCACCTTGCCCATCTCGGCTTCCATCAGCTCGCTGATCGCCTTGACCACGTAGACCGGCTCCTTGTTGTACACCTGCTTCTTGGCGTCCACCCGGTGCGACCAGACGACTTTCTCCCCCCTGAAGCGGGTCATGCGCAGGGTGAAGGCCAGGTGGGCGAACCATTCATCACCGGAATCAAGCTCCTCGATGGCGTCGATGGTGCCGAACAGCTCGTAGTCCGGGCGCCGGTCGCCGTACTCCTGGGATACGTCCTCGAACAGCTGCGAGTGGTCCAGGTGGCGGATGAGCATATTAGTGACCATTTTGTGGGGCTTGGCCGCCCAGAGCATGTAGTTGTAGTAGCGGAACTCGTAGGGTGAATACCGGTAGACCAGGCGGTCCTGATCGTAGGCCGGCATGATCTCCAGTTGGCGCACGTGCAGCATCACCGGAAAGGTTTTGACGTCCTCCTGCGGCAGCAGCACGTAGGACATTGTGAAGTAGTGGTTCTCGGGAACCGAGCTGCAGGCAGCTGCCACTGACAGCAGCGCGGCTATCAGCCATTTTTTACGCCGGTTCATCAGGGCAACTCCCGCTCGCGGCGTTCCTTGGCACGCAGCAGCCGGGAAGGATCCTCGCGGATCAGCCGGCTGAAGTCCCGCAGGTTCTCGCTGGTTTCGGCCAGGTGCCGCAGACTGGCGCGAATGTCCTCGCGGCTGCGGTCGACCACCAGATCCACCCGCTCCACCAGGGTGTTGGTCCGCGTCAGCAGCCGATCCAGCAGGCGGGTTATCTTGCCCAGCTCGTTCTTGGAGAACCGCTGGCGGGCGTCGCCGATGGCCCCCCTGGCCTCGTCGAGCACTCCGGCCACCCGCTTGGCGTCCAGTACCTTTTCGGTGGCCCGGCGGATACCCGACACCGCCTCGCGGGTCTCCTGAGCCGCCCGGCGGATCTCGTCCAGGGCGGCGGCCAGCCGGGTGGAGGCCAGCGACAGGCCCTTCATCAAGGAGTCGATCTCGTCGGAGTTCTTGGTAATGGTCTTGTCCAGGGTGTTCATCAGACTGCCGGCCCGCTCCAGAACATCGGTCACCAGGGCCCGGTTGCCGTCCCCGGTCAGATCCAGGAGTTGGTTGACCAGCAGCTCGGCCTTGATGGAGATGTTCTCGGCCTGCCCGGTGAGCTTGTCCACCACCGAAGTGCCCGCCTCGATCTCGCTGCCCGGGCTCATAGTGGAGGCCTCCGAGGTTCCGCCGATCAGCTCGATGAACTTCAGGCCGGTGATGCCCTGGACGTTGAGCACCGCCCGGGTGTTGTCCTTTACCGGCGTACCCTCCTCCAGGGAGATCGCGACCAGGGTGTGACTCACCTGCTTGGGGTCGATCTTGATGCTCTCCACCCGTCCGACCCGCACTCCGTTGTATTTCACCGGCGCGCCGATCTCCAGGCCGGACACCGAGATGCGATAGCGCACCTGGTAGTTGTCCCGGTCGGTCCACAGGGTGGTGCCCACCACGGCCACCAGCAATGCCAGCAGGATGCCCACCGAGGCCACCACGAATATTCCCAGACGAATCCGTTGTGCCCGTGTAATCACGATGCCACCTCCCCCGAGGTCTTGAGAAAACGCTCCAGCATTGACTTACCCCTTTCCTCCGCCCGCGGCGGCTGCCGGGCAAAAAAGTCGCGGACGGCGGGAATTTGCGACTGGCGGGCCGAGGCCAGGGGGCCGTCGAACACCAGGCCGCCGTTGTCCAGCACCACTACCCGGTCGGCGATGGCGTCGATGCTCCCCAGCTCGTGGGTCACCACCAGCAAGGTCATGTTCAGGGCCGAGCGCAGGTCCAGAAGGAGCCGATCCAGCCCGGCGGCGGTGACCGGATCCAGGCCGGCCGAAGGCTCGTCGCAGATCAGCAGCTCGGGGTCCAGCGCCAGCGACCGCGCCAGGGCGGCCCGCTTGCGCATGCCGCCGGAGAGCTCCGGCGGAGTCTTGGAGTAGGCCTTCTCCAGCCCCACCTGTCCCAGCTTCATGCGCACCAGGGTATCCACGGCCTGCTCCGGCAGGCGGGAGAACTGGTTCAGCGGCAGGGCCACGTTCTCGGCCACGGTCATGGAGTTGATCAGCGCCCCGCCCTGGAACAGCAACCCCACCCGGGAGCGCAACCCGGAGAGCCTGTCTTCGGACAACCCCTCCAGATCCACGCCGAACAGCCGCACCGACCCCGAAAACGGCGCCAGCAGTCCCACGGCCGCCTTCAGCAGGGTGCTCTTGCCGCAGCCGCTGGGACCGGCCACCACGGTGAGCTCGCCGCGCCGCAAGCGGAAGTCGACTCCGCGCAGCACGGTTTCCTCCCGGTAACCCAGGCTGACGCTCTCCATTTCCAGCAGCAGATCCGGCACGGCGCTCCTCATGTGTAGAAAGCCAGACTGAAGATGCAGTCGGAGATTATCACCGCAAATATGGACACCACCACCGAACGGGTGGTGGAAAAGCCGACTTCCTCTGCGCCTCCCCGGGTGCTCAGACCGCAGTGCGCGCTCACCACCAGTATGATCCATCCGAACACCAGGCTTTTCAGCAGCCCGGTGGAGATGTCTTTCATCGCCAGCGCTCCGGTGGCCTGGTGGATGAACGCCTGGGGCGGAACCCCCAGGGCGGCGGCGGCGATCACCATGCCGCCCAGAATGCCGAAGGCCACCGAGACGATGGTGAGCAGCGGCTGGGTCAGGGTCACCGCATAGAGCTTGGGCACCACCAGGAAACGCACCGGGGAGAAACCCATGGCGGAGAGCGCGTCGACTTCCTCGGTGACCTTCATGGTGGCGATCTCCGCGGCGATGGCCGAGCCCGATCGGCCGGCCACTATGATGGCCGTCATGATCGGCCCCATCTCGCGGGCCATGGCGACGGCCACCAGGTTGGCGGCGAAGATGTTGGCACCGAACTGCCGCAACTGGTGGGCCGACAGCAGGGCCAGGGTCAACCCGATCAGGAAGGCCAGCAGGGCGATGATGCCGAAGGCGCGCGAGCCGAGCAGGATCGCCTGGCGGGTCATCTCCCCGGCCGGCGCGCCCCGCATCCGGGCAAAGGGCCCCACCACCGCCCAGTAGAAGGTGTCGGCGATCAAGAACAGCAGCTCCCGGGCTCCGTCCACCCAACGGACCAGCCCCTCGCCCACGCCATCTAAAAACCCCTCGCGGGCCGGACCGGCTCCCTCCAGCTCACCCTGGAAGCGGAACATCTCCATGGTGCGGCGGGCCTCCTCGCTCACCCGGACCAGTTCCAGCCGGCAGCCGCGCTCGCGGGCCAGCCGCAGCGACTCGGCCAGCACCGCCACCCCGGCCGAGTCCAGGTATTGCACTTCGCCCAGATCCAGCCCCACCCGGGCCCGGGCCTTGGGCATCCAGGCCTTGATCCAGTCCAGCACCGCCGGAGCCGATTCCCGGTCCAGGCGCCCGCGAACCAGAACCCTGGTGCGCTCGCCCTCGACGAAACGCTCGACGGTCGCATGCAGCGGCTGTTCCATTTCTCCAGCCCGCCCGGATTTAACCCCGGAAAAGCGGCATGTTGCGCCGCAACCACCAATTTTGACACGAGCCGTGGAACCGGTCAAAGAAACGACCAGAGAACCGAGGGTCAGACACTAGCACTTAGCACATAGGATAAATAATTTTACAAGAAAAATAAGAGGTTAGTATTACTTAAATGCTAAGTGCTAGTGTCTGACCCTCGGTTCTCTCCACCCCATAAAACGCCCCAGCCCCCCACATAAGGTTCCCGGGAATGTGAGGAGGAATCAGCTTTCGCTGATAATCAGAACGAATTCTTCATTAGGGGATACCGCTTTCAACAACTCGCCGAGCTTTTCGATTGTAGGGACGGAGGTTCCCTTCTCGTACCTGGCATATGCATTCCGCGACTTTGCTCCCAGACGCTTAGCCATATCAGCCAAGGTCAAACCGTTCTTCCGCCGCTGGCGTTGGAGCATGAGAGCAAACAGACTGCCAACATCATTCGCTCCCAACTCAAACCATCCATCCTTTCCGGGATACACTTCTGCTTTGAATCCCGGCTTGTCCACCATGGTTTCAACCAGATCGACGATCATTTCATAGGCTTCTTTCCTGGTGAATCCTTGAGTGTACGCAAAAAGAATAGGCACCTCGATGACCCAGAACTTTCCGTCCTTCAAAACACGACCTCGAAACCTCATCTTTTACTCCTCTTGCCCGGCCATACGGGCGCTTCTCAGAATCTTACGCGCCAAGTGCTCGTTGATTTCGTTGTGACGAGGGACGTACTCAAACTCAGATCCGTTTGTCCATACATCGTGTTTGCCCCCGTGCCGCAAAAACCGCCAACCCAGCTCCTTAAGTCTCCTCTCCAACTCTTTCCGTCTCATTCTCTAATTGTACACAAATACGTGTACAAGTCAAGCGGGGCAAAGATCAGAGGGTCAGAGGTTTGCACTTTGCACTTACCCGGTAAGTGATTGTTTTTGCTTGAGTGGACTTGGGTATCTATGTGTAAAGTGTAAACCCCTCGGTTCTATTTCTACTTCTCCACCGAAGTTTCCCACCCGTCATACTCACCGTTGTGCTTCTTCGACAGGTTGAAAAGCTTCATTACCACCTGATGAATATCGTCCAATTTGACCGAATCCGTACGGGAGAGATGTACTCCGAACGGCCTTTCTCCAAGGCTATCGTAAGTCTCTCTCGTCAATTTGAATCCTTCCGACATCGCTGACTTGATAAATGCCTCTTGGTCTTCCTTTCTACTGAAATAGATCCAGTGATCGACATTTCTGCGTTTTTCCAGAGAATCACCATGTTTTCTAAGGTTCTCAACTACCCAGCTATCGCATATCCACCGCCATCGTTCCGCGTCTGGGAATAAAGTGTCGAAGTAGTAAGACCATTTGGGATCAGGCCGGGAGCCGGTTTCGAAGGGGATCTTTGCGGCGGAAAGAACATTTCGGACAGCTTCGTCTAGATTTACACCACCGTCTCCAGGGCCATACAGCACAACCTTCCAGACACCATTGCCTCGAACGTGGGCGACTCCGTAGAACCCCTGCTTTGCCGCAAGCTCAAAGATCTGGTCTTCAAGCCTTCCAATCTTGTCTTTGGTATCCGAGCCACCCATGCCGTGTGGTTCCTGATCCTGGATCTTCATGTCCACCCAGAAAAGCGTATCGGTGCCCTTTACTGGTGCATGATCGTGGAACCAGTGGTTGTACAATGTTGAGGATGGGTTGGTAAGGTCCCTGGACAAATAGACGTTCCACGAATCGGGAACATCAGAGGGAGGCAGGACAGCTTCCGAACCGATGCCTGACATTAAGCCATCAGATTTCTCTGTTGGTGGGTCCACCGAGAATACATGGTAGAACAAGATCAGACAGATCAAGCCGACAACAGCACCCAAAATAGCTCTCAAGAGATCCTCTCGATATCTCTGGTAAGTCGATCAGCCATATCTTCGAAGCAAAACCCGATTCAAGCGCCTTGCGCAGCATTTTTCCTGCCAGGTCAATACGCCCCAGAGACATCGTTCGACGGATCTCCTTGTTTACCTCTTTACTATCCACTTCGAGAAGACCTCCCTGGGACTTCACATTGATCCGATCGCGATCTTGTATGAATTCATCATAGACAAAATCACGCCATCTTGGCAACGTGGCGTGGTCTAGTCTATGGAAACGTACTCTTGGGGGATGAAGTCGCAGGTGTAGTCTTCGAGGCAGATGTCGTCTTCGATCAGGCCGGTTTCGAAGAAGTGGCCCATCATGTTGATCATGAAGGAGTCGATGTCGAAGGCTTTCGAAGGAGTCGGGACGCGGAAGCCGTGGAGGCCTTCGGGGCGGAGGTAGGGGAAGCGGACGCCGGTGATTGGGTTGTTATGGTCGTCGTAGCGGGTGGCGCGTAACGGCACTGACGGCGAGGGGGCGTCGAAGCCGTCCTGGTTGCGGTCGAGGTCGTCGGGGTCGGCCAGTGTGCCGGGGTGGTCGGGGAAACGCTCCAGTTTCTCCAGGCCTTCGGGGACGTACCAGTCGAAGAGGAGCTGGTGCTCTTCGGAATCCAGCAACCCCGCTGCGCGGGCCATGGTTATGCCGGTGTTGATGGGGACGTTCATGTCGCCGATGGTGTAGATCAGCAGGTACTTGCCGTCGGCGCGCCGGGCCCAGTTGGCCGGGTCGGCGGGCTCCAGCATCATCTGGGAGAGCTGGAACATGCGCCGGAGATCCGGGGTGGATCTTTGCAGGGCGAAGCCTTCGACCAGGCCGGATACCGGATCCCCGGCCGGCAGTGCTTGGCCGTGCCAGGTCAGGTCCTGGGTCAGCCGGTCGATGGTTCGTTTCACCGTGCCGTCGGGATTCAACAGTTCCAGCCGGAGTTGATCGCCGACGTCCGAGGCGACGCCGATGCGGAAGCGGCCGTAGGGGCCGGCGGTGACCGTCCGGGTTTCGCCGTTTTGCAGGTTGGTCAGGCGGATTTTGTCGCCGGCTTTCAGATCGACAGAGTCGGCGATCGTCAGGCGCAATTCCTTGTTTACGTTGTACAAATCGTACTCGACCCGCAGGGAGATGGTGCCGGGGGGGATGCGGCCTTCGACCGGTTGGGGGATGGCGTCGTAGTCGATGACCAGGTCGGTGCCGGCGCCGGGGACCGACTGGAGAGTGACCTGGCGGTCTTTTACGATGACGCCGACGCTGTAGTCGCGGCCCTGATGATTTATGTCGTCGGCCTCCCAAATACCGCGTACCTGGTCGATGCGGTAGTTGGTGTGGAAGACTTTCCTGGTCTCGGGATCGTCGTAGACCACCGGCTCGGCGTCCACCTTTGCGCAGGGGACGCCGACTATCAGCGGTCCGAAGAGTTTCAAGAACACCGACTCGACCACCCCGGGCTGCAGGCAGCGGACGGCGATGTCCGACAGCCCCCCGCCGCCGGAAATGGGGGCGGCGCGCTTTATGTCCGGCTCGGCGGCGGCGGCCACCGAAGAAACGATGCCGCCCAGGGAGACGCCGGCTATGACGATCAGGTTGCCGGGGCCGCCGACGTCGACCACCCCGTCGCCGTTGAAGTCGCCGGCCAGGTCGGGCTGGCCGTCGCAGTCGATGTCAGAGGTCAACGGGATCATCCCGTCCTTGTAGCTGCGCCCCTCGCAGTTCTCCTGTTCCTCGCGGGGGCCGCGCTGGCTGTCGGAGCGCGGGTCTTCGCGGGGCTCGAAGGTACGCACCCCGTCGAAGGAGTTCAGCATCCTCACCGCCTGCATGACGTCCAGGACCGTCTGGCGGATCACGTCGCGGGTGTGGAAAACGTCCGCCGACCAGAAGTCGCCGCCGGAGTCGACCCAGCCGTCGCCGTTGAGGTCCCGGGCGCGGTCGGTCTTGATGGCCCGGTAGAGGCCCTTCATCGCCAGGCTGTTGAAGACGTCCTCGACCAGCCGCTCCAGCTCGGGGGTGATCCGGTCGAAGGACAGCCCGTGGCCCACCGCGTCCAGGCCCAGGACCGCGAAGCCGTAGCGCCCCAGGGTGCCGGCCCAGCCCAGACACTCCAGGCGGGTGGAAGTCGAGCCGTGGATGTAGATCACCACCGGGAAGGGCGGCTTGTATTCCACCACCGTTCCGTTCGAGAGAGTGTGCCGGTGCGCCCGGGGAACCGAGAGCCAGAAGGTCACCTCCTGCTCGCCGGCGGTGATCTGCCCGCTGTCGGGATCCAGGTCCCAGACCTCGTCGGGGGTGTCCAGAAGATAAGGCGTCTTGAAGGAGCCCGATACGAAGTAGTCAACGAAATCGTAGCTCTCCAGAAGCGCCGGCAGGGAGTCCACCCCGGCGGAAATCAGCGGCAGGATGAACTCTCCGGCCACGGTCAGTATGTTCTCGATCTCCTGGGCCTCCACTACGTACAGGCGACCTTCCAGCGGGCCGGCCGCGTCGCGGAGCTGGTGCAGGTAGGGGTCGGGAGGATACTCCCGGTTCAAGTGGGCGAAGGGCCCCTCGCCGCGCAGGCCGGCGCGCAGGGCGTCCAGGTCCTGGAAGATGCTCATGGTGGTAAAAGACCAGACGAAAGCGACATCGTCCAGGGAGCGGCCGTTCTGCTGCAGGGCTTCCTCCAGGCCCGACAGATCCCCGGTCTGGTCCAGGTGGTGGACGTAGGGATACGGCGAGCGCACCGGGTTGCCGTCTTCGCCCTTCAAATCGCGGGTCAGCACCACCGCGTAGCGGGTGCGCTCCAAAAGCGGCACCACCGGGCGGATCAGCAGGGTGTTGGTCTGAATCTCGTAGAAGTCGACCAGGTCCAGGTAGGGGTTGCCCGCAGAACCCGGCCAGGTGTTGGGGCGGTCCAGCACCCCGTCGGAGTCGGTGTCCTCGCCCGGGTCCAGCACTCCGTTGTAGTTGAGATCCTCGTCGGTGGTGTCGAACACCAGGTTGGAGGCGTAGGCGCGGGGATCCGAGGCGAAGTAGTTGTCGTTCAGCTCCAGGGTCAACGGATAGTACCCGCGGCCCAGGTCCAGGGGGACCGCCCGGCCGAAGTCGGGGGAGCGGGGATCGATCACCATCAGCAGGACCAGGTCGTCGGAGTGGTCCTCGTCGTCGTGGCGGACCGAACGGAAGTCGTTTACGTCCAGCCCGGCGTCGAAGCGCACCGAAATGGGCATGAAGGTGCCGAAGCCGTCCAGCTTATCGATCTTCTCCCGCACCGACTGCTCCAGCAAGGTCGGGGCCAGGACGCTGACGTTGATGCGCCGGCCGGTGGGCGAGCTCTTGTCCGCGCGGGTGGCCAGATCGCAGGGAATCGGCATCTCCGGGTACGGCCGGGCGTCGAGATCGAAGAAGACCTGGGGGCCGTTACCCGGGGGCGTCGGCAGCAGCCCCTCGGGGGCCGAGCAAGCCGCAATCAAAGCCAGCGATGCGATAAGCAGGACCGGTTTCACTTAGAGCTTCTCTTGGCGGTACCACATCAAATAGAGCGTCTGCACGTTGCAGCCCGAGCAGAAGAATTCCAGGTCGTCGGGGATTGCCAGCCGGCCGTCCATCCAGTGATGCAGGATCCCCTGGTGGCAGTAATCGTCGTAGCACTCCTCCTTGAGGCAGGCCCGGCCGGCCGCGCAGGCGGGATCGCACAAGTCATCCTGGGAGATGTCCACCAGGCAGGCCTGGCCCACCAGGTAGTTCTCGAGGAAATCCAGCACCGGATTCATCTCCTCAAGGTACCGATTTTCCCCGGTGATCTGGTAGAGCAGCATCAGGGCGAACATCAGGTAGTTCTGGGATGACAGCGTGCTGTAGTCGTCGGTCTGGGCGCCCATGTCCACCTGGCTGTAGGGAGAGCGGTAGCGGCCCGGCCCCACCAGGCCGTCGGCCTCGGTCATCTTGAGCGGCTGCATGCCCTGGTAGGCCGCCAGCGCGCGGTCCTGGTAGTTGACGTCGTCGGTGAGCTGGTACAGCCGGGCGTTGTAGATGATCATGGTGATGTTCGGGTAGAGGTGCAGCTTGTCCACGTCCTCGTCGAACTTGTAAAAGCTTCCGCTCCAGTTGTGCTCCCCGATCTTGGCGGCCACCTTGCCGGCGAAATCGACCATCTTGTCGGTGCCGGCACCGCCGAGAACATAGGCGCGCTGCAGGCTGATCAACCCCATCAGCCCGTTGATGGCCGCGGGGCCGTAAGTGTACATGGCGTAGCCCGGCACCATCTCCGGAGGCAGGTAGTGCCCGGAGCTCGCCACGAATTCGTTGATGGTGTTGATCATCTCGTCGACCTCGGGCAGCGCGCTGCGGTCGCCGGTGGCGTCGATGTACTCGATCAGCCCCAAGAGCGACATGGCCAGATCGTTGACGTCGGCCGTGGTCAGATCCTCCACCGCGCGCATCACCGCCAGGTTGTCCTGGTAGGCCTCCAGGGCCTGCTGCCGGAAGGCGTCGTCGTCCTCGGTCTCCCCGGCCTGGGCGTAGAACCCCGGCCCGTAGAAGGCGCCGTCGTCGAAGTCCTCCTTCCAGTCCCCGTCGACGAACAAAAAGTCGTCGGCCCAGACCTTCAGATCCCCGTAGAAATCCCCGTGCAAAAACGGCGGGAGCTGTTTATTGGACTCGCCGCCGCAGGCGCAAAGCGCAATGCCGATCAATCCGATCAATACAACCCGACGCATTATTCTCTCCTTGGTTGGTGGAAATCTACCGGTTTCGTCAGGAAGTGTCCACCCTGCTGATCCGCTCGGGCGGCGGGCTGCCGCGTCGGGTGAAGAAATCGGCCAGCTGGTCGCAGATTTCCTCCAGGGTGCCGGCGAGCCGGGTGGCGGGTGGCAGGCTTTCTAGAAATTTCTTCCCGTAGGAGCGGGAGAGCAGCCGGCCGTCCAGCAGGATCACCACGCCCCAGTCGCTGGTAGAGCGTACCAGGCGGCCGAAGCCCTGCTTGAGTTTGAGCACCGCGCGGGGAAGCATGAACTCCTTGAACGGACTGCGGCCCTCCAGCTCGACCGCCTCCATGCGCGCCTGCACGATGGGCTCGTCGGGCACGTCGAAGGGCAGCCGGGTGATCACCACGTTGCTCAGCGCCGGCCCGGTAACGTCCACCCCCTGCCAGAAGGAATCGGTGCCGAAGAGCACGCTGCTCTCGTTGTCGCGGAAGAGCCGCAAGAGCCGGTCGCGGGGCGCCTCCCCCTGGCAAAGCGTCTCCAGTCCCATCTCCGACAGGCGATCGCGCACCAGGTCGTACACCCGGGTCATCAGCCCCCAGGAGGTGAACAGCACCAGCGCCCGGCCCCCGCTGACCGAGACCGCCTGGAAAACCGCCTCGGGCAGCACCTGCGAGAAAAGCGGCTGATCCGGCGGGGGCAGATCCGCGGGCAGGCCCAGCCGGACCTGCTCCTTGAAATCAAACGGGCTGTCCACCAGCAGGGTGCGCACCCGTTCGGGCTCCTGCTGCCCGACTCCGATGCGCCGGGTAAGAAAATCGAACGAGCCCCCCACCGACAAAGTCGCCGAGGTGTGCACCACCGTGGCCATGGGATCGTAGAGCGTCTGGTTCATGAGTCCGGAGATGTCCAGGGGGGCGGACTGGAAGCTGATACGCTTCTTGCCCTTGCGGCCGGCCTCGGCCCAGCGCACCGACCCGTCGGCCGCCTCGGACACCAGGTGCACGGTCTGGGCGGCCAGCTCCGCGGTGCGCGACACGCAGGCGCGCACCTCGGCCATGCGGCCCTCCTCTTCGGTCAGATCCACCAGCCGCTCCAGCAAGCGGCCGACTTCGCGACTGAGACTGTTTGCGCAGTCGGCGGCGGCAACGAACCCCTCGCGGACCGCGGTCCACCCTCCTTTAGCGTAGGTCCCGGGGACCAGCCGCATACGGGCGTCCCCCGGCCCCCGGGCGGCGTCCTGCTCTTTTATGAAATCCGCCAGAGTGTCGAAGGCCCGCCGGTAGGCGTCCCGGGTCTTTTCCACCCGGGGAATCACCGATCCCTCGGTCTCGTCGACCAGCAGATCCGCCCGGCCCTCCGCCAGCGGCCCGCCCAGGGCGGCCACTTCGCGGGCCAGCGAGGAAAGCAGACCGCCGCGCTTCTTTTTGGGCGGCTGCAGCCGGGAGAGAATCCGCAAGACGCCCATGCGGGTCAGGCGCACTCCGAAGAACGAGCTGGCCGAATCCTCCACCTCGTGGGCCTCGTCGAGGATCACCCGGGAAAAGGGCGGCAGTACCGCCCGGCGCTTCCAGTCGTCCTTGGCCCGGCGCAGGGCCAGGTCGGCGAACAGCAGGTGGTGGTTGACCACCAGCACATGGGCCCGCTCGGCCGCCCGGCGCGCCGAAGCGAAGAAGCACCCTTCCCGCTGCGGGCAAGCCCGCCCCAGGCAGGCGTCGGCATCCGAGCAGACCAGCTCCCAGACCTCCTCCGGGACCGAGATGGGAAGATCCGATTTCGTCCCGTCGGCGGTTCTTTGTGACCACTCGGATATGTCGTTGAGAATCACGTCGAACTCGCCGGAGATCAGCGTGCGCTGCTGCAGGCGATCGGAGAGCCGGCGCTTGCACAGGTAGTTGCCGCGCCCCTTGACCAGCACCACCTCGAGCTCACCGCCCAGGACCTCGCGGATCAGCGGCAGGTCCTTGTAGACCAGCTGCTCCTGCAGGTTGATGGTGGCCGAGGAGACCACCACTCTTTCCTTGGATGCCAGGGCCCAGGCGGCCGCGGGCAGGCCGTAGGCCAGGCTCTTGCCCACCCCGGTCCCCGCCTCCACCACCAGCAACTGCTCGCGCTCGAAGGCCTCGGCCACCGCCTGGAGCATCTCGACCTGGCCGGGCCTTTCTTCGAATCCCGGCAGCTTCCGGCTGACCGCGCCACCGCTTCTGATCATCGCGGAGAGTTCTGACGAAGTCATGGCGGCTCTATGCCGATCTGATCGAAGGGAATTTCCACGAAGCCGGGGATGCCGAAGGCCGGCGAGCCCGGCTGCAGGCTCAGGTCCAGGTTACCCTCGTCGACGAAGAGCGGATCCTGGTCTTCGATGTTGTCGGCGATCTCCTCGTACTTGTCGAAGGTACCGGTGCCGCCGTAGTTGGACTCCCGGGTCCACTGGGTGTTGGCAAAACCGAAATTACGGGAGAACAGGCAGCCCTGGGGGTAGAGCCACAACGCCCCGGGATCGCTGACCTGGGCCCAGTCGTTGGGGATGGCCGCCAGCCGCGGGTAGGCCGAGGCCCAGGGATCCTGCTGGTACAAGATGCCGTCGCGGGTCAGCCGCTCCAGCATGTTCCAGCTGTCGCCGGGGGTGTTGTTGATGCGCGAGATCCCCCGGCTGTCCGCCGACAGGGCGTCGCCGCAGCGGGCCATGATGTTGTTGTCCATGGTGACGTCCCGACCGCCGCCGTGCTGGATGGCGTGCCCGGAGATCCGGTAGAACACGTTGCCGAACACGTGGATGCCGGACAGGCAGTCGTCCAGGTAGACCCCGTGGACCCCGTAGCCCTCGAACCAGGTGTCGATATCATGGATGAAGTTGTGACGGATCAGGTTGCCGCGGTAGCCCCAGTCGCGCCCGGCGTAGACCGCCCCGGCGTCCGCGGAGAACTCGCAGACTTCATGGATGTCGTTGAACTCGATGTTGTGCTCGTTGCCGGAATAAAGGATGGCCGAGTGAGGCGCGTCGTGCATCCAGTTGTGCAGGACGTCGTGGCCCGCCCCGCTCAGGCTGACCGCGGGCTTGTAGGTCCAGGACCAGCGGCCGAACTTGTGGATGTGGCAGTTCCTCACGAAGTTGTGCGCCTCGGTCAGGCTGGCGCGCACCCCGCCGGAGAGGCCCGCCCCCCGGTCGCCGGTCTGGTGGATCTCGCAGCGCTCCAACCCGTTGTTTTCGCCGCTGACCATCGCGCCGTTGTTGCCGGCGTTTCGCAGGGTGCAGTTGTACAGGGTGTTGTCCGAGCCCCCGTTGATCTCCACCAGGTTCTCCCGGGTCATCTCGAAAATGATGTCGCTGAACATCACGTGGGAAGTCCCGCTGAGCCGCAGCAGCTCGGACTCCATGACCGAGGCGTAGACCTCGCCGGCGGCCAGGTCGCCGGGCGGCCAGAAGTAGAGCATTCCGGTGGCGCGGTTGAGGTACCACTCGCCCGGTTGGGTGATCTCCTCGAGCAGGTTTTCCGCGTAGTAGGGCTGGCCGGTCTTGATGCCGTAGCCGGGAACGTCGCTGAAGGTGACGGTCTTGGTGCCCGTGTCGATCGACGCGGCCGGTACGTGCAAATCGGCCCACATGTGCTCCCAGTAGCCGTGAAACCACACCGCCTCGGCCTGCGACCAGCGCTGGGGGCGGGTGCCCCGGTAGGTGAAGGCGGTGTCGGAGAGCGCCTGGTCGATCGAGACGAACCCGTGGTTGACCCGCTCGGGATCGTTGATGGTGGGGTTCCCGCCGGCTCCGCTGCCGGGGTTGAAGGTTCCCAGCTCGTGATCGTAGTGGTGCCACCAGGGATCCGCGTCGCCGGGGTAGCCCGAGGTCTGGGTGCTGATGAACCAGGCGGTGTAGGTGTTGTTCTGGTAGTCCCAGGTCAGCCGGTAGAGGTTGTACTGCCGGCCGCCCACCAGCCCCTGGCGCGCGAAGGAGTTCACTCCGTCCTGGGTCCCGCTCCTGATGTAGGTCCCGGTCACGTCGGGGACCGGGTCGCCGAAAAGGACAATCTGGTCGTCCTGATGGGTGGCGGGCTCGTCGTTATCATCCGCATCCGGCCAGCGTCCCAGTTGCATGGGCTCGGCATTGAAGAACAGCTCCAAAGCGGCGATTGCGTTGCCACCAAAACCCCGCTCCCTCAGAGTCCCGTAGTCGCTGATACCGTGAGCGGGAAGGTCCGCCTGCACCAGATTGCCGCGCGCCAGCGGATCGACGCGATCCCAGACCGGCGAGGTGTCAGCCACCACCGAGAACCAGGCGGCCTCCAGCTTCTTGGCTCCCACCAGGCGGACCTCCTCCCCCGGGTAGGCGCGGTACACCACCGGCTTGCTTTCCTCCCCCGAATCCTCCGCGGACAACTCGAACGTTGTCTCGCGCTCGTACACTCCTTCGCGCAGCCACGCCACCACACCGTCATCGGGCAGACCGGAAGAATTCTTCAACTCCCGGATGGCTGTCCGGGCTCTTTCAAGCGATCGGAATGGCTCGTCGATGGTCCCCGGGTTGTCGTCATGGCCCGACAGCGCAACGTAGAACATCTCGCCATACACCGGGCTCTCGTCCGCGGCGTCCGCTGCCCCATCGTCTCCGGACATACCCCCGTCGTCTCCCCCGGCGTCAACGCCCGCGTCGTCCCCGGCGTCAACGCCAGCATCATCGCCAGCATCACGGCCGGCGTCATCTCCCCCGGCATCCTGGCCGGCGTCCTCGCCGGCATCCTGACCGGCGTCCTGACCTGCGTCAGGTATACTGACACTCCCCTCCCCGCAGCCGACGGCTATCAATCCCACCAATAACAATATGTTTTTCAAGGACATATTCTACCTCCGTCCCCCTCAGGGGCGTCGTCCCCCTCAGGGGCGGCGGATGAAGCGGCCCATCCAGTAGGCCAGGCGGAAGTCGGGGCCGGCGAACATGCCGGAGCCGGCGGAGCCGCCGTTGGGCTTGTAGGGGTTGGAGCGCCAGTAGTAGTTGCTGGGGGGCCGGATGCGCATGGGCAGGGGTTCGGCGGTGATCAGGTCGCCGTTGCGGCCCACCTCGCCCAGGACGGTGAGCTGGGTTCCGTCCTCGGCCACGCAGGAGCCCGACTGGATCTCGGCCTCGTCGCAGTTGATGCGCTCGTACTCGAAGAAGGGCGGCTCGGGAAACTCCTTGAGTGTCTCCAGGGCGCGGTCGATCGCCGCCTGGTCGGGATCGAGCCGGCAGGGTTGGTTGGCGAACGAGTCACACATGCCGGCTGCGTAGACGAGGTCGAAAAAGCTCTGCTTCTGCTCGACGGGTTGAAACAGCTTCCCGGGCGTATCGTACAGCTGGACCTGCAATGCCTCGCGGAGATCGGCCCGCACCTGATCTCCCTCGATGAACCTGAGCGCCAGCCAGGCTCCGTCGACGGCCATGTTGTAGTTGGAGAAGTTGGTGACCCTGTCCAGGTTGACCTCTACCATGTCCTCGGTTGCAATCTCGGCGAGTTCGCGCTCTTTGATCAGCTCGTCGTAGAGGTAGGAATCGATCCCGGGGTCATCGGCCACCGCCGCCAGAGTACCGATGATCCCCAGGGCCATGATGGTGTAAAAGCCGTTGCGGATGCCGTCGATGTAGATGCGGTCGAGGTTGTTCTCGTTGAGGTAGCCGTGGTAGGTGGTGCGCCCGTCGGCGTCCTCCAGCTCCAGATCGTAGCCGTTCTCGCGGACGGTGCGCAGGTTGTTGGCCAGTCCCAGCGCGTCGGCGCGCATGGTGTCTTTGTATTCTCCCGGGATGGTCCGGTCGTCCTCGATCACCTCCCAGGCGGCGCCCACCGCCACCATCCAGCCGACGAGCATGTCGCGGGAGCAGGAGTCCTCCCAGACGAAGTCGGGGTACGAGCCGGAGTTGTCCTCGCGCCAGGTGCCGTTGTTCTTGGGTTCCGGCAGCGGATTGCCCTGGCCGTCGAACAGCGGAGTGGTGGTATTGTCACCGCCCGGATAAGTATGGTTTGAGAATCCCCGTACGATGCCCTCGATGCCGGTGATGGCATGGGCCAGGTGCAAGGCGTCCAGGCCGCGCAAGAGCTGCGTGCGGGCGATATCCACCTCTTCCTCCGGGTAGCACTGGTCGCGCAGCACCCCGTAGCGGTAGGCGTCGGCGGCCAGGCCCGCGCCACCGTACATGCCGGCCACCTTCCACCAGGCGTCGACGATGTCCTCCACCCGGTAGCCGGACGAGGCCTCGAAGTCCCAGCCGTCGTCGTTTTCGAGAAAGTCCACGATGGCCTGGCGCTCGGCGGTCTTGTCCGCCGAGATGCTGATCTCGGCGTTGACCCCGGTGGGCAGGACGTGGAAGACGTGGTACTGGCGGTCGCGCCGCCGGGCCACCGCGGCCAGATCGGCGTCGTGGCCCGACTCGGCCGGGCCGGGAATCAGCGCCCGCCACGAGTATTCATAGGGATTCCTGCACCGGCATTCGTCTTCGCCGCATGCCGGAAGCATCAGCGCGAACAACAACCACGCAGCCAGGCCCTTCATGAATACACCTCCAAGCCGTATAAACACCAATCTTGCCAGAGCCGCCCCGGAGAAAAAAGGATTTTGCACTCGGCGGCCGAGTTGTTCTACACTCTCCCGGACACCCGGGACATGATTCCAGGAGGTATGCCTTGAAGAGATCAAGCGTTTTCAGACTGATTGCGGGTTGCTTTCCCCTGTTCCTGCTCTTGGGTGGGTGCCCGGAGAAGAAAGAAGAACCGGAGACCGCCCCGGAGGCCAAGCCGGCGCAGCCGGCGGCCGCACCCGAGGATCTGCTGCCCGGAAACTGGGAGTCCGGAGTAAAGGCCAACCTGATCAAGCTGGTGCTGGCCCACGGCGAGGGCAGTAGCAGTTTCGATCCGAAAGATCCCCCGGTGGCGGCAATCGACTTCGACAACACCTGCATCCGCGGCGACATCGGACGGGCCTTCTACGACTGGATGGTGACCGAGCGCAAGATCCTCTTCAACGACGAGATCTTCGCGGCCCTGCCCGGCGACAAGCGCGCGGGCATCGAGAAGGCCTGGAAAAAACTCAAAAAACTCCCCGAAGACCAGCAGGCCGGCTCGATGGAGCTGCAGGGCTTCCGCAAGCGCATGCACCAGGCCTACTGGAGCCTGTGCTACGACACCCCGCCGGAGAAATGCTATCCCTGGCAGGTGCGCTTCTACGCCGGCTACACCCCCGACGAGGTGCGCGACATGGCCGAGGGGGTCATGCTGGCCGAGTTACAGAAGCCCCTGGGATCCGAGCCAATCAAGGCCGGCCCGGACGACCAGGCGCCGGCGATTACTTCGACCGGCATCCGCATCCACAAGGAACTGAAGAACCTGATCTCCCTGCTGCAGAAGCGCGGCTTCCAGGTCTGGATCATCTCCGCCGGCCCCGAGTGGGTGGTGGAGGGAGCCGCCAAGTCTTTCGGCGTCAAACCCGACCGGGTTATCGGAATGCGCGCCAAGCTGGCCGAAGGCAAGCTGACCTCGGAGATCGAGCCGCCGCCCACTTTCAGAAAGGGCAAGGTGGAGGCCATCGAAAAATTCATCGGCAAGCAGCCGGTGCTGGCGGTGGGCGACTCCTGGACCGACGCGGAAATGCTCGAATACGCCGGGCAGGCGCTGCTGATCGACCGCGGCTACGCCGACTTGAAGAAGAAAGCCGTCGACTCGGGCTGGTGGATCCAGCCCACCTTCCCGGTCCAGTAGAACGCATGCGCGCCGCCGTTCTCGCCAGCCTGCTGATAATCTCGTCCACGGCGAGTGCCGCGGAGCCGGCCCCGGCCTGCAAGGATCGCTACGACCTCGAGGCCAAGTTTCTGGCCAATCCCGACGAGTCGGTGCTGATCGCCGGGGTAATCGGCTGGTGCCGCAAGAACCAGGTGCGCATGACCTGGGACGAACGCTACGCCGCCGTGGCCCGCGAGTGGAGCGGCTACTTGATCAAGGCCGGGCCGGACTCCTCCAAGATGCTCCCGGTGGACCGCCTGCGCTTCGAGCTGCACAAGCGGGGAGTCACCGACGCCAGCATCACCCCCTTCTCGGTGGAGGGCCCGCCGGAGAAGATGCCGCCGGAGATGATGCAGTTTCTCGACGACGAGAAGGCCCGGGGCCGCTATACCCACTTCGCCGTGGGCGTCACCCGCTTTCCCGACCAGAAGAAGATGGTCAGCACCCTGCTGCTGGGCAAGCGGCCGGCGCTGCTGGACCCCCTGCCGGTCTGCCCGCCGCCGGGCAGCCGCCTGAAGCTGCGCATGCAGCTGCTCCGCGGCTACCGGCACGCCCGCTGGTTGCTGACCACCCCCAAGGGAGAGGTGCAGGACGACGCCCTGATCTACGAAGAAGGGGCCTGGAGCGGCACGGTCCCGCTGGATTCGGGCAAGGGGATCTATCAGATGGAGATCGTGGTGCAGGGCTCAAGCGGGCCCGAGGTGGCCGCGTTGTTCCCGCTGTATGTGGGAGTGGAGCGGCCGGATATTCCCACGGTAAAGCTGCACCCCGCCCCCGAGCGCTACAAGACCCCCGACGACGCCGAGGCCGCCCTGCTCAAGTTGATCAACAAGGAACGCCTGCGCTCGGGCCTGCCCGCGCTGACACCCAGCGAGGAGCTTTCCACCGTGGCCCGGGAGCACAGCCTGCAGCTGCTGGCCGACCGCCACGCCACCCATCGAACCAGCGCCACCGGCGTCCTGCTCGACCGGCTGCGCCGGTCGGAGATCCCCTTCACCCGGGCGCTGGAAAACGTTTCCCTGTCACCCAGCCCCGAGGCGGCCCACGAGCGGTTCATGCAGAGTCCCGGACACCGCCTCAACGTGCTGGACCCCGACGTGACCGTCACGGGCATCGGCATCGCCATGGAACGCGGATCGCAGGAGGACATCCTGGCGGTGACCGAGGTGTTCATCGAGCCGGCCCAGAGCGAGGCCGTCTCCAACGTAGCCGAACGGGTGGCCCGGATGATCAACCGGCGGCGCAAGGAACGCGGGCGCTTCGCCCTGGGCCTGGACCGCGATCTGTCCCGCGAGGCCCTGCGCAGCGCCCGGCGCCTGGCGGCCCTGGGCAACCGAGCCGACGCCAAACGCGAAGGCGACGCGCTGCTGGCGGAGCTGACCGGAGACGACCAGGAAAACTCCGGCGTGCAGATCCACTACTTCAAAACCGCCAACCTGCGCCGGGTGCTCACCGCCCGGGGGCTGCTGGATGAGGACATCAACCGCGTCGGGGTGGGCGTGGCCAAACCCGCCGTCCAGAACACTCCCGGAGAGCTCTGGATCGCGGTAATCTTCGCCGGTCGCTGACATGCCCGAAGGAGTAATCCGGCATCCCCGACTCGTTGCCTACCAGCAACTGATCAGCGCCATCCAGGCGCAGCCGGAGGTCTCCGGCGGATCGGTATGGAACGACTTCCTGCGCCGCCTCCCGCTGACCCTGGGTGAATCGGCGGCCGAGCGGGTGGCCCCCTACTCGGTCAGCGACTCGGTGCTCCAGGGTTTCCACCAGGCGGTGGACGGCCTGGTCGACCTGATCAAGCGCCGGGCGGATCCGGACTACGATAAAGAGAAAAAATCCGCCCTGCTGACCGACGAGAGCCTCAAGGCGATCCTGTGGCCCCGGCGTTTCTCCCCGCGCTCCATCCCGGAGGACAGCCCCCTGCGAGCAGTGGTCCGGCTGAGCTTGCTGGAATCGGCCGACCTGGACGCGGGCCTGATGGAAAGCTGGCTGACCCGGGCCGGCGGCGGGCAGCCCCTTTTCGAAATCCTGAAGATGCTGGTGAACAAGTCGCTCTTGATTGTCCGCAGCCAACCGGCCCTCTCCGGCGCAGCTTTACTGGCTCACCTGGCCTTGTTGCGCACGCTGATCGCGGCCAAGGAGCGCATAAAGCCGGCGAAGGTCAAGAACCTCAGCTATGCCCGGCTGGAGCGCGCCGCGGGAATGGCACTGCACGCCTGCTTCAACCGGGCGGTGCGCGAAACCCTGGCCGCCCATCCCCGGTATCCGCCCGGTTCGCCCGAGCACACCGATACACTGATAATCATGTCCTCGCTGGGCCCGCTGGCGTTCTTCTCCATCCAGAAAAAGGAACTGGCCGAAGACGTCAATCCCTACGGGCTCTCGGGGGAGGTCGAGGAGTCGCTGGATCCCATCTACCGCTCCCTGCTGGAGAGCGGCAACACTCCCCGCTACCTGCTCAACGAATGTCTGCGGATCGTCTACAACCGTCCGGCGCTTTTGGAAACCCTGACGCGCGAGGCCGCAGGCGAAGCCCTGCGCCGCCTGGCCCTGGACCACCTGATGACCGCCGAGGATCCGGCCTGCAAGGGAGACTTGCTGCTGGCCGAGGCTTTCTACGACAAATCCGCCCTGCTGGTTCTTCTGGAAGAACACTCCTCCCTGACTCACCTGGTCAACGAGTACCGCAAGCGACTGCAGGAGTGGAGCAAGACCGAAGACTCCCCGGCGGAGATGAACCGGCTGTGCGCCTTTCTGGAGCAGATCCAGGCGGCGGGCCCGCCCTGGAAGAAGGCCCAGCACGATCCGGTGTTGCTGCGCGGCCTGCTGGAGCGCTTCCTGCTGCACCGACTGGACGAATTCGCCAATGCCCACATCCAGAAAGCCTTCAAGCACGTATCCGATCGCCGCCCGAGCTGCACCACCGCCGCGCTGATCCAGGAATACGAATCCGGAAAGCTGTACCGCATCTCCGACGACGACCTTCCGCTGATCAGGGCCCGCATAGTCTCCGAGGAAGCCCAGGTATTCGTGGATCTCAAGGGTTTCACCCGCAGGACCGCCCGGGCCAAGGAACTGGTCATGGCCGAGTTCCTGAAGAAGGAGTTCTACGAGCCGATCCTGGAGGCGGCCAAGAGCTACTACTCCGGTGTCTCCGCCGGGCCGGGCGGCGAAAACATCCAGCTGGTGAACCTGCTCGGCGACGCGGTGGCCTTCTCCGGGGACATCGTGTCCACAGTACAGCTGGCCGGGGACATCCAGAGGATCTCCCGCGACTACACCAGCAAGCTGGAAGAAGTGGCCCCGGAAGAGGAAGACGAATCTTTCGTTTCACTGCGCCGGCAGGTGGAGAGCCGCAGATCCGAAATCGTCGCCGAGATAGAAAGGTGCAAGCAGGATCTCGCAGCCACGCGGCAGGAGATCGACCGGCGCACGTCGCTGAGGGCGGGGCAGATGACCGACCAGCTGCAGAAGGACTTCCAGGAACAATTCAACCGGCTGCAGCTGGAGCACCAGAACCTCCAGGTCCGGGCCAAGAGCGCCAGGACCGACGAGGAGAAGGAGCAGATGGCGGAAATAGCCCGGAGGCTGAGAACCGCCCACGAGCGCCTCAGCGGTCAACGCCAGCGGATCCTCAAGCGCCTGAAGCAGAAACAGGGGCAGGAACGCACCATGCTGCTCTGCGATCTCCTCTGCCAGAAACACGACAAACAGCGACGGGAGATCGAAGACAACATCCAGGCCCTGGAGGATGAAAGCCGCTCGCTGCTCGACGCGCTGGAGGAGGAGCGCACCCTGCGCCTGGGCATGGGCCTGGAGGCCGGCCTGTTCGTTTCCTTCGGGACGGCCTCCGAGGTAATCGAGATCGACGACGACGTCTGGGGATCCCACCGGGTGGCGGTTTCCGAACGCATCAACGAGGCCGCCCGGGGGACCGCGCGCAACCTGTCGGTCAAGCGCCGGCTGGACGAAATGCTGGCCAACGCCCGGGTGGACCGGGCCAACCCCATGCTGGAGTTCCCCTTCCGGGTCTACGTCACCCCCACCCAGACTCCCGGCCACTCCTCCGCCCCCGGCGGCGTAGAGTCCCACAACGACATTTACAACCTCGGTGAAGCCATCAGCGAGCCGGCGCTGGACGCCTACCTCAGGCAAACCCGCACCGAGAAGTTCTTCTTCCGCGTCCAGGTACGCCCCGAGGAACTGCACCCGGAATTCGCCGAGCTCTTCTTCTTCATCGACGACATGTTGACCCTGGTGATCTCAAGATCGCTGGTCTCCGGCGGGACGGAAACCGGAATTTTCCGCTACGCCGGCCAGGTGCTGTTCAGGGGATTCGAAGTCACCCGCCCCACCCGGGTATACGAGATCCTCAGGGCGGACAGCCCGTTTTACCGGCTGCTCTACACCCACCATTTGCAGGATTGGCTGACCGAAGCCGAACAGAACCCCGCCTGCCGTCTGGACAGCCTCTAGAAACGCCCCCCCACCCCCACTCCCACCCCCCCGGGAAACAACGCTGGAACGATCGAAATGCCCTCTGAACCCCCGGCGGACCCGTCCTCCGAAGCCTCGGCGGAGGAGGACCCGATTACGAAGAGAATTACCGATCCAACCATCATCATCCCCCCGGTGGTGGCCAGCACCGTGCCCCAGGTCTTCTGGTCGGCCGCCACCGCCAACCCCACCCCGGCCCCGCCCAGCCCGGCGCCCACGCCCAGAAAAGTCCAGGCGGCGATTTTCTGGAAATTGCTCGCCGGCGCCGTTACCGGTTCGAAGGTCTTTTCCGGCTCGGGCTCCGGGTCTACGCGCTCCGGCGCTTCGGGCTTGCCGCGCTCGTAGAGCAGGCCCACCACCATGGCGTTCTTCAAATCGACCTTCAACCGGGCCACCTCGGCATGGCGGATGACCACGAAGCGCGAGAACTCCCCGAAGCCCTCCTTGGTTATGCGCAGGATGTGCTTCCCCGGTTCCAGGCCCTCCAGGGGCTTCTCCAGCGGGGTGGTGGCAATGAACTTTCCGTCCAGCTGCACCTGGGCCCCGCTTTCCGAGCAGTCCAGCACCAGGGTGCCCGCCCACTTGTCCGGCACCAGCAGCCGTACCAGCAGCTCGTCGAGGACCGCCCGGCGCGCGCGGGTCTCGATGGGAATGCCCACCGCCACCCGGCGCACCTCCTTGGCGTTGCGGTCCAGCAGCTTCAAGTCCAGCGAGACCTCGTCCCCCAGCCCTCCCAGGGTGCCGGTGAGAACCCAGTGCACCCGCAGGGCCCGGATCACCTTCTCCAGCCCGGCGTCCCCGGCCACCCGGCGGCGCTTGAGTCGCTTCTGCACCGAGGCCTCGGTGATCAACTTGAATCCCTTGGTCCGCCCGAAGGCCTGGCGCAGATCGTAGAGCACCCGCCGGGAAGTGTCCTGATCGATGCCCAGCAGCCGGATGTCCCAGATGGCCACCAGCTGCGCTTTGGGTTGTTTGACCCGCCGCTTGCCGCGGGGCCTGCCCAGAACCGGCAACGCCAGTGAGAGAATCAGCAGAACTGTAATGCAGCGTGCGCTTCGCAACATCAAGAGATCCTTGGAATCTTACGAAAAACATGATACCAACCGCTCTGCTGGAGTGTCAAACAAGTGGAAACCTCCTTGCAGCTGGTCCTGGTTACGCCGGAGATTCCGGCCAACACCGGCAACATCGTGCGCCTGTGCGCCGCCGCCTCGGTCCCCCTGCACCTGGTCGAACCCCTGGGATTTTCCATGGACGACCGCGTGCTCAAGCGCGCCGGGCTGGACTACTGGGAACACTGCCGTCTTCAACGGCACCTGACTTTCGAAGAAATCGAAGACAAGTATCCCGAAGCCCGCTTCCGGTTCCTCTCCGCCCGGGCCACCCGCTCGTTCTACCAACAGGAAATCCGCCCCGGCGACTTCATCGTCCTGGGCCCGGAGTCCACCGGTCTGTCCGACCGCTTCCTGGACAAGGGAGACCGGCGGCAAAACACGTTCAAGATCCCCATGAGCGGAAAGGTCCGCAGCCTGAACCTTTCCACCGCCGCCGGCATCGTGGTCTACGAGTCCCTGCGCCAGCTGGGAAAACTGGAGGAGTGACCGTTGCCCACCTTGAAGATCGACCGCAACGACGCCGGCCAGCGCCTGGATCGCTTCTTGAAAAAGGCCCTGCCGGGCATGCCGAATAGCCACATCTTCAAGCTGCTGCGCACCCGCAAGGTGCGGGTGAACGGGCGCCGCGCCAAGGGCGACCGGGTCCTGCAAAAAGGCGACGAGATCATCCTGCATATGGACGACGCCCAGTTCAAAAAAGACTCCCACCGCCGCAAGCGCCCGGCCGCCGGCATGGATTTCAACATTGTCTTCGAGGACGAGCACCTGCTGGTGGTCTCCAAGCCCCCGTTTCTCCCGGTCCACCCCGGAGCCGGCCACCCCGGAAACTCTCTGATCGATCAGGTCCACGCCTACCTGGAAGCCGACACCCGCCCGGACGTCTTCCGCCCCTCCCTGGCCCACCGCCTGGACCGCGACACCTCGGGCCTCCTGCTCATCGGCAAGAGCGTCGCGGTCCTCCAGAAACTTTCCCGCCTGCTCAAGGAGGGCCGCGTCGACAAGCGCTACCTGGCCCTGGCCAGCGGAGTGCCCCGGCCCGGGAAAGGTACCTGGGAGTTCGAGGTGCAGCGCCGCGATGTGCCCGGCAAAAGCCGGGACAAGAAACGCGGCCGCAAGGATCAGGCCGGCCGCACCTCCTACCGCGTGGCCGCCACCCGCAAACTCAAACCGGAAAAGGGCCCCCAAATAGAGGTCAGCCTGCTGGTCCTGAAGCTGCACACCGGCCGCACCCACCAGATCCGCTCCCACCTGAACCAGGCCGGCCACCCGCTTCTGGGCGACGTCCGCTACGGGGACCGGGTACTAAATAAGTTATTGAAAAAACGGTACAATCTCCGCAGGCAGTTCCTGCACGCCTTCCGGCTGGGGCTGGTGCATCCCGAGACCGGGAAAGAGCTTTCCCTGGTGGATGCCTACCCCCAGGATCTCAAGCCCATCGCCCAGAGCCTTCGACTGGGAATACCCTCGTAATCACTCGTACGACGGGATTCTTCTTACCGGGAACTTCTGCAGGAACTCTTCGTTGATCGCCTCGGTCAGCACGCGGCCGGGGAGGTCTTGGGGGACGGGATAGCCCAGCAGGTAGAGGATGGTAGGGGTGATGTCCAGGTAGCCGACGTCTTGCAGCTCTCCTCCGCCGCGCACCGGACCTCCGGCCAGGATCATCAGCGCTTCGGGGCCGTGCCAGCCGGGCCAGATGAAGTTGCGCGGGTCGGCTTCCATGCCGTGATCGGAGATGATTAAAACCACCGTATCTTCGCCCGCCGCGGCGATGATCTCGCCCATTTTCTCATCCACCAGCGCGTGGACGGTATCGATGATCCGGCCCCACTTGGGATGCCGGCTTTGCTCCAGCCCGAAATCTTTTGGGAAGCGGTCGGGAAAGAAGGCGTGCATGGCCATGTCGGGAGCCTTGATCATGATCAAGGCCAACCGGTAGCCCGCGATGATCTCGGAACGCATGAACCCCAGGTAGGAAAGATCGGAGTCGTACAGGACGGTAAGCAGTTCCATGGCGGTGGGCAGCAGCGGGTTGTGGGCGTAGCCGATCAGCTCCGCGATCTCGGCTTCGGTCGGGTCGAGCAGCGCCTTCAGCATCGGCCGGCAGTCGCCCTTCGAGTCGACCGTCAGCTCATCCAGCCGCTCCCGGATCTGCGGCGGGTGAACCAGCCTGCCCAGCGATTCGCGCGGCGGGGAGAACATGTCCAGCTCGCCGGGCCCGAAGCGGTCCGAGACGATCAGCCCGTCCAGCGGCTCGGCCGGCCAGGTGGCCGGCCACCCCAAGACCATAAAGCGCTCTCCCCCGTCGGCCAGCATGTGCCAGAGCGTCTTCACCCGGATCTGGTCGGAGGTCGGGGGCACCCCCTCGGCCATCCCCACCATGAAATAGCCCAGGCCCACCCAGAAGAAGGGCACCAGCGACATGTCCTGGGCCAGCGACTCGAAGGGGAAGCCGACCATGCCCGGCATGGTAACCCGCAGGTACTTCAAAACGCCGTGTTCTTCCGGCCGCCTCCCGGTGACCATGGTGGTCCAGATAGCCGGAGATACCTGGGGCGGCGGCGAGATCAAGGTCGCGTGCACACCGCTTTCAACCAGCTTCGCGGTCACCGGCAGCCTGCCTTCTTCGATCAGCGGCTCGAAGACCTTCCAGTTGGCCGCGTCGATCCCGAACACCAGCACCTTCAACCCGGTGTCCTCGACTTCCAGCCCTGCCGGCGGCCCGGAGCGCCGCCGCTCGAACCGGGGAGTCGAAGCGCCCAACAGCGGCGCCAGAAGCGCCGGAACCACCACCAGCGCCCACAAAACCGCGAGCAGCCTCCAATCCCGGAACTTTTTCGGCAGCTTGCCGATCCCGCGGGATGCCGGTCCTGCCAGCAGCCAGCACAGTACTCCGCCTCCCGCCACGAAGAGGAGATCGCGGGTGATCAACCAGGCCCAGGAGACCTGCGGATTGAACGCCAGGACCATGATGAAATCGCCCAGTGCCAGAAGCACCGCGAAGCACAGGAGAAAAACCCCGAACGACGCCGTAGCCAAGGCGGGCTGGGAACGGGAAACCGTCTCTTTTTTACGCAGCAACGCCCGGATCCCGGCTCGCAGCCAGTAAAGGAAACTCCCCAAAACGATGAAGGCCAGCCCCACGTAGAACATGAGCAACAGGCTGTCGCGAACATCCCCGGCCAGACCCAGGCTCAAGGAAACCACCAGCCCGTACAGGGCCCCTCCCCAGCCCCAGGAAACCGCCAAAGCTGACCATCCGCGTATCAACATGAGCAGATTCTAACGCCGATTGACCAAAACTGTCCAAAAGAGCTAACATAATGTGGATCCGGACAAGGGATGGAGGTTTAAAATGTCGAATTCGTTTTTCCTGTTCCGTCGGGGAGGGGTCGGTCTGTCTGGCTGCGTTCTTCTGGCAGCCTTTTTCATGTTCTCCGCTTGCGGAGGCACCACCGCCACGGGCCCGGCCTACTGCCAGTCGGACGAGGACTGCCCCGAGGGCTACCACTGCGACATGTTCGGCGACGTCGGTGTCTGCCACCAGGAGTGCATGACTACCGAGGACTGCCCCGAGGGGTATCACTGCCTGTCGGGATTCTGCCGCAAGCCCTGCGGCGACGACAGCAGCTGCGCCGACAACGAGATGTGCGAGAACGGCTACTGCGTGGCCCGGCCGATCCCCGACGGCGGACTGGACGGCGGCGACGAGGACTCCTCTTCCCCCACCGACTGGGACGGCGACGGGATCCCCAACACGGTGGAAGACAAGAACGGCAACGGCATAGTGGACGTCGGAGAGACCGACCCCCACGACGCCGACACCGACGGCGACGGTATCGACGACGGCGTCGAGGACGCCAACCAGAACGGGCAGGTGGACGACGGCGAGTCGGATCCGCTCGACCCCGACACCGACGGCGACGGGATCGACGACGGCCTGGAGGACAAGAACGGCAACGGGGTGGTCGACGAAGGCGAAACCAGCCCGGTGGCGGTGGACAGCGACGGGGACGGCCTGGACGACGGCTTCGAGGACACCAACACCAACGGCCAGGTGGACGACGGCGAGACCGATCCCTCCAAGGCCGACACCGACGGCGACGGCCTCGACGACGGACTGGAGGACAAGGACAAGGACGGCAAATACGACGCGGATTTCGAGACCGATCCCCTCAACCCCGACACCGACGGCGACGGCATCCCCGACGGCATAGAAGACGCCGACCACGACGGCTTCAAGGATCCCACCGAGACCGACCCGATCCGCGAAGACACCGACGGCGACGGGCTGCTGGACGGCGCCGAGGACAAGAACCACGACGGCTCGGTCAACCCGGGCGAGACCGATCCCACCAACCCCGACACCGACTCCGACGGCATCCCCGACGGCGTCGAGGACGTCAACCAGAACGGCGTGCAGGACCCGGGCGAGTGGGATCCCACCCTGGCCGATTCTGACGGCGACGGCGTCCCCGACGGGATCGAGGACAATAACCGAAACGGCGTAAGGGACGACGGCGAAACCGATCCGCTCAGCACCGACACCGACGGCGACGGGCTGCCCGACGGCATCGAGGACCTCAACCACAACGGAGCCATCGACTACGGCGAGACCAACCCGCTGGATCCGGACACCGACGCCGACGGCCTGCCCGACGGCACCGAGGATCAGAACGGCAACGGGATGTGGGACATCGGCGAGACCGTGGCCACCGACCCGGACACCGACGACGACGGCATCCCCGACGGCTCCGAGGACAAGAACCACGACGGCTTCAAGGATCCCGACGAGACCGACCCCTCGAAGGCCGACACCGACTCCGACGGCCTGACCGACGGCCAGGAGGACTGCAACGGCAATTACTCCTACGACGCCGGCACCGAAACCAACCCGCTGGTGGCCGACACCGACGGCGACGGCGTCTTAGACGGCGACGAGGACCGCAACGGCGACTGCATCCTGGGCGCCTGCACCACCCCCTGCAACAGCGACGTCGACTGCCAGGAGCACGAGCGCTGCTCCCCGGCGTTGGGCGTGTGCGTGGGCGCCGACTGCTCCCAGGGCGAGACCAGCCCGCTGGCCACCGACACCGACGGCGACGGCCTGGCCGACAACGAGGAGGGCACCTACATGGTGTGCTCCACCGAGAACCTCAAGGCGGTGGACCTTCACCGCGCCTGGGATCCCGACTTCCTGCTGGCCCTGGAGACCTTCTTCTCAACCTATTCGGAGCTGACCGACGGGGCCACCCCCGTGGGGGCGGTTTTCTACGCCCAGAGCTACGAGGTGGCCGGCTTCATCATCTCCCACCCGCCCTCGGCGGGCGACGCCCCGGGCCAGGAGGCCTCCGACCGGACGGTTCTGAACGGCATCGGCACGGTCTCGGGCGCCACCACCCGCACCCTGAACACCTTCGACGGCTACGGCGCGGTATTGGCCGACTACACCCTGGCGGTCAACACCACCCCCACCCAGCTGGCCAACGACATCGCCCAGGCCCTCTACCGCGGCGGGGCCCTATCCGGCCAGCTGGGCGCCCAGGGCAGCTCGGACACCAGCTTCCACCTGTTCACCGAAACCATCTACCGCGACGCCACCCGGGTGGTCACCGCCGGCGCCCTCTCGGCCGACTCGCTGTATGACGACGCCCAGATCATCTGCATGAACGACGTGACCAACTCCACGGCGGTGGCCCAGGCCCCCGACCGCACCAACGTCCAGTGCGACTCCTTCGCCACCGTGGGCGAGAACCCGGTCGACTTCATCTGGGTGGTCGACGATTCCGGCTCCATGTCCAACGAGCAGGCCGCGGTTCAGGCCGCCGGGGACGCCATGGATGCCCTTTTGCAGCAGACCACCCTGGACTGGCGCATCGGGGTCACCACCACCGACAATTCCACCGGCGGAACCCTGCTGGGCGGGGGCTTCACCACCAACATCGCCACCTTCAAGACCCTCATCCGGCAGGGCACCAGCGGCTCCGGGTACGAATACGGCCTGCAGATGGGCGTTAACGCGGTGAACAACTCCCTGGCCTGTACGGTCACGCCCAACGCCTACAAGTTCCGCTGTGACGCCACCCGGATCGTCGTGATTCTCTCCGACGAGGACGATCAGACCATCGAGGGCAGCTCCGGCGGTGAAAACTACTCCGGAAACCCCGATGCCGGAACGGTCAACAGCTTCGTAAGCCAGTACACCAATGCCGGCGTCACCCTCTTCGTCATCGCGGGCGGCAATCCCAAGTGCTCCACCGCCTACAACTCGTCCAAGGGCTATGACGCGGTGGTGGCGGGCATCCCCGGCTCCATGTCCATGTCCATCTGCGACGCGGACCAGACCAACAACGTGCAGAACATCGTCCGGGCGGCCTCGGGGGTGGCCAGTTCCTACGTGCTCTCGCACGCGCCGATCTCGGCCACCATCAAGGTGGCCATGCAGCGGGCCGCCGGTCAGCTGCCCGAGTATGTCCCGCGCTCGCGCTCGGACGGCTTCGACTACGACGGCACCCAGAACTCGCTGTTGTTCTACGGCACCTGGCGGCCAGAGGAAGACAACCTGGACATCACCGCCTCCTACCGCTCGTTCGAGGAGTGCATTCCCGAGCCGGAGATCTGCGACGGGATCGACAACGACTGCAACGGCTTCATCGACGAGACCGACGCCGACCAAGACGGCTGGGGGCTGTGCGAGGGCGACTGCGACGACAGCGATCCCAACGTCCATCCGGGGGCCGAGGAGGTCTGCAACGGCAAGGACGACAACTGCAACGGGTTCGTCGACGAGGGCTTCGACCAGGACAACGACGGCTGGACCACCTGCGGCGGAGACTGCAACGACGAGGACGCCACCATCCACCCCGAGGCTACCGAGTACTGCAACGGCGTCGACGACGACTGCGACGGCCTGACCGACGAGGGCTTCGACGAGGACGGCGACGGCTGGGCCACATGCATGGGCGACTGCGACGACACCGACCCCAACGTCCACCCCGAAGCCGAGGAAATCTGCGACTGCAAGGACAACGACTGCGACTGCCCCGGGGACACCAACAACGACGGGGTCGTCTGCGGGCCCGGCGACGTCGGCGTGGACGAGGACTTCGACGAGGACGGCGACGGCTGGACCACCTGCGGCGACTGCGAGGGCACCTTCGACTGCGACGACACCGACGACACCATCTACCCCGGCGCCCCCGAGCTGTGCGACGACAAGGACAACGACTGCGACGGCGAGACCGATCCCCAGTGGGCCTGCGGCTAAAGCAACGCCGACAACTTTCCGAAAGCCCCGAAGGGGCGTAATACATCAGCCCGGGGCGAAGCCCCGGGAAAACAGCCAAAAACAAACTAAGCCCTGAAGGGGCGAAATAGATCTTGGCCGCGCCGTGTTATTTCGCCCCTTCAGGGCTCGGGAGTTATTCTCGCCGGCACCACGCCCAGGGCGCTGCCCTGGGCTGATGTATTACGCCCCTTCGGGGCTTATCTAATAAGGCAATTTAGATTTTAGGGCACGCCGAAATACCCGTACCTGAGAACCTGCGCCCAGATATTACATAACGCGTGGAAGACTACCGCCCCGCCGATGGAGCCGGTTCGGGCGCGCAGCCAGCCGAAGAGCAGGCCGGGGAAGAAGGTGCCCAGCTTGTCGGGGCGCGGCTCGACCAGGTGGCCCACGGCGAAGAAGGCCGAGGCGATCACCAGGCCCCAGCCGACCTTGGCCCCCAGGACGTTGATTCGGCCCTTGAAGATCTGATCGAGCCTGGTCTGCATGTATCCCCGGTAGAAGACCTCCTCGGGCAGGGCCACCAGCAGGAAAAAGCCCACCACCTCTTTCCAGAAATCTCCGGGCAGGCCGAAGTGGAACCCGGTCTTCGAAAACCACCACTGGTAGGCGGGGATATACAGCGGGAAGATTATCGCCGACAGGACGAGCGCCCAGAGCAGGCCCTTGGGAAAGTTCTTCCAGGTGACGCCGAAATCGGCCAGGTTCTGCTTTTTGCGGTAGAGCCACTCGATGGGCAAAAACAGAAACACCAGCCCGGCGATACCCCAGAGGTTCTCCTCGATGAAGGGCACGAAGGCCAGCAGCTTGAAAATCAGTATGATTCCAATGGCAACCAGCCAGATGATCCCCACCTCCAGCCAGATTTTTCTAGGCTCGGTGGGCAGCGTGGCCTTCACTTCCTCCATGGGCGGCAAGGTAGCACAGGGCCGGTTTGCGGACAAGAAACGCGCCGTTGACACAGCTTGACACGACCCGACGGGTTGGCTAGAATTTCCCGGAATATCAGTGAAGTCCAGAGTATACACTCAGGCTGGGAGGCTTTCATGACTGTTTTGAGAAATGCTGGTTTCACCATTCTGATCGCGGCGATCTTCGTGCCGCTGGCGTTTTGCTGCAGCGGGTGCCCCGAGGACGGGGAAGTCGTAGAATGCGGCCCCCCGATCACCTCCGCCGGGGAGGACCAGTCCGACTGCACGGTGGGGACGATGGTAATTCTGCGCGGCAGCGTCCGCCTGCCCCCGGAGTCCGAGCAGGTCTGCCTGACCGAGAAGGACACCCTGACCTACACCTGGGAGAAGGTCTCCGGGCCCGATATGGATCTTCTGGACGCGGACCAGCGCGAGGCTTCCTTCGTACCCACCGAGGCCGGCACTTACAAGATCCGCTTCGCGGCCACCTATCCGGTGTCCGAGGTCAACAAGGATGAGAAAATCTCCCAGTGGGACACGGTGACCATCGAGTGCGCCGCGGTGGTCTGCGACCCGCCCACCGCCGACGCCGGCGACTCCCAGGAACTGGCCACCACACTGGGAACCCCGATCTCCACCACGCTGGACGGCTGCGCCAGCCACCCCACCAACCAGGAGGGCTGCGACAACTGCGCCCCGCTGACCTACGCCTGGACGCAAACCAGCGGAGACACCGCGACTATAACCAACTCCGACCAGTGTGATACTAACGTTGACCTTCCGGACGTGGGCGTCTACGAGTTCCAATTGGAGGTCACCGACAATTGCGGTACGGATTCCAGCACCGTCACCATCACCGTAGTGGAGAAAGAAGGCTGCGGCGGGGCCCTGAACGTCACGGTGATCGACGGCATGACCGGCGACACCCTGGAGGGCGTGCACGTAACCGTGGTCGACGCGGGCGACGCCTCCCAGACGGTCGACACCGACGCATCGGGCGTGGCGGCCTTCACCGGGCTGACCGCTGGAAACCGCAAATCCATCACCGCGGTCTCCGACGAAACCGTCGCGGCGATCCGTTACATCACCGGCCCGGACCGCCCGCGCTACGAAACCACCACCCTGCTGGACCACTGCGCCTCCAACGTCACCCTGCCCCTGCAGGAAACCCGCAGCGGCTCCTGGTCCGGCAATTACGGCAAAGTGGTGGCCAAGGTGCCGTCCAGCCTCTTCAACAAACTGCCCCACTCCTGGAAGTGCGCCGGCGACTGCACCCCGGCGACGGAAGCGGTCGACTGCGACGAGACCTATTACTGCGAGATGGACGAAACCACCCCCTGCGGCCCCATCCCGGACAACCCGGGCGTCGGCTCATGCACCCCCAGATCGCTCCTGCCGTTCTTCAGCCTGGGCGACAACAACGTCTCCGGCCAGTTCCGGGTGGTGATCGCCACCCCGCTTTTCCCCGCGGACAACTTTGCCCACTTCCCGGTGGCGAGCATGTTCGCCCCGCCGCCCGGAGAGGACGCGCTGCTGCCCGGCAACCTGACCACCGACGACACCTTCTTGAATGGCCTGGCGCCCAGCCTGGGGCTGGATCCCTGGGGAGACGCCTGCGTGCGCACCTCCGACTGCCCCAACGCCACCGACTACGTCTGCGAGCAGGATCCCCAGGGCGATTACCGCTGCAAGGACAAGAACCCCCTGCGCAACCTGGAGATGCGGGTGCCGGCCGGCTCGGCCAGGATCTTCGTCACCATGGGCGTCATCAACGTCAACATGATGGACCTGCTCCCGGTGCTGCTGCCTTTCCTGACCTCCGACGCCGAGGTCGATTTCGACGTGGCCGGACTGCTGGGAGCCTTCAAGATGCGCACCATGCACATCTGCCCCGTCACGGTCAACGTCACCGCCGACACCGACAACGACATCTCCTCCGACCTGGCGGGCATCGACCTGGCCGATTGCTGGAGCATCGACTACCAGCAGAAAGACTCCACCATCGCCCTGAAGGATCCCACCGCGACCAGCGTCGACCCCTGCACCTCGAACGCCGACTGCTGCGACGCCAGCGGCAGTTGCGGGTGGCCGGATTCCGGCAAGCAGTGCCTCCTCGATCCCGAGGGCAGCGGCAACAAGGGCTGTTACATGCCCATGTTCCGGGTGGAAGTCGTCTCCAACGACTACGTGACCGTTTTGCCCCCCGCCGGCGGCTTCAACCCCGCCGAGGCCAAGTCCGACACCCGCATGTGCGGCATGGTTCCGGACCAGGCTGATTTCGAGGTCATGTGCACTACATCGACGCCCAACATCTACGAGCCTTGCGACCCGCGCAACATCCAATCCCTGGACGTCCCCGCCGACCACGAGTGCTCGTTCCCCTACGGCCTTTCGCTGATCGCCCTGGACTTCCCGGCGGGGCACGCCAAGCTGCCCGAGGGCGGGCGCGTGCTGATCGGCTTCGACTTCAACCGCACACCGCTGTCCGAGAATTTCTCGCCGACGTTCCTGGTCCCCCAACTGGTGGACAACGGTCTGGCCGGAGCCGGCATAAACATCGTTCAGCTTTACATGCGCAACGTCACCACCCTTCCGGACGGCACCTACGACGCCCTGCCGGGCTACCTGGGCGCCACGGCGTACTCCGCCTCCAACGCCGAAGAGATGCAGCTGGGAGACTTCGTACCGCTCCTGGAGCCGAGCGGTGTTGCCGACGCGGGGTTCAAAGTTAATGTCACCTTCGTGGCCGACGACCCCTCGGTGTTCCCTCCCGACCTGGACAAGACCTACGCGACCGTCCAGGGCGTCCTGGAGCCCGCCGCCGGCACCCACGATCTGCCCGGGTCGGTCACTGTCACGGTGGATCCCTCCCAGGAGCTGATCGGCCTGCTGCTGCACAAGACCGACCGGCTGGACAACGACGGGGTCATCGACGTGATCACCGACCACTGGTGGCGGATCTACGCGCCGCCCACGGCGACCACCATCACCCTGCCGGCCGCGGCCGATCCGTTTGCCTCCGGCGACGAGGTCTGGCTGGGGCTGTTCGGAGCCGCCTTCCGGGTACCCTTCGACTTTGACCTGTTCAACCCGGAACTGGTCGTCAAGCGACAGGCCTCCCACTCCAAGGACGCCTACGCCCTGAAGAAACCTTAGTCTGAGCGGTCTATTTCGCCCCCATCGGAATCTGCAGCGATTCCAGCGCCTGCTTGTCGATCTGGATCTGAGCCTGCTCGCGAAGCCTGGTCAGTAGTTCCTTCTTGACATCCTGGCGCTTGCGGGCCCGCAAGCGGCTCATCAGGCTGTCGCGGGCCTGCTCGAAAGTCTCTTTCTTGGCGGGGATACGCCGGACCATTTGCAGCAGGTGGAACCCGCGCTGGGTCTTGACCGGACCAGCCACACCGCCGGGCTTCGCGATGGAAAATGCCGCAACGGCCAACTGGGGCCGCTGATCCCGGGAGAACGGCCCCAGATCACCGCCCCGGTCCCGGGTAGAAGGATCCATGGAGTGCTTCTTGGCCATCTGCTCGAAGTCCGCGCCCTTCTTGATCTTCTTGAGCAGGTCCCGGGCCTCTTTCTCGCCGGCCAGCAAGATGTGCCGGGCGTGCACCTTTTCGGGGCGGTCGAATTCCTCGGGGTGGGATTCGAAATACTCCTGAGCCTCCTCCGGTTTGACGGAGAATTCCCCCTTATTGACCATCTCGAAAAGTTTGTTGTTCAGCAGGTTTCGCCGGTAGCTGTCCACCTTCCGACGGTAGTCAGAATCGCGATCCAGCCCCAGGCGCTTGGCCTCCCCCTCGAGCAGGATCTGATCGGTCAGGGCGTTGAGAACGTACTCACGCCCCTGAAGGTTCTCCTTCATGCGAATCGGATAGGGTGCGATGTAAACCAGGAACTCCTCGGTAGTTACGGGAATGCCGTCTATCTTCGCCAGGGCATCCCCTAAGTCTTCAGTTGCGGGAGTCTCCACCCTGTCGGCCGAAGGCGGCTCCTTGGATTGGTCCTCTCCATCGGTCTTCTTGCCGGTACAACCCATGCAAGCAACCAGAACGAACACCAGCAACCAAATTACAGTCCGGATCATGTTCAACCTCCTTGCCGTTCCTGAGGATGGGTACTAAATACCTTTCCGCCCAAACGGAGTCAAGTCACCCTTTCACATTCCAGCAGTCGATGCTAGCATCTGGGCCCATGGTCCGCAGACCGGCATTAGCTGGCGCCATTGCAGGCATTTCCTTCGCCACCGGCCTGTTTTTTTTGACTGCGTTGCGGTGGCTGGCCTTCTTTGGTCCACCGCCGATGACGTGGGCCGCCATATTGCTGACCGGGGTTCCGCTGGGTGGATTCATCGGGATGAGGGTCAGTTGGCTGCGGAGCCGGACGCTAGCTTCTATTCTACTGGTTTCGGCGGGTCTGATCCTGCTCGGCACCGTCCTTTTTCTGCTGGGCATGTTTTGGATCAATGCGCCGGTCGATAACCTTGACGCGGCGGTTTCGGTGCTGCAGGCCAGCCTTCTAACCCGCTCCCTGGCCGCCACCTGCCTGCTGTTTCCATCTATGATTGCCTGTGGCATGGCCGAGTTCGCGTCTTTCCGCGCCGGCTTGGCAGGCTTGAACGGCAACAGCAGCCTGGTCTACGCGATGAATCTAACCGGTTTACTGTTGGCCTACGTTGGATATCGCCTTCTGCTCGTTCCCCTGGGAACGACGGGATTATTGACCCTGGGCTTGTTCCTTCTTTGCGCATCTTCTTTCGCGGTTGCTCCCAGGAGGTGGCTCGTCCTCGCGGCTGCAGCGGCATTTGCCTCATATTGCTTTGTTCCCGCGCTCGAAACCGCAGTCACCAGCGCTTTGGCCCCCAAGGCCGGTCCCGACTCCCTCGGATACTGGAGGCAACGGGACAACCCGCCCCTGCATGACGCCTGGACGCCCCATATGCTGTTCACGGTGGCTCGATACCGATCAGCAACCCTGGGCCTCTATGACGGAGTCATCTACTGGGCCTATCTGCACGATCTGCCCGATCCTCGTGCAAGCCGGGCCAGTTACGCCGCACCGGGTCGCTTCTTTGCCCTGTTGGTCCGTTCAGATGACCAGGTAGCCGTTTTGGGTGCGGGAAGCGCGGTCCAGGTCGCGAGCGCATTGCGTGCCGGGGCACGTCGAGTCTTCGCAGTGAACGCCTTCCCTCACGTCACCGAGCTTCTTTCCGGCGCTCTTTCCGAATCACTGGACAACACCTTCAAGAACCCGTCGCTGGAACCAATCATGAAAAACCCCCGCAAGTTCCTGGAGGACTCCGAAGAATCGTTTGACATCATTGTCATTTCCTCCATGAGAACCCATGTCGGTGGGATCCGCGAAATCCTGGATCCATCCCAGAACCTTTTCACCCGGGAAGCGTTCGCCACAATGGATTCCCGCCTGGCTCCCGGAGGAGTGGTTATTATCAACAGCCACACCTTCATCGACAACCGGGGAACTATATTCTCACAATCTCTCAAGGAACTGACCCGCCTGGGATTCCGGACCCGGACCTACTTGCAAACTCCTGCACGATCGGAGCCGATCCTGGCCGAACCCGGCGAGTTGATGGCCCGGGGATTTCAATACTTGATCGTTGCACAGAAAAAAGGAAACCGCTCCGACGCTCTGGCCACTACGGACAATATTTTCAGAAACACTACCGTTACCAGGGTTGAAGTCACCCCATCGGCCATGGCCTCGCTTCCCGGCATTACCGACGATGGCATGCTCGCGGCGGGGACTTTTCTATCGAACCTGGATCTGTCGCTATTCCTTCTTGGTTCTGGAGCTATAGCCGTGCTCCTGGTGGTATTCGGCCTGCTTCTCTGGTGGCTGCTCGGACGTTTCCGGACAGCACGTTCATCAGTGAAAACCACGTTCTGGTCGCGCCTGGCCCCCCCTCTCGTCGGCTTCAATGTCACACTCCTAACCGCGCTCCTGGTATACCGGTGTATGGACCACCTGGACACCTCCCTGGACGCCACTTTTTTAGGCACAGCGGTTTTCGCAGTCCTGGCTGCGGCGGGTAGTCTTCTCCTCACCAAGGCGGCATCCCGGACGATAATCGTTGCTGCAGGAATTCTTGCCGTTCTGCTGCTGACGTCAGGGGTTCTCCTTCCTCAAGGATCACTGGCACTCATACTGCCGGCGATCATCCTCACCGGAACTTTCTTTCCCCGGATTCTCAAGGGTACTGACGAGAAACTTATAATGGTGTACACTTGGGAAACATACGGCATCGCCTGGGGGGCCCTGGCGACGCTGTTCGTCCCGGTCATCGGGGGTTTCTCCGGACTGCAGGTAATCACCGGGTTGGCATTGTTTTTCGCCGCCTGGACCGTTGCCAGAACCAGCGGTGAAAGCCCGTGAGTTACGTGGTCACTATTGCAAAGGCCGCGCGCATTCCCGAAAGCGCACCCTTCAGCGGAGTGGCCTTGCTTGGGTGTCTCTGGGCAAATCCCGGCGATATGGGGACCACCTGGCCGACGATGATTCTGGTGGTTGCCAGCACGTTTTTCCTGACAGCGTTCGCGTTCATATTTAACGACATCCAAGATGTCGAGCATGATCGCAGATCCGGCTCCAAGTCCAAGCGTCCCCTGGTGGCCGGATCGCTGTCGACCCGATCTGCATGGCTGATCCTTATAGTCTTCGCGGTCACTGGCAATCTCCTGCTGGCCCTCTGGGCTCCCTGGTCAGTCTTTTGCGTGGGCCTGTCGACATTACCGGTGAGCATCGTATACAGCTTGCGGGCGCACCCCTTCAAAACACTGCCGGTGTTCTCCACACTCATCCATCTTGTCTCCGGAACACAGACTTTTATAATCGGCGCCTGGTCGATCGGGGGAGCCGACTGGACACCATTGGTCATCGGACCCTTCTTCGGTCTGGTATTCGCAGCGGGACACCTGCACCATGAAGCGGCGGATGTGGAGGCGGACCGGCGCAGCGGAGTCAGGACTCACGCCGTTCGCTTCGGCCCGAAACCGACCCTGGCGGGCGGCTTTTTGTTGTGGTGCTTGTCCTGCGCGCATTTTTCCGCGCTAGCGCTTCTGCGCGTGGTGCCGGTGATCTGGGGATGGACCCAACTGGGCATTTTCGCGTGCTACCTGGCCGGTTTCATCATTATCGTGCGGTTCCGCCCCGATCCAGCCCGGCTTAAGACTCTGCAGATCATTTACCGCATCGCTTATTTGGGCGGTGGTGCCCTGATGGCAGCCTTCGCCCTGCTGGAGCCGGTCTGATGCGAATGATCGACATACTGCGTACCGCCGGCGCCATGGTTGGCCCCGCCCGCCCGGTGATCCTCTACCACAAACCGACTCTGCGCTGCGACTGCCGTTGTCGCTTCTGTGATTCATGGGTGCACCAGCCGAAAGAGGATGACACCCTTCCCACGACAAAGATCCTGCCATTGCTTGACCGGGCCAAGGCGGCGGGAATGACCATGTATACTCTCTGGGGCGGCGAGCCGCTATTAGCCGAAGACCTGCCGGTCTGGCTCCGCCACGCGACAAGCCTGAAACTGCGCACCGTGGTCTGCACCTCGGGAGGCAAGCTGGCGGAGCGCGCCAGGGAAATCGCCCCGGCCACCCAACGCCTGTTGCTTTCCCTGGAGGGCATCGGCGAGAAACACGATAAAATTCGAGGGACTACCGGGCTTTTCGGCAAACTTGTCGCCGGGCTCGAGGAGTTTCGCCGGCATTCATCAGGCGAGGTAACCCTGTGGAGCAACTTGACCCGGGAAAACCGCGACCAGATAGAGGATATCGCCCGCTTTGCCGCCCGGCGGAAGGTCTTCGTGGAGTTCTTCCCCGCGGCCCGTTACGCCGGATTCAACGACGAGATCATCCTGTCCCCCCCCGAACGGGAAGAGGCTTTCAGAAAGGTGATGGAATTGAAGCGCCGCGGGTATCCGGTTCACAATACCTGGTACTCGCTGCGGCTGATGCGCACCTCCCGGCATTTCAAATGCAACATCCCGCGGCTGTCGGTGCAGCTCAACGCCGATGGAAACCTGTACGCCTGCGACCCCAAGATGCTGCCGGACCTGGAGCCTTATGGTGCGCTGGATACTTTCGATCTGAGAAAACTGCCGTCTTCGGACGCTTACCGCCGAATATGGCGCCAGCTTCAGAATTGCAACCGTTGCTTGCTGCCCTGCGTAGCCCACCTGGCCGACAATCTGCTTTTCCAGGGGACCAGAAAAGCCCTGAACCAGGTATACTACCGGGAGGACTTCTTCAACCGCTCGACAAAGCGGGATTTCTAGGGCGGCGGGGGCATCCGGACGAACCTTGATCCGTTCCAGGCCACCAGCCATACCCGGGGATGATCCAGCGGCCGGTCAATTGACACGACGAACTCCCTCACCTGTTCCTCCTTCACGCGCGTGATGACAACTTCCAAGGCTCCCTTCTTGAAACGGTCCCCTTCTTCGAAAACGAACTCGTCTCTGCAAATACGCGCTGCCAACTCCCGTAGAAAATCGTGCGTCAGTATTTCCACCCGAAACGAGTTCGGCCCCGTACAAGACAGGCGGAAGTCGCCCCTTCCCATGGTCACTACCCAGACCGCTTCCGGGTAGGGCAAGCCCTCCAACCAACGGAGGCCCGGGAAAAAGTAACCGTAAGGTGGAGAGGACAGAAGCAGAACGCGGGCCCCCTCGGCCTGGCCGGCTCCGGGCAGATCCGATTCCAGGGCGGCCCGGCGCATGGCCTCGGCTCTTCTGGTATTGGCTACCACCCCCTTGCCCGTCTGCACCGGTGCAACCAACCCGTGAATGCCCACAACCGCCACGGCGGCTATTCTCCAGAACCATCCGGACCGCCAGGCCGCGGCGACGAATGCGGCCAGAACCCAGGCTGAACCGGCGGTTGCCAGCAGCAACAAGCGATCGTGCGGGTAGGTAGTCGCCCGGGTTATCATGACTCCCAGGGCCGCCAAAGCCATGAACCCGGCCACCCGATCTTTCCGCAGGCGGCAGGCAAGTAAAACAACCATGACCGCGGATAAACCCCACGCCAGTATGAGTGGCTCCAGCCCGTCCGAACTAAGCCGCGATATGGAAAGCTGGGCGGGCACCGGCGTCAACGCACCCATCAACAAAAAAGGGATCCTCTCCGCCACGGCCTCCTTTAAGAAAAACATCGGCCGCTGAAGAGGATTGATGTAGTTCTCCGACCCTGAGCTCCCGTATCCCAGTAGCGTGTAGACAGCCATATAGACTAGTATCATCGCAGCCGCCGGAGCGGCGGCGCCGATGCGTTTCTTGATCCGATCCTTGGAAAGGCACACCTCATAGGCCACGAGCCAGAAAAGCAGGCTCACCGATCCCTCGTCCGCCAGCAACGCCAGGCCGGTAAGAAGCAACGACCAGAACAGATACCCCATCCCGTCCTTGTTGCGGTACCGGTGGTACTGCAGGACGGCTCCCAGCGAAAGCGCCGTCCCCAACAGGGCGTAGCGATTGGCTACCCAGCAAACGGTCAATACATGCGCCTCATCCAGGGCAAAAAACAGCCCGGCAAGGAGGACCAGCAACGGACCCCGTTTCCAATTCCCCGCCAGTTCACGGTAGAGCAGCAACACCATTACCAGCACGAATGCCCACAGCAGCAGATTGGTCGCATGGTAGCCGACCGGATTCCTTCCATAGATAACATGGTCGATCTGATGAAACACGCAGGACAGTGGCCGAAAGAAATCCTGGCGGAAATCACTGGAAGCCCACCAGGGAAGCAAATCACCATGCACCGGCCCCATACGATCGGGCTGGTCGTCTATAAACGTATACAACGACAGCGGCCCCAAACCCGAAAACATCTCAGGATTTTCCATGGCCGCCAGATGGTATGCGTCGTCGGCCAGAAAACCACCGCCCAGGCTCGGCAGGAACAACAAAACTCCCACGGCCGCTACAAACGGCAATGGATGCCGCATTGGAAAACCCACCAAGGATGCTAACCGTCGTTTCATCTCCCGCCTTCATATTGCAGGTCCTGTCCGGGATTATGACCAACCGGCTCGAAACTGTCTAATTCATTCTCCGGACGTCTATTTCTTTACCCTCCGGATAAAACGCGATTTAATCACCACATGGCCGAAAAGCCGGACCAAGTGCTGCGCTTTGCCTCTCCTCTGGTAGTCATCGCAGTTGGATTCGCCCTGTTTGCCGGCAGCTTGCGCAGCCCGTTCACCAGCGACGATGTACTGGTCGTTTTTGAGGCACCGCAGATCTACAACATCGCCAATCTCCCCAGAGCCATCTTTTTCGACCTCGACCGGCCCATACCCGAAGAGTTCCGACAACTCCAGAATCAACCCAGCCGGATTGGTCTCTATCGTCCCGTCCTGCAAATGACCTTCGTGCTTAACGCCTTGATTTTCGGCGACCAGCCGTTTGGCTGGAGACTGACCAGCTTGCTGTTACACCTTGTCGCCTCGTTGCTTCTACTGGGGCTGGCGCGTAGCCTGCTCGGCTCACGAACCGGTGCCCTGGCGGCCGCCGTATTTTTCGTCGCCCACCCCGTACATACCGAGGCTGTAGCCATGCTGGTCGGGGGTCGTTCTGACCTTTTAGCATGTGTGTTCGTGCTGGCTGCCTGGTGGGTTTTCCTGTCCGGGGACCAGCGCACCGGATGGCGCCGGTGGGCATCAGACTCCGGCTCCGCGCTGCTTTTCCTGCTCGGCCTCTGGTCAAAGGAAAATGCGGTAGTGCTGCCGGGCATATTGCTCCTGTCCGGCTGGGCGCTAAGAGGGCAAACGATCAAGTCCTTGCTCATCCGCCTGATTCCTTTCGCTGTTGTGTTCATTTCTTACGTCTCCATCCGCCTCTTCGTCATCGGCCGGGTCGCGCCCATCAGCTGGTCCTTCGCGTTCGGAGATTTGTCGGCCGTGCAGATATTCCTTTCGGTAATGACGATCCTGATACGCTATATCGGACTGGTGTTTTGGCCCTATCCCCTCCAGCACCAGGCCTGCTACCACAACATCGATCCTTCGGTTCTAGTCCCGGTTGGAGGATTCTGCGCCCTGATCGTCCTGGTGCTTGTGGGAATCTCCGTCCGGAAGATCGTCAGCGGACGCAGGAACGGCCAGCCTTCGTTCTGGGCGTTCGGTCTGATTCTTTTCTTCCTTTGCCTGGTTCCCGTATCCCACCTGGTCCCCTTTTGGGTATTGATGGCTGAACGGTTCGTCTACATACCCTCGTTGGCTTTCTGCCTGGTGGCCGGATACTTGGCTGTCCGCGCATATTCTGTTCGGCGCTGGTTACCGGCGGCGGCAGTCGCAGTGGTTCTGGCGGCATACACGCCCGTTACCATTTCTCGCAATTCAGACTGGGCCGACCTGGATCGTCTGTGGGGACAGGTGGCGGAATGCAATCCCGATTCCCCCGCGCCATACAGCCTCATGGGCACCGCCCGGATGCGGGCTGGAAAACCGGCCGAAGCGATCAAGTTCTTTGAAAAAGCCGTAGCAGTGGCGCCGCGAAATCCCAGTCCGCTCTATAACCTGGGTTTGGCCTACCACCGCTTTGGCAATACAAAGAAAGCCGAGGAAATATACCGTCGGGTGATCGGCCTGGAACCGCGTCACTCCCAGGCATTGAACAACCTGGGAATCCTGCTCGAATCCCGCGGAGAATTGAAAGGGGCCCTGCAGTGCTTTAAAAGAGCGGTAGAGGCCGATCCCAGCCATCCGGCCCATCTGGTTAATCTCGGAAACTTGCTCCAGCGCGGAGGTCAAACCAAGGAGGCCGAAAAGTTGTTCCGCGCAGCGGCGCGCATGGCTCCCCGGATGGCCGAACCCCGCTTCAACCTGGCCCGCCTGCTTGAGCAAACCGGACGTGGACGGGAAGCCGAGCGTTTCTACCGCGGCATAATAAAATCCCACCCCCGCCATGCCATGGCACACAACAACCTGGCCAACCTGCTCAAAGACCGCGGCCAACTCGCCGACTCCGAGCGACTCTACCGCCGGGCTCTGGACATTGATCCCGAATGCATTCCCGCTCACTTGAACCTGGCGTGGATGCTGTTGAAACTCGGAAGAACCTCAGAAGCGAGAACCCTTGCGGAGAACGCCGCAAAGATCGAGCCAGAAGACGAAAGGGTTGCCGAGCTACTCGGGATTCTCGACCGGGCTTCCGAACAGTAGCCGGTTTTCTCAGGGCAGCGGTCGCTGGATTCGCAGTCTCACATCCAGGCCGCGGGGGTAGCCTCCGTCTCCGTGGTCGTCGTCCTCGAAGAACAGGATGGTGTCGTACACCATGTTGATTATCTGCGTTCCCG
>Ga0272442_10000561_pt1 | contig 58089 bp, 55 predicted proteins | sample SSMForm2O_FD_200262 | JGI IMG/M metagenome (GOLD analysis project Ga0272442, IMG submission 200262) | Marine sediment archaeal communities from Little Sippewissett salt marsh, Falmouth, MA, United States - SSM-Form-2O | ecosystem: Environmental > Aquatic > Marine > Wetlands > Sediment ...
ATTCTGAACAGGCTCGCCGACTACGCCGAAGCAAATGACAGGCTAAAGGCGGAAATTAAATCGGCCATGACTTATCCGGTCGTCTCGATTGCCATGATTGTGGGCATCTCCCTTTTCCTTCTTATCTTTGTGGTGCCACAGTTCGAGATGATATTTGTGTCTTTAAAAGCCGAACTTCCGCTCCCCACGGAAATTCTTCTCCTCGTCAGCCATTTCCTAAAAGAAAGAGCGATAATATGGGTGCCAGGCCTACTTTTGATTATCATAGGTATTATCGCCTATTCCAAGACAGGCGGTGGGGGCTACTTTAAGGATTGGCTCATGCTGAAAGTGCCTGTTCTCGGACCTCTCTTCCAGAAAGTGGCCATATCTCGTTTCGCTCGCACATTTTCCACCCTGCTACAATCCGGCGTCCCAATTCTCGCTACGCTCGAAATTGTTGCTACTACATCCGGCAACAGGGTAATCGAAAATGCCGTGACACAGGCGAGCACAAATATCCGCGAAGGCGAACCGCTTGCAACGCCGCTTGCGAAAAGTGGCGTATTCCCGCCTATGGTTACGCGCATGATTGCAATTGGCGAAAGGTCCGGTGCCCTTGAAAGCCTTCTGGAAAAAATTTCTGACTTTTACGACCAGGAAGTTAGAAGTACAGTCGAACAGCTTACCTCTCTTATCGAGCCGCTTATGATTGGTATAATGGGTTTCTTCGTTGGCGGTATCGTCATGGCCGTCTTCCTGCCCATATTCAGTATTACCGGGCAGCTTGCGAAAGGTGGGAAATAATAGTCTTCAATCGCTCTGCTGGAGCGGGAAATGCTTGAAAGGAGAACAGTCGCCCAGAGCCAGAAGCTTGGTTGGCTTCTGTTTGCACGACTCCTTTTGGCATTATTGTCTCTTGCTCTTATCGCTGTTACTGCGGGTGAAGATCTTAAAGAATCGAGATATTACCCAGCATATTTCCTTCTCGTGGCCGTTTGCTTCGCAGACCTCCTATATCTCATGATATATCGCCTTTATGGTGCCGGCGAATCGTTCAAAACGGTTCAAATCGGGCTCGACCTTGTTTTTGTCACTCTTCTTATACTCCTGAGCGGCGGAACTCGCAGCATTTTCAGCTTTCTTTACTATGCCGTAGTCCTTGCGGCTGCCAATATTATAAGCCGTCGGAGTGCCTTCTTTTTTGCATCTCTTGCTACCGTTCTGCTTGCCGGCGTTACTATCGGATATTACCTCGCAAATAAATACAATACCCCCCTGCCCCTTGTTCACCAGACATGGATTGAGTTTGCAAACTTAAACCTCAATTCTGTTCTCGCTTATCTCGTGGTGCAGGGTGTTGCGCTTCATATAGTAGGATTTCTGTCCGGGCAGCTTGCAGTCCGCGCTGCGGATGTGAAAGCCCTCTATGGAAGAATACTCGATGACATGAGCCAGGGGCTTGTTGTCGCAGACAAGGACAATACTGTCCTTTACATGAATAGAGAAGCGGCACGCCTGCTTGGATTAACGTTCTCCTCGCTAATACAGGGGCGCAAACTCGAAAACCTTATACCATCGTCAAAGGGAAGCAACTTCAGCAAGATTATCGATTCCAGTATGCCCTCTGCTGCACCTCTTATATTCGAAACTACGGATGAAGATATTGTAGCAAAAAACGTCGAAGTGCGCACAACTCCACTTAGAAACTCGCGCGATAAACGCCTCGGAACAATTATTCTTATAACCGACCTTGCTCTGAGAAAGCGGCTGGAAGAATCACAGAAAAGAGTTGAAAGGCTTCAGGAAATCGAAGAGATGTCCGCCGGTCTTGCACATGAAATCAGGAACCCCCTTGCATCCATCAGGGGCTGCACTCAGGAACTCGGGAAACAGAGTTTTCCTGACGCGACCAATTCTAAATTGGCCGAAATAGTATGTAGAGAATCCGATAGGCTCGATAAAATTGTAAACGATTTTCTGAATCTGGCACGGATGAAACCTCCCGTGTTCAGCCGGACCAATATCGAAAAACTTGTGGAAGAAGTTGTGATAATGCTTCGCTCGCGAAACGATATTGGCGATGTGCAGATTATGAACAAAGTTACAGACAAATCCCTCATGTATTGTGACCCTGAGCAAGTCAAGCAGGTGCTCTTGAATCTTGCTATAAACTCGCTTGAAAGCCTCGAAGGAAAAGGTTATATCAGTTTTTCGGCCGTCCGGTGCAATGTGGGCAATAGCAAATTAAAAAGGGCCAACCTTCTTGACCCTGAAATCGAAGGATATGTTATAGAAGTCAAGGACAATGGCTGCGGGATAGATAATTCGAATGTTAACAAGGTATTCACTCCCTTTTTCACCACCAAGCAGCATGGAACGGGGGTCGGGCTTTCAATTGTTTACAAGATAATAACCGAACACAACGGCCTTATCGATATAGAAAGCGAACCGGGCAAAGGAACGACAATTTTCTTATGGCTTCCACTTTATCCACGTACTGCATTCAGAGAGCGGGTTGAAACATGGATGAAAACTTGATAAATGTTCTCGTCATTGATGACGAGAAAAGCATGCTCGAAATGATGGAAATTGTTCTTGCTAAAGAAAATTGCAGTATTGTTACAACACCCGATCCTATTAAAGGTCTCGAACTTGTTAAAACCAATGATTTTGATGTTATCATACAAGATCTCAAGATGCCGAAGATGGGCGGGTTGGAGTTGCTTGAGAAGATTAAGAATCTTCACCCCAAAACGCCCGTTATTATTATCACGGCCTTCTCCACGTGGGATAATGCTGTCGAGGCAATGAGGCTGGGAGCATTTGATTACATAAAGAAGCCTTTCGATACCGACAACATCCGGGCCGTGGTTACAAGGGCTGCGCAGCAAAAGAGGTCTATTGATGAATCTGAAGAACTATCTCTCGTCGACGTGAAAGAGATTGTGGGTTCTTCTAAACCCATGCAGCAGGTTCTTTCAACAGTCCGAAGAATAGCAGCCACCGACAGCACCATTGTTATCATGGGTGAAAGCGGCACTGGGAAAGAATTGATTGCGCGTGCGCTCCACTATAATTCTATGCGCTCGAAAGGCTCATTCATAGCAATCAACTGCGGTGCGATTACCGAAACCCTTCTCGAAAGTGAGCTTTTTGGACATGTTCGCGGCGCATTCACGGGCGCCATTGCCGATAAAAAAGGCCTGTTCGAGATAGCGGATGGCGGAACTCTTTTCCTCGATGAAATAGGTGAAATGTCTTCTTCGACTCAAGTTAAGCTTCTGAGGGTACTCGAAAATCGCGAGTTTATTCCCGTTGGTGGTGTCAAGACAAAGCAGGTTAATATCCGTCTTATCGTTGCGACCAACCGCCAGCTCGAAGAAGAAGTTGCAAGCGGCAGATTCCGTGAAGACCTGTACTATCGCCTCAATGTTATACCCATCAACATACCTTCCTTGCGTGAGAGGAAAGAGGATATACCTCTTCTGGCGGGACATTTCCTCGCAATATATTCAGAAGCGATGAACAAGAATGTTACTACAATCTCCGACCAGGCAAGGGAAGACCTTGTAGGGCACGATTGGCCTGGAAACGTAAGGGAGCTTGAAAACGTCATACAGCGTGCCGTCGTACTCTGCGAGGGTGATACTATAAAATTTTTCAGCTTGCATGCGAGAAAATGGCAACCTGACATGGCCGATGAAGAAATCCTGATACCCGAATCAGGCATCGACCTTGACGAAAAGATTGCAAATATCGAGCGTAAATACATAAAGCGCGCTCTCCATATGACACAGGGGCATATCACCTTGGCCGCCGATATACTTGGAATTACCTTTCGATCGTTGCGCTATAAAATGAAAAAGCTCGAGATAGAGCCTTAGTGATGGATTACCTGTCGAGCTCTCTGATTCTCCGCCTGAGCTCTTCTATCTGACTTCCCGAATCTTCTATCCGCTTCTTGTATATCTTTACCGTTTCCCAGTCACGTTCAAGCTGAAGCGCTTCCAGCCTGATTCGTTTCGTCTCTTCCTTTAAGTTGCTTTCATGTGCAAGCATATCTTCAATGTCATTTCTTGTTGTTTCAACTTTGTTTTCAAGCACAATAAGCTCTGCTCTATTTGTTGCATAAGTGTTTCTCATTTCGTCTATAGTTTGTGTGAGCTTAATGTTTGAAAAATAATGAAACCCACTTAAAATCAAAAGTGATATAGCTGATAGAAAAAGTACAGCCTTCACAATCAATCCGACATATGGCAAGCTGAAAATAGACTTTTTCAAGGCCGCCTTGCTCCCTTCATGCCGGAAATAGTCTCGAGAATCTTGTTAACCTCATCAAGTTCGTGTTCGAGTTTTTCGTACTCTTCCCTGATTTTTTCCACGTTTCCCATTCGTCTGCGAATTCCTGTTATCTCTTCCTTTAATTGTCCGATTTCCTCTTCCTTTTCAAGAAGATACCCACCAACGTGATTCTTGAATTTATCCATGTCTTCGAGTGCAAGCCGACACCCTTCCCTGCGCGCGAAGATATCCTTTTGGCTAATTGCAAGATCATTACAATGCTTTTCGAGAGCGCGATTGAGTGAACTGTAATAAAGAGAAATGCCAACCGATCCAGCTGTAAGAACCACAGCTATATAAAGTGTGACGACTCTACCCTTCATTCAGACGATCCTGGCCTTCTTCATATTTAAGGCCGCCCGACATTGCAATCATGCGCCGAACGCTTAAAAGCTGTTCTGTCAACTTCTTCAACTCCAGCCTTTTCTCTCTTATATTTGCGAGAAGAGAATCAGCATTGTAATTTGCGTTCTCCATCTCAACCGAAAGCCTTGCAAGCAAATTACTTGTCTCCTTAAGGTTTCGGTCAATTTCCGTTCGGAGTTCCGCTTCTTTCTCCCAGTAAATCTTCGTGTCCGTATTCGGCGGAAAGACTCCTTCCCGAAAAGACGGCGCGCTGAACACGGCAAGCAGAACAACCAGGACAATCGTCAATGCGAATATCCACGGCATATACTCGCTCACTTTTCCTAAAACGCCTCTTACTCTTCTGTCAATTTCTTCCACCATCGTTTTGGCTCCTTGTATACAGAGTACCACTATTTAATTAATCGTCATAACCCGGCATATCCTTGAGATGCTTTCAGAAACCGAGTGTTCTTAGGCTCAGTGCAATCTATCTGTTTAAATATTACTACCTTTTCGAGAAGTAACCTATGACAGCACCTGTTATTGCGAGCATGACTGCAATAAGCACGCCACTTTCACTCCACCAGTCGGCCGTAGGTTCCGTTCCGGTCACAAACAACGCTATTGCACCGCCGAATATTCCGAAAATAGCCCCGGTAATTGCCGCGCGCCTGATTCGCTCATTATAAGAAATATATCTCGTCTCCGCTTCCGCAAGCATCCTCGTCCGCTTCGGCGCTGACCTTCGCACCTTCGCGATGTCTCTCCCGGCAATGCACCTGTCCGAATTTATCACTGGCCTGCCACCGTTCGTGGGTTTCGAGCGGTTTGCGCTTTTACGCCTGCCTGGAATATACATGCAGTCACGCTGCGAAAGTCCACGCAACTTTTTCCCGAATCCTCCGTAATTTCCTCCTGCAAACATCTCGTACCTCCTTTCACCGCCGGCAAATTTCTTCTCAGTGAAATTCGGCATTTATATAAACCCTTCCTTTTTCAAAAATCTCATCCGTCGTGAAGCCATTATTGCGCGACGAAGCTTGATTTTACTGTATATCCACGCTCCCAATGCGCCAAGCCCCAGAAGTGCGACCGGGAACCAACCAAGAACAGCCAACATAACAAGTATAAATGCGGGCCCTATCATATACAGGATTATTAATCCGCCAATGTTTCCATCATCAACCCGCCTGTCCGCCGCTCTGATTCCGCGATGAATGACGGGGAATCTTTTATCTATCTTCTTATGCTGCCTTATGTTACGGCTTTTAGATCTGTAGTAATGCGTATCGTTGACCGACTGTATTACGAAAAATCCTGCATGTCCGCCGTTCATGGCACGCCTCCTTTCTGCTAAAGTGTATCCGCTCATGGAAGCGCCGCCATTACAACTCTGGGCAATATTTGTAACGACTTACAAATAGTCGGCGATTTTTAATAAAGCAGCCATTTCGACGTGCCGATATTTCTATTAAGTGAAACGTTTTTTTGAGAAGGGGATTTGAAATGACGGCACTTAAAGCGGAAGGCTTGAGGCAGATTAGCGACCATCTCGCGGAAGAAATCGCGAGCCTTTCATTCACTCTCGACCCGGATTTTTTGCAGGGTTTGAGAGATATCCTGTTGAAACTCGATGGCGAAATCAACCAGATTGAAAAGGGCTGGTCCTGTGTTTGGGACCTTATATCCGAGCCACAAACTTTAGAAGTATAGCCTGAGTTGAAGTGGCGCAGACAGCGGAACTGTTTCGGTGGTCGACACAGTTCCGCTGTCGTTTTTAGCTACTGGCCGGGCTGCGGTCCCTCGCTCCCACCTCTTGGCCTCATTCCCGGCCCGAACATTCCGGGCCCCGGCATGCTTTCCTGGAATTCCTTCCACTCTTCTTCCGTCATTACTTCTTTAAGCTTAGCCTCAGTCTCTTCCATTATCTCACGCATCTTTTCGAACGTATTTCCGGAAGGCGGGCCGTCCATTCTGAATCCTTTAAAAAGTTCGCCTATTTTTTTCATAGAACCATCAATTATCCCTGAAACCTCTTGCTGCTTTGAGATGTTCCAGTTCTTCTTTTTTGCGAATTCGTTTATCTGGTTTGTAACCATATCGCCCATCATCTTCTGCATACCGGCCATACGCTCCGCACGCTGCTCATCGCGCTCTTTCTGTCTTTCTTTATCTCTCTCCTCAATAACTTTCTTGACAAGCTCCTCAACATCCGACGGTGGCGCATCGGCGCTATCTGTTTCTGGCATTGACGGCATTTCTGAGACTCTTGAACCACGCTTTTGGGCCTCCTTGACTTGCCGCTCAACATTCTCAAGGCGAGCGCTCAGAGCCAACGTAGTCTCATTAATAGAATCAAGTTTAGAAGCCATGTCGCTATTGTTCTTTTCTATCACATTTCTCATGTCTGCCAAAGCACTCTCGTTAGCAGCTATTTTGCCTGCATAATCGATATTATCTGAAACCGGCTTCAGTATGTAAACCGCACCTGCACCAATTCCGGCTGCAATAATAACACCGAAAATAAACAGAATTGCAGACTTCATATCTCTTCCCCCTTATCCTGACTTGTTTATGATATATGAAAAAGTATCAAAAGATGTTTTTAAAAGCAAGAATGCTTTCATATTGCTGCAAGCTAAACAAAAACATATTGGGTATGCGATTTTACTTAAACAATCTCGGGATTACGGGGGTGAGAGCCGCGGTAGCGCGGTAAGTCGAAATTCCGGCAGCCTCGGAAAGTTCGTAGACGCTTATCATCTCCTCGCCCTGCCCTCCAATCAGCACAACCTCGTCGCCTTCCGAGATGTCGCTTTCATTACCAAAGTCAATAAACATAGCGGTTGCAGGCAAGTCCGCAATGATGGGATAACGCCTACCCTTTATCAGTACTTGTGCTTTACCTGAGGCGCTTTGCGGATAGCCGTGTGTATGGCCGACTGGAATTGTCGCGATAAACGAATCGTCCTGTAATACATATCTGCCGTGATAGGAGAGGGTCTCGCTTTTTTTCATCTGAGCGACACGTGCGACACGCGATTTGAGCGAGAGCACCGGCTTCAGTTCGACTTTTATTTCTTTTCTCGACTTGTCGTTGGGGTAGATTCCCAACATCATAATACCCGGGCGCACCATGCCGAAATGAGCCTCAGGAAAGTCAATAGTGCCTGCGCTCGAGACGAGATGAACATGACCGGAAGTAATATTATGATTTCGAAGCAAATCGACCGCCTCTTTAAGCCTATTAAGCTGAACCTTATCGATTTCCGGATTCTCGGTCAAAACGCTGAAAATGCCTTCGATTTTTATATTGCCGTAGTTTTTAAGCGAACCGAAAAATATCTCATATTCGTTGGGCCTGAGACCGAGTCTGCCCAGACCGGTATCTACTTTGATATGCACTCTCGCATGTTTGCCTATTCTTTTCGCAGCCTTGTCGAGTGCGAGAATTGAAGGAAAACTAAAAATCGCCTGAACAATGTCGTTTGAGATTATTGATTCCGCTTCGCCGGGTGCGAATACTCCGAGGTTTATAATATCCTGACTAATTCCATTTTTTCTAAGTTCTATTGCTTCTGCGACGTTTGCAACGCCGAAAAAGTTTATTCCTTCTTCTGCCATCACGCGGCAGACTCCAACCGAACCATGACCGTATGCGTTGGACTTAACAATCGCGAGGATTTCTTTGCCACCTGTTATGCGTTTGACTTCTGCACAATTATGGCGAATTGCTTTAGTGTCGATTTCTATCCAGACAGGATACGTATCTATTGACTGTTCAGGCATTTCGTTTAATCCTTACGCTTCCGGGTAGTTCGTGCACTCCATCTATCTCGATTGTTACAGGGAGAAACTTTCGAATCACATAAGCGTTAGTGAGCAAGTGGTGCGTTACCTTTGGAGTCGTAAAATGTGATTCGCCATCAGCGAGCGATAACGGCAGTAAAAGCTGGTCAGCGAGATGCTCATCAATGCAGGCGTTTGTTTCCAGGAAAACCATGAAATTGTCCACTGCTTCAGTCGCAACTATTTCCGCACGCCTGCCTTTCTTGCCAAGTACGCTGAAGCAACAGGCTCCGCCTTCAAACTTCACGTCGACAACGATACAGATGCCAGGCCCCGGCGAGGGAACGGGAATAATTTTTTCAGATGCTTCGATTCCTTCACGGCCGAGCAACTTCAATGCGTGGCGGCTCATGCGTTGCGCGATTTCAAGAGGAAGATTCCCTATAATAGTATAAACACTGACATATCGAAGCCTGCCGCGTTCCGTCATATTGATAGGCTGTAGTTTTTCGCATCCTTCAAGCTCTACTACAATCGTCCCCCCACCTTTTGGATAAAAGCCCGCAGTTTTCATAGATGCTTTTGAATATATCCCGAGTTTTTTAAGATGCGGCAAAAACTGCAGTTTGATGTAGTCGAATATTGGCGCCCATTCTACGTGCGTTCCGCCTGAAAGTGTCAGCTTCCCGCCACCTGAAAACGCAAGCGGAAGCACCAGAGTCTGGAGAAGAAGCGACGTCGAGCCTGCAGTCCCTATGCTAAAATCATAGCTGCCGGGCTTGACTTCCCCCGGAGTGAACATGATTTCCGTCGCGTTTTTCCGGGCTTTTTCGCACTCGCCTGCGAAGATTTTCGCGCTTGCGCGCACACATTGCAGGTGCTGAGCCTTGAGACCGGGCTTCGACCGTTTCGCGCGGATGTTTGTCATTCTGAACGGCCGGCCAGTAATCAGGGAAAGAGTTAGAGCGGTGCGAAGCACCTGCCCGCCGCCTTCGCCTTCCGAGCCGTCTATAATAACCATCTCACCTGATTCAAGCGGCTGGACCATCTTAGAGCAGGCTTTCGATAATATCGTAGGCTGCGCGTGGTTTTGCTGCCGATATTGCAGCTTTTTTCATAGACGCAAGCTCATCCGGGCTCTCAGCGAGCCGTTTTACTTGGAATTGTAAACTGCCTGCGTGTTTCGGCTTAATCCCGGCGCCTATCTGGACGAGGTAATCTGCATTATGTTCTTCCTGTCCGGGAATGATGGGGAACGCCACAATAGGCAGGCCACATGCCAGCGCCTCGCTTGTCGTCAAACCGCCCGACTTAGAGATTACGAAGTCGCATGCCGTCATATACTCGTGGACGTTCTTCGTGAATCCAAGCACGGTGAGACGCTTACCCCTGTCTGGTTTAACGGCTTTGAGCTTGTTGAAAAGTTTCTTATTATTGCCAGTTATAAGAATTATATCGAGTTCTTTCTGGACACCGAGTACGGCTTTCATCGATTCATTCACATCTCCGAAGCCGAATCCTCCGCACATGATGAGTACTGACGGCACGCCTTCACGTAGCTTGAGCCGAGCGCGAAGCTTCTTTCTGTTATGTTTTTTGGAAAATACCGGCTTAATCGGGATTCCAGTTACAATGACTCTTTTTGGCTTAATTCTCCTGCCGCGTTTGTTTATAAGCCAGGCGCATTCTTCGCTCGCCACGAAATAAGTATCCACCGCTTTGTGAAGCCAGAACAAATGAACGTGGTAATCGGTGACGACTACTGATACGGGAACTTTCAGTTTTTTTCGAGTAAAGTGGCTCAGGAGTGAGTTAGACGCAACAAAATGAGTACAGAGGATATGGTCGGGGTTTTCACTATTGACGTAGTCGAGTATTTTTTTTGCATTCAACGAATCGAGCATATCTGCAAGCTTTGTCGTCTTGCCACCGACGCTGGCCCTGTCTAAATGCTTATAAAATGCGCCCCAGACGGATGGGGCAAGGTTTACGGCCTCGACATAGCTCTGCTGATACACTTTCTTCATAAGCTTGCCGCAGATGTCGAGGGTGTCTACCCACTTGACTTGAGCGTCCGGGCGAATCTCTGCAGCAGCATCGACAAGCGCCTGTGAAGCGCTGTTGTGGCCGCCGCCGACAGAGGCAGAAAGAATAAGGAGTTTTTTTCCCACTTTAAATTCCTTTCATTTACTGGCTCAGCCTTTTCAGCTCATCCTCGAAAACCTTATACGATTCTGAGCCGTAAAGGCAGAAAACAACCCTCTTCAGGCCGGTGTCTTTTTTAAGATAGCTGATTGTGGACGAAAGCATGATGTTCGCACATTTACTGACCGGATAGCCGAAGATTCCGGTACTTATGGCTGGAAACGAAACGGATTTGATATGCTTTTTGTCTGCGAGCTTAAGCGAATTCAGCGTGGCATTGCGTAGTTTATTATCTTCGTCACCTTCGCCCATTCGTGGCCCGACCGCATGTATAACATAATCGGCTTTAAGCTCTCCTGAACTCGTTATCGCGGCTTCACCTACATTTATCGAGCCGTGCTCGTCGCATTCACGCTGAATTATGGGGCCGCCTTTTTTTCTAATCGCGCCCGCGACTCCGCCGCCAAGCTGAAGCTGCGCGTTTGCAGCGTTTACAATCGCTTGCGTCTCCATCTCGGTAATGTCGCCCTGAACCAATTCAAGAATAGAATCTGCGACGTTTAGTTTCATGATGCAGCCTCCGGGATTTTCCCAAACTGCTCCCGCTACCACGCCAGCGGCGATTTCCAGGCTTCTTTCAGGTCTTCCAGCTTCTCTGCGATTACGGTGGTGCCGTCGAGTCCCTTGACAACCAATTCGTCCCCGCCAGTCGTGAGGCCGATATGTGCGAAAGCAACCTCTTCGAGAGCTTTCTCAAACGACTGTGCATTCTCCGATGAAACTTCGACGAGGAACCGTGAGTTCGTTTCGCTGAATAGAATGAAATCGTCTCTTAGGGCTTCGCCTTCGTAAGGGACTTTGGCGATTTCTATTTCCGCTCCGACCTCGCCCGCGAACGCCATTTCCGCCGCGGCAACCGCAAGCCCACCTTCGGAAAGGTCGTGGCAAGCGTTGACAAGTCCTGATTGAATTGCCTCAGATAATGAATCGAACGTGCATTTCGCGACAGGCGCGTCCACGACCGGAACTGAATTGCCAATTTGGCCTGCGAGCTTGTAGTATTGTGAACCGCCAAGCTCCTGCCTTGTAAGTCCGATAATGTAAATAAGGCTATCGGGTTTTTTTAAATCAATTGTCACACATTTCGTTACATCCTCGATTACGCCAAGCGCTGAAATCAGAAGCGTATGAGGAATAACAATGTTTTCTTCTCCCGCCTGGTATTCGTTGTTAAGCGAGTCTTTGCCCGAAATGAATGGCGTGCCGAAAACGGTAGCCACGTCGTAGCAGGCCTGCGATGCTCTTACAAGCGCACCAAGCCTGTCGGACTTATCCGTGTTGCCCCATGAGAAGTTGTCGAGAAGAGCGACCTGACCAAGTGAACCACCTGTCGCTATCTGGTTCCTAAGCGCCTCATCTATTGCGCCGGCAGCCATGTGATAGGCATCTATGTCGGAGTATCGCGGGTTCATGCCACATGAAATAACAAGGCCTTTTTTGCTGCCGAGAACAGGCGTTATTACCGAGGCGTCGGATGGCCCGTCGTTTCTGACACCCGTAAGCGGCTTGATTACGCTTGCACCCTGCACCTCATGGTCATACTGGCGTATTATCCATTCCTTTGACGCCACGTTATAATCGGAAAGAATCGACTTGAGGATATCGCCATAATCTGCCTTTTGCTCGATTCGCGGCTCTTCCCTATCGGGTGCCTGCCATAAAGCTTCGCGTTCTATTCGAGGCACGCCGTCATGCAGAAACTTCATATCAAGGTCGGCAACCGTCTGACCGCCGTATTTCAGGTGGAGCCGGCCAGTACCCGAGAAAGTCCCGATAACCGTGGCTTCAACTTCTTCGACGGCGAATATTTCAAGTATTTCGTCAAGATTCTCCGGAGGAACTGCGAGAACCATGCGTTCCTGCGCCTCCGATATCCATGTTTCCGTGTAGGAAAGGCCGTCGTATTTTAACGGTATTTTATCGAGGTCGACTTCGACTCCCGTTTCGCAGCCCATCTCACCTACGGCGGAAGACAGACCGCCGCCGCCGCAATCTGTAATCGCGCTGTATAAACCGCGGTCACGAGCCTGCATCATTGTATCGAGAGTTCGTTTTTCCTGGATGGGATTGCCTATCTGCACCGCACCGCTGGAAATGGATTCAGACTCCTCCGTGAGCTCTGCGGAAGCGAAGGTGACGCCGTGAATACCATCCCGTCCAGTCTTCCCTCCGACAAGAAGAACGTAATCGCCTTTTTGAGGTTGGCGTTTTTTTGATTTGCCTTTCGGAAGCAGCCCGACCGTTCCGCAGTAGACAAGGGGATTTCCAACGTATCGCGAATCGAAATATACCGCGCCATTTATCGTGGGGATACCCATGCGGTTGCCGTAGTCTCGTACGCCGGAGACGACGCCTTTCATTACGCGCTTGGGATGAAGTGTGCCTTTGGGGAGCTTGTCCATAGGATAATCCGGCTCACCGAAGCAGAATACGTCGGTGTTTGCGACGGGCCATGCTCCGAGGCCGGTGCCCATCGGGTCGCGTATGACTCCTCCAATTCCCGTGCCTGCGCCTCCGTATGGCTCAATCGCCGACGGGTGGTTGTGGGTTTCGACCTTAAAACATACGTCGTAATTGTCATCAAAGGTCATAACGCCCGCATTGTCCTCAAAAACTGAGACACACCAATCCTTGTCGAGGTCTCTCGTAACCTTCATAACGGTATTCTTAAGAAGATTATCGATAATTTCCCCGTTATAATTCACCTTTCCCCTTAGAGTCTTGTGAACGCAGTGCTCGCTCCATGTCTGTGCAATCGATTCGAGCTCGCAGTCCGTTGGTATGCGACCAAGTTCGGTGAAATAATCCCGCACGACATGCATTTCGGCCAAGTTCAGGTGAAGCTGCCCTTTGACGGAGAGTTTCAGAAGTTCATCGTCTGAAAGACCGTCGAGATTAACGTGTTGAATATCAAGCTTGTATTGTTCGGGAGACGGTGCTATCGAGAGCATTGACGTGCCTAATACCAAGTCTTCGATAACGGTATTTGCGAGGATACGCGACCCTATTTCATTAATTTCGTTATTGCTGACACCCCCGTACATCAGGTATTTACGCGCAGTTTTTATCTTACAGTTCTCAAATCCGAGGTCACGAAGAGCCTTGCTCGCCGACTCTTCGACGGGGTCCATGACACCAGGTTTTTTTACGACTTGTACGACCTTCGGAGAGCCTGTTTTCTCATCGAAAACCGGGCCGTTAATCTCACATCTGTTGATTACCGGGTCTGAGAGCAATTCATCTGCCACTTTCTTGATATCTTTTTCTTCGAAATCGCCTTCGATGAGAAATGTCTGCGTTGTTTTGATTTTCTCGATGCCAAGGATTCCAAGGTCTCTTATATCACCGTGAATTGCCTTAGCCAGCGGGTCGACAAAATCGTCTCTGACGGCAACTTCAATCTGATATAGCACGGGAGGATCCTTTCGTTTCGAATGAGGTTAAATCTGGCCTGTCCCCTCTCATAAAGCGAAAGGGAGAATACATGATGGGGTAAAATCTTTCAAGGAAAAACCGCCTTTCGGCAAGCATGCGCGCCTCTTGTACGTATACAATTATGGTCTTGACACTATTATACACCCCGGCTATAGTCATTTTGACTTTTGCCATAGGGGAGAAAAAGAATGGATGACCTTGATTTCAATTTGGATGAAATAGACGCAACTCCGCTTGACGAGATTGTAGACTCGACGCACTTCAAGCTTATCAGGAAGCTGGCGGAAGGCGGGATGGGTTCTGTCTACGAAGCACTGCAGCTCGGGACCGAGGGGTTCGAGAAAACGATGGCTATCAAGACAATCCTCGAGGGATATTCCGCCAACCCCGAGTTCGTCGAAATGTTCATAGGCGAAGCCAAACTCGTCGCCGACCTCGTGCACCAGAATATCGTCCAGATATATCAGCTTGGAAAACTCGACAAAATTTACTACATCGCCATGGAATATATTAATGGCGTGGACCTTGGGAACTTCATGGACAAACATGCGGCTCTCGGAGTGGAACTGCCGGTCGACATGGCAACCTTTATAATTAGCCGTGTCTGCCGGGGGCTCGAGTATGCGCACGCCAAAACGGACAGACACGGCAAGCCCCTGAGCGTTGTGCACCGCGACATAAGCCCCGGAAACATCATGATGACCTGGGAAGGCGTCGTAAAAGTGACGGACTTCGGTATCGCCAAGGCGAGAAACCTCATGAAAGACCGCGAAGGAGAAGTACTCCTCGGTAAGATTCAGTATATGAGCCCAGAGCAGGCCGAATTCAAGCAGACTGACCACAAGAGCGATATATTCAGCCTTGGCGTCGTGATGTACGAATTGCTTTCCGGCCACCAGCTTTTCGCCGAAGAAAACACAATCGTCGCTCTAAGAAATATCTCGGTAAAGGATATCCCCCCGATACGTACCGTAAACCCGAGAGTGCCGGAGGAAGTAGAAAAAATACTCGGCAAGGCCCTCGAAAGGGACCTGAAAAAGAGATACCAGACGGCAGGCGAGTTCGGCTACGATCTCGAGTACTACATGTACAACAATCGTTTCGGGCCGACCAATGTGACGCTGGAAAAATACCTTGAGAAACTCTTCCCCGACAAAGCCAAAAGAGGACCGGACGAGGAGAAGAAAATCCTGACCAAATTGCAATAACCGAAAGGACTAAGAAATGTTCAGGCACCTGAAGTATTTGTTTATTGTCGCCGTGCTGGCGGTTAGCGTCCATACTCTTGCGCAGGAAGAGGAAGATGTTGACAGCACTCAGGTATGGATAAACGAATATACCGAAGGCGCTGACATGCTCTCGTATGCCGCACGCGAAGTAGACAAAGGCAATTACAAGGCTGCAATAGAAGTTTACCAGGGGCTGATTGAAAAAGTGCGAAAAGAAAAGGAATTTTCTTCGCGTGTCGTTTCGGCAAGCGAGGGAGTCTACCTTCCTCTGAGGAAAAGATGTTTCCAGGAAATAATGAAGCTTCCGCCCGAAGGAAGAGAGATTTATGGAATCCTCTACGAATCCAAAGCGGAAAGGCTTTACGAACAGGCTGCTTCCAAACAGGATATCCCCGGACTGCTCGCCGTTGTTCAAGATTTTCTTCCAACGCCGGCAGGTATGAAAGCCTGCCTTAGGCTTGCCGACCTGAGCATCGAGCAGGCGGATTATGCACTTGCGCTTCACTATATCGAAACTCTCACATACTATCATTATAAAGACAAAGACATTCCCACGCTCTACGATCTCAAGAGAGCAGCCTGTCTTCTGCAATCGGGAGAGAAAGATGCGGCAGGCAAGATAATAGAGAAGCTCGCCGGGGTAGCCCTTGAAGGCGACGATAAGCGAATATGCGAATATCTCAAGGGCGCATGCAAAGCCACCGGAGAGGCGAAGAAAAAAGTCTTTAACAGTTTCTACGACGGATTTGTCGATATTGACAAAAACCCAGGCCCGGAAATAGTCGCACTTCCGGAAAAAGGACAACCCGACCACCTCGAATGGAGGTTCCAGCTCGAGCGCACCACTCAGAACAAAACGGAGAGAAGAAGCTACAACGCATACTCCCTTATAGCAGACGGCGCCATGGGGTTCGACGTATATCCGGTCTTTTACAATGACCTGCTCTTTGTAAATGATTCAAGCCGGCTTTTTGCACTCGCGATAAACGGTGGCAAAATCAAGTGGCGCGAGCCAGACGAAGATGCTCCCAAGATTGATGGCTTGCCGCTCGGATCTTACATCTCCGAGGGGAAGCTTTTTGCGGTACTTCGAAACACCAACGCCTATACTGCGGTGCGCTTCACCGGCAGGGGTGCCGCAAGACAATCAGTGCAAAGCGTGAACGAGCTTTACTGCTTCGACGCGGAGAATTTCGGAAACAACCCTCCCCTCTGGAAGACTTCCTCGCTGCGCGAGACTACGACGCTCGGGCAGACAAGCTTCACGTCTATCCCGTTCGTGGATGGTTCGAGAGTTTACGTCCCGGGAGTTGACGTAACGGACCAGGACCAGAACTATAACGTCACATGCTTTTCGACCGACGGCGAATTCCTCTGGCAGACCAAATTCTGCGCAACCAAGTGGACCGGACAGGGAAACCTGCTGCGGGCCGCTTCGATGATAGTGACCAGGGGAAAAGTTATTGTAAGTACGAACGTCGGCGTTGCAGCATCGATGTCCGCCTTCACTGGCGAGCTCGAATGGGTATACAAATATCCACTTTCCTCGATTACCGATACGGCCGGTCAAATGGTAAGAACTGCGCCCATTACGTGGCAACCGACTCCCCCTATCGTCTGGTACGGCACGCATCCGGCCGACGGAAAGCCCTGCGAAGCGCTCGTTCTTGCGCCGGGTGATTCGGATTTCATACTCGGATTCGACATGGAAGCCCGAAGGCTCCTATGGAGATGGGAAAGAAGCAGCCATACCTACGTAATAGGCCCTCGAGGCGAAGATATTTTCGTCTACGGCGGCGCTTCACTTGAAAGTTCAGACCCCGTCGTGCGCCAGCACAGGATTCCCGATGGGCTCATACGCTGGGAGGCCCCAATCCCAACGAAAGCATTCAATGGGGCGGACCTGGTTTTCGGGAAAGGCGTCGCAACTCCGAACGCGCTTTATATCCCCTGCTCAAAACAGCTTATCGAGATAGTCGACGGCAAAGACGAAAAAGCCTATTACGGAAAGGTTGCCAGAGCCGCAACATGGTATGCAATCGGAGATGTGGACAAAAAGGAAGATACATCAAGCACGGATCCCGACCAGGAGCGCATAAGAAGGATGCTTGCCGCGCAGGGAGTCGCATATCCCGGCCAAAACAGGCAGTATCCCGACGAAACGAGGCTGCGCGGAAATATGCTCCTTTTGCCTGACCGTATTATCACGGCTGGATGCAAGTGGATTAATTCCTTCAGGGAGAGCAAAGAACCCGGCAAGTAGCGCGGATTTTCCTTGATTTCCAGGGTCGAGCTTGTATAATTACCTGCGTTCCCGCGCGGAGGTTTTTATGCGATACCTGTTTTTTATTTTTTGTATTGCCGCAGTTACGTTGCTTGTTTCCTGCAGTTCTCCTCCCCAGCAGTTGGAAAGAAAATCGGCATTCGAACCGCTTGCTTCCGATGAAATAGAAACTCCCGAATTCGAGCCTCCCGATTACACCAAAGACTGGCGCAGTATCGCCAACCTCGGCGGAAAGACCGAATACAAATCCTACGTAACCCGGATTCTCTGGAAAAGACTCAACTGGCGTATGACTCTCTCGGGCGAATGGGTCGACGACATTGTCGAAGACATGCAGCGGCGCTATCGCTGGGATAAGGAACTCGCAGATTGGGTGGGCGAGCACGGCAACCCGGATTGGCCGAAATAAGCACGTCCGCTACCAGAGCATCGATACCGAAAAATATACCTGATTTATGCCTTTTTTATCAAACCCGTGCGCAAATCCCACCTCTGCCGCGTACCCGTCGAGGCGCTGGTAAAACAAATCAGTTGTCAGTCTCAGCCCGCAGCCCACGCTCGCATTTAAAGCTTTCAGATACATGGGACCAGACCACGCGTTGCCAGATTCCGCAAAGACGTAACCAGATAGCTTCCTGAAGAATATAGGCCTCGTAGATGGGCCGTTTTCAATAAGCCTCAAAGGAAATCTGTACTCGAAAGTCGCTACCAGTGCTTTCATGCCAAGAAAAGCGTTGTCCTCGTAACCGCGAAAGGCTATTTTTTCATCCTCGACGAATACGGTTCCCTGCTCAGAGCCGCCCACGTGAAAAAGGCCGCGCTGATCTATTATGTCGCCCTCGCTCATGCCACCCTTCACCCTGACCATAATCACGTGGTGCCGGGCAACGGGCGAAGAAATAAACTGAGCTAAATCCGCGGTAAAAGATTCTATTCTGTAATCGCTACCAAGAGTCGGTCCGGATGTCCTACCGGTCAGCTTAATCTTTCTGCCATCAGCCGGGCTTATTCCTTTTAGATAATTCTTCGTATCATTAAAAATACCTGACATGAAAACCGATATCAGCTTTCCCGTTCCGGGCACAACGCCTCCGGGTTCCAGATGGCTGAGCCTGCTGAATTGCCTGTTTTCGTATCCTGCGGCAAGCTCGACACTCGTCCTCGTCGTCCTATAAACCTTCATCCCGAGAGCTGCCTTGAAAACCTTGCGGTCTTCCCAGTAATCGACATATTCGCCAAAAGCGTTTGTCATAACGCTGGGCAGGATTGCCGGCTGTCGATAGGCCGTGATATCGCAAAAGACCGGGTAGCCGCGATATTTCGCTCCTTCGTATCTGTAAGCAGCCGCAATATACGGCCTGTAATAGAAAGAGTTATATCCCATCTGAAGCGTATAGAAATGTTTTTCAAGTACATCGTAACCCGCGATTTGAGCGCCATATTCGCCCGTATAATAGAAGAAAGGAGCCCAACCCGTCGGGAATAGCGTATCAATCGTGTTGTATCCCCGAACTTTGAATTTTTGCTCCGGTTCTGAGTATTTCATGTCTTGCAGCAGAGTTGCGGACTTTCCGGCTTCGGGCGCTTTCTCTATATCCAGGCGCCCTACCGCGACATCCCACCCGCGGCTCGAATAGTCGGCGTAAGTTGTCGTTGTGCCATCGGGCGAAAGCGAAGGTGAAATGGCGCCGCCGAGGACGTTTGTCAGGCTGACTGTTTTGCCGGTTTTCATTTTGATAGCATAGATATTGTATATGCCAGTCCTGCCCGAAGTGAAAAGCAGCGCGCTTCCGTCATGCGACCATTCAGGCGTGAAATCCTGCGATTTCCCGTCAGTCAACTCGCGGATATCTCCGCCTTCGATGTTAGATGTGCATATCTGCTGCAGGCTGCCCGGCACAAGTCGCACGAATGCTATCCTGTCACCGTTCGGAGACCACGCGCAGCCGGAATAATAAGTCATGTCATTCGTATCCGTCAGGTAGCTGACAGGCTCTTCCTTTTTCTCCAGGTCGAGAATAGCCAGGTCGGTATTGCCCGCGCCCGTGTTTATGGCAAAAAGCAGTTTTTTCCCGTCCGGGGACCACGAAGGACATCTTGCCCTGAGGCCGCGCGTGAGACGCCTGATACGGCGAGTATCCACCTCGCAAGTGTAGATGTCGCTGAAATAATAAATCCCGCGCCAGAAATCGAGCATTGAAAAAGCAATCAGTTTTCCGTCGGGCGACCAGTCGATGCTTCGCACGTTTCCCTCGTAAAGCAGCCTGTCGTTGTCACCGTCCTTATCCATGATTCGAAGCTGCGCGTACTGGTCCGGCCCTCGACTGACATAGGCTATTTTGCTTCCGTCCGGAGAAAATCTCGGTATGGCTGTTCCGTAACCGTTTTTTGTCAGTTTTTCTGATACGGTCAGACCCCGCTCTTTAATCCGATCTTTTGTCTTTTCATATCGAACTGCGAGCGAAGCATACCAATCGTTCCATAATTTTTCATACGGGCTGTAGAAAGTGTACAATCCGTTTTCGCGTACCGGGTCAGTCGCGAGCCAGTAAAGCGAGACGATGAAAGCCTCGTAAAAACCCGGCAGCCACGGTAATACTGGCGCAATTAATCTGCTTTGGCACTCGAATATCTTTAGGAATCTTTCTTCGCCGAACCGCTCAATAAGATATTGAACGAATATCCCGCCGTAAATGTATTCGGTCGAAAGAGGCCATGAGTCGATTCCCGCTTGCGCCTGCGCAAGATTGTTGAAATTCCTTTCCAACACTGCCATCCTTAGAACCATGTCGAAGTATGGGCCGCGCAACCTGCCTCCGCCGGTATGTTTCGTTTCATGGTATTCCGCGATGCCTTCGATAATCCATTTTGGCATGTAAATGTTCGGAATCGAAGCCATGCTCCTCCCGAAAAGGGTGCGCACGAATCCGGGGATGCCGCTTGCCATGTCGAGAGTCAGGATATGTGTGTACTCATGTGTAATTACCATCCTGAGCCAGTCATCGGTAAATGTGAGTTCGAGCGCTTCAAGTCCCGGTCCGGCGGGGTAAATGGCTATCGTATTCCTCGGAAGAATGCTCGCCCACCCGTTTATCGAATCGTACCAGTCGATTATTTTTATATGTGTCTTGCTCTTAGGCTTCCAGAAGATGTCTACCGAAAGCTTCTTGTGCGCATTCTCGGCAATCCCGGCAACTTTCAAAGCCAGCTTGTCACAATCCTCCGGGAAATGAATGATAAAGTGCTCGCTTTCAAGAGTTAGCCATTTGCCAGAAGGCAGGCTGCCCGTGACTCCGCCCGTCTTCTTCTCGCCTGCAAGGGCTGTAGTGCTCGTCGAGAGCAGAAAAACGACGGTGGTTATGAGAACCATTTTTACCGAAATGCGCCACATATCGATGAAGATTAGCATTATGAAACGTCAATGTCAATTTTCAAAGGATGCCGCTTGTGCAATAAAAAAGCCCCGCCATCAAGACGGGGCTTTTTGCGATGCTTTTTAAAAGCCGTGGTCTCGTGTAATGTCGATTCTGAGCTGGCAGATTTCCTGTTCGAGCTTCTCCCAGTCCCAGACTCCACCCTGCTCCTTTTCTATGCCCTTTTCCTCGAAATATTCGCGAATCTTCTCGATGTTCATAAGAGCCTTTTCGGATACATCAAGGGCCTTGTCGTAAAACTCGTTTCGTTTCTTTTGATCCTGGTGTTTCTGTGCCTCATGATAAAATTTTGTTGCTTCCGATTGGAAGTTAATCGCTTCTTTCATCAGCCGGGGCTGGTTGAATCCTTCAGGGATTTCATCGTTATTGCCCCCGGGCTGATTGCTCGCCAGAAGCACAATAAGAATTATAAGAATGATTGGCCCGGCCACGAGCGGGATAATCCACATAGGGAATTTGCTTTCATCTTCTTCACTCTTCTTCGTACGCTCCTCGTCGTTGCGCACTTCATCTCCGAGTTCGGGCATTGCCTTCTCCCTTCTTTCAGTATCTAACCGCCTATGCCGTCCATTCGCGTTGCGTCAAGAATTCTTCGGTTCAACTCCTGGTAGACCCTGTCAATTTCATACGAATTGTCGGGATAATCTTCTTTAAGCCTGTCAAGCTTGTCCTGTGCAGGAAAATAGTATTTCTCTCGTGCTTCCCTTGCCAGAGTTGTTTTTTCCTGCTGAGTGTCGGCGTTCAGAGCCTGTTTGAAAAGCAAGGCGCCTTTGTCCATTAAGTTCTTCGCCTCGGTCAGCTTTTCCTCTGGAAACGGCTTTGTTTCCTCCTGAGTATAGCGAGGGCTTGAAGAATACCCGCCGCTGCAACCCGCTGCCATTAAGGAGGCAAAAGCTATGATTACATTCGCCAACAACCAGGCTCGATGCGCCATGACCCTCTCCGTATTCACTTGGCCCGAACTGTGCCATTACTTAAATAATAAGACATAAGACTGCGCAGATGCAAATGCAGGCGGTGATAAATGTCATGAATTGCACGATATGCAACAAAACTATCTATCAGTAAAAGCGGAGGGATCTCCCTCATACCCTGTTCCGCCAGGTTAGCTGCCCGTGCCCATCATCTTGAGAGCCTCGGACAGGTTGCTTTCAACATCCTTAAGGGCGCCGTAAAACCTGCTGTCCGGAAATACCGTGTTCAACTCTTCGTATATACCGTGGGCATTCTCGAAACACCCGTACGCTTCCTTGTAGTGCGGATAGGCCGCGGATACGCCGCTTTCGTTATACGCGAGACGCGCCGATTCCATCGCGCTTCCGCCCTGCATGACGAGACGTTGTGCGGTCTTTTCCTTTGCAATGACTTCCTGGTCGCTCATCCGGCTATTGGTGCTGCCGCGTCTCCTCGACTTGTTTTGTGACCCGCCGCTCGATGCCACCGCTATTATAATTATAAGCAGTATAACTCCGCCGGCAACCCCCAGGTAAATCATGGGGTTCTGTTGCTTTTTCTGGGAGCCGTAGTAGTGATTATCGCGCTCGTCGCCGTTCCTGTCGTAACCGCGTCTTCCGTCGGTCCTCCTGCGGTCCCGTCCAGTCCGGCGTTCCGGCCCCGAATACGTACGCCCCGCCCCGCGCCTTCTATCATTGTCTCTTCTGTCGAAAGATTTTGGTGCCATGCGGACCCACCTCAAATGGTATGATTATTCGTAACCCTCCAATTTATAAATTATAACCTGAAACCGTGAATTGTCAAGCTGTATTAAGGATTTGAGGAGCATCAAACAGTTAAGACCGGCTCAATGATTATTGCCTTGCCGCTGCCCTTAATGTTCAACTCTCCGGCACATGCAGGACAAAAGACAGTTCGACCCGCACCCGCTCTTACCGTTTCTTCGCCGCCGCGGATATCCAACGCCCCTTCGAGGACTGTTATCGACCTGAATAAGCTGTTTTTCAATTCGGCGGCATCGTCTGTCAGTCTCAACTCTTGAATGCGAAAGTGCTCGCATTCATAAATCGTAGAAACCGGCAGGCTCTTTATCTCTCTCTTGACAGGTTGGATGGGCGGGCCGCAAGTCACGATTTCCCTTGCCCTTTCCCGGTGAAGCTCTCTGCCTGCGATATTTCTTTTCCAGTCATCCACGCGGTAAGTCAGGTCCGAGTTCTGCGATACCTCGAAAAGAACTATCCCACGACCAATCGAATGTAGAGTTCCCGGCGGAACCGCAATCACGTCGCCCTTCTCAACCGAGAGGTAATTCAGGCATTCGTTGTGCCTTCCCTGTTCGCACAACTCGATGATTTCCTCGTATGAAAGCTCACGCGATGTCCCGAGGATAAGCGTTGCGCCTGGCCTCGCCTCGACGATAAGCCATGCCTCGTGCTTGCCAGTATCGCTTTCTCGCAAGTTCAAAGCCATGCAGTCGTCCGGATGCACCTGGATTGAAAGATGGTCAGAGGCGTCGATGAACTTGGCAAGTAACGGCAACTTTGCGCCGTATTTCTCGGCAATCTTCTCGCCGAGGAATTCGGTAGGATTTTTCTCTATCGCTTCGAGCAGGCTCTTCCCGGAAAAAGGCCCCGATATAATCCGGTTCGAGTCGGCCGGCCTCGCGCTTAATTCCCATGACTCGCCAATTTTCTCGCTTCCCGGCAACTCGCGCCCGAAGATTTCCCCCAGCCTTCGCCCGCCCCACGGCTTGGTTTTGAGAATCGGTTCGATAAGAAAAGGTGAAAGCTCCATTTGGCCTTTCTATTCCTGCGCGCCCAGCGTGACTTCTATGGTTTTCCTGCTTCCCTTTGCAACGACGCCGAATTTCAGGACATCGCCTGGCTTTTTACCGGCGATTATGTCTGCCATATCTTCTATCGTTTTAATCGCGGCTCCATCTACTTCCACGATTATATCGCCCGTTCTGAGGCCTGCAGCTTTCGCTGGCGAGCCGTCTTTAATCTCGTCTACCACCAGCCCGCCCTCCAGGTCAAGATGGTATCTGAGAGTATCTCCCGCCTCCGAAACCCTAACCCCGAGATAAGGCGCCTTCACGGCGGGCGTCTCTACGGCGTCTTCCTTTTTCTCGCTTTTTTTGTCGCCAAGCACTTCGTCGAGCATCTTTTCCAGCTTTTCCCTGAATCCGTCCTTATTCTCGCCTGAGTCCTCGCCGCTGAAACGCTTTTTCAGCTCGTCGAGCATTTTGTTTATTTCTTTGTCCAGTTCATCGCCCTCCGGCGGTTCGGCTGACGGCTTTTCTTTCTTTTCCTCCTGTCCCTTACCGAAAAGCTTCTCAAACTCCTTAAGCTGCTTCTCGAATTCCTTCGCAAGCTCTTCCAGCCCCTCCTTGTCGCCCAGCAGCTTTTCGAGTTCTTTTTGCAGGTCTTTCAACCCCTCGTCACCCAGAAGCTCCTTGAGCATCTCCGAGAAGCCTTCCTTCGCATCGCCCAAAAGTCCCTCGAGGCCTTTCGCGAGCTTTTCCAGGTCGATTTCATCCTTGAAGAGCTTCTTGAGCTGCTCCATCATCTTCTTCGGCTCCAGCTCTCCCAAATGTTTCCTAGCTTCTTCCCAGAATTTCTTCAGCTCTTCCGGCGAGAGTTCATCCTGCAGGTTTTTAAGAAATTCCGAAGCATCTTTTACGCCCTCGCCCTTGACATCCTTTCCCGCCTTGAGCTCCGGCAGCGACGCCTTGATTGCGTCAACTGGTATCGAGTATGTCCGCTCCAGAAAAAGCATTACTGCCCCGTTCAGGCCCACCAGCTTGCCGTCCTTCGTCACCAGCGGCCCGCCAGAGTTCCCCGGCACCGACTTCATGTCGCTCTTTATCGCGCCGTTGTAGTACCTCTTGAAGCCCTGCACGGGCACGTTCCGCCCGAGCGCAAGTACGCGCCCGTAGGAGACGTAAGGCATTCCATCCCTGCTCTGTCCGCCGGGATATCCCAGTCCCATGACGGCTTCGCCTTCCTTGAGCTTGCCCGATTCGCCGAGTTCGAAAAACGGAAGCTTCTTCGCCTCCACCTTGATTAGCGCGTAGTCGTTCAGAAAATTCTGCCCGAGCATCTTCGCGGCCAATTCTCTGCCGTCCGGCAGAATCACCCTTATCTTGCTCGCGTTCACTATTACGTGCGAACATGTCAGGATGTAACCGTCCGCCGAGATTATCGCGCCGCTCCCGCAAGCCTCGCGCTTGCCGTCGGGCATCTTGTTGCGCACCATGACCGTCTTCGGAGTTGCCTCCTTGAGCACCTTCTCGAACTGCTTCGATAGCTCCGCCTTGTCCTGCGCGAAAAGCGCAGCCGGCTCTATAAGCAAACCGGTCGCAATCGCCGCGACAAAAAGCAAAATTGTCAACTTCCTGAACATCCCGAACCTCCTACTCCGCAGGGTCGTATCCACCCCTGCTGAACGGGTTACACCTTAAGATTCTCCATATCCCCTTTAAAACGCCTCTAACAATGCCTTTGGCATTTATCGCGTCAATCATGTACTGACTGCACGACGGGGTGAACCTGCAATGCCGGCCCAGTATCGGGCTCAAGCCCGTCTGGTAGAGTCTTATAATGCCTACTAAAATCCTCTTCAAACGTTCTTCTCCATCGCGCATCCCGCAACCTTGACCAGGCTCTTTGCAATCGCGGAAAGTTCCACTTTTAATCCCTTTATCGGGACAACGACGATATCCGCCGATTCGGGCATTGAACCCTTGTTCAGCCGGAAAGCCTCCCGTATAAGCCGTTTTATCCTGTTGCGTTCGACCGCGTTGCCGTGCTTTTTCCCGACAGCCATCCCGAGCCGCGAATATCCCAGTTCATTACCTGCGGCATAAACCACGATGTTCGAATCCGCGGCCTTTCCGCCCTCGACGAATGTCTTGTCGAAATCCCGCTTCAGACAAATCCTCTGCCTACGCGGAAAACTGCTGTCTTGCTTCATTTACAAAATTATATCGCATCAATCGCATAAATCAACCTTGCCTGATACCAAAGTCCTTGGCAAACACGCTTTTTTTAAATATTTGCGTCTTTTATGCAAAACAGAAAAAAAATTATTGATTTTCTCGCATCATCCACCTACAGTTGTAGGCAAGTAACGTATAACTATATGAAAGAAGTTGGGAAATCAGTAAAAGGAGTGATACGGATGAGGAAGTTATTTTTTTTCATGCTTGTCGCGCTCTTCGTCATCTCGTTTTTCGCCCAAACTGTTTTCGGCGATGAAATGAGCGATTTCAGGAACAACGTGAAAAAGCTCATCAAGGAGCTGCAAATCGCCAGGGTCGTTTACCAGAAAGACAACAGCCGCTTTAACGAGATACGCGACCCGCTTCTCAAGATGGGGAAGGAGCATCCCGACTACAGCAGGCTGGTCAAGGAGCACAACGAACTTTATGAAAAAATGCCTGCTCTTATCCAGGCAGTTTCAAATGCAAGGCAGGCTCTCCAGAACGAGATAATCAATTCCCTCGCAAATAACAACAAGGATGTCGTCGAAGCTGTGCAGAAAACGCTTTTCAAGAGTTCGAAACGACCGGATGTATCTGCCGAGCTTGCGACCGTTGTCGGACTGCAGAGAATCACCGACCGCGATGCCATCAATTTCATGATTGAAGAACTCAAAACCTCTCGCACCGACTCATGGCGCAAAGTACTCTGCCAGGCCCTTGCAGTCAAGAGAGATGACGCTGTAACTGCATCACTCGTTGAAACTCTGAAAGACAGGGATTGGGAAATCGTCGTGACAGCCGCTGAAGCGCTTTCGAAGAATAGGAGTAAATCAGGCGTGGAGCCAATGATATCATCTTACGAACGCGCCTGTGATAAAAACGACGAAGGCGCAATGCGCGGCCTGCGCGCCGCCCTACGCAAGATGACGGGTGAATACATGCTCGATACGGCGCGTGACTTCCGCAACTGGTGGGAAGGAAAAGGCAAGGACGAATACTCTGAAAACGCGACCGCGCGGCCGAAAGGCATTATCGGAAAAGACGGCCCCCGCTCTACTCTCTATGGCGAGATAACATCAAAGAGCGTGATTTTTATTTGTGACGTATCGCACTCCATGAGTGCAAGCGGCACCGTTCCCGCCAACCCTACCGACGGTTCTGACTCGGGCGAGAAGCGTCCCGAAACCGGCGGTGAATTCCGGCCCGACGGAAAAAAGAAAGGGGAAAAATCCGGACTAGGTAAGCAGGGGGTGCAGCCCGGCTTCACGGGAACCCGCATCGATATTCTGAAAATCGAGCTGGAACATGTCGTCATGAACATGCTTCCTGAAGATGCAAAGTTCAATCTTATCGCCTATTCTGCAACGCTGTCCCCCTGGAAGAAAAGCCTCACGAAGGCAAGTGACAAGTACAAGAAAAGTGCCTTGAATTTCGTCAAGTCAATGGAGCCCATCGGGCGGACAAACACTCACGACGCCCTCGCACTCGCATTCACCGACAAATCCGTCGATACTATTTATTTCCTATCAGACGGCGCTCCGACCACTGGTAAAATGGTCCACCCCGAAGAAATCCTTACCGCAGTCCAGCGTTGGAATCAGGGCCGCAAGGTGATTATTCACACAATCGGTCTGCTTGTTGGCAAGTATCAGAATGAGGAAAACCACGACACGTTCAAGATGTTCTTAAAAAGACTGGCTGAACAGAACGGCGGCAAGTGCCGCATATTCGAGAATGCCAAGTAAGTATCTGATGTCGCCTCCTCAGTAAAAATATTTCTTTTTGTAACTCTTTGCTATTATTAGACTTACGTAAATCAGGTAAGATTTTTTGATATTTTTAGATTTTTTCTGCTTGGATGCACCCTAAAACGGCGTCTATATATATAGAGGAGTTGTTTCTTCCAAAGCCCCGGCGTTCACGCCGGGGATGACGCATTGAGCGTATGCAATTCACTATGAAAATTCCCATTAAAGGAGATATTGTGTACAGTCGCTCTATGAATGCTTCGGCTAATTTGACAGAGTCTGGATTTTACATCACGACTTATGTAAGGGGAATTATGAAAATATTTAAATCTTATGACACCAAAGCCCACACAAAGGAGGCTGGAGACCTGTCGATATCTGTAAAAACTTGTCATAAGTCGTTACTATATAAGGACTTTACTTTACAGATGGATACAGGGCCTCTGTTCTATACAATATTCAAAATGAAGGAATTGAAAGGTGACGGGTGGAAAAGAACGCCGGTATCGGGAATGCTATTTTATGGACAAGGTGATTCGGCTTGGGTCAGCCCATCGCTGAAACCGGGCAATCAGGAAGATTCGTCGGATGAAGAAGAGTAGGAGCGGCGCATGCCAACTGCCTTGACAAAGGAATCGAGACCGTCGAACGGGACGCTGAGGTCGTCGCGCATTAGGCAGGGGCGAAGTCTCCCATCGGAGGTGACGCGCATCTTGGTGCACTTCGCGCAGAAGTGGCCATGGAACGGGCGCACGACTTCGACGTCGACGCCGGGAAGATGGTACTTGCGTCGGTCCTGGAGCCTGCGGACGGTTACTGACTCGGCCCTGGCCTTGAGGTTTTCCTCCACCGGCCCGAGGCTGAAAAAGTACTTGTCGAAATATCCGTTTTCGGTGGGAATAAGCTCTATAAGCTGCAGCGTCGCATCCTGCTCGCGGGCGAAGTCAATCATATGCTCGATTTCGGTATCGTTGACGCCATTAAGGAGCACCATGTTGAGCTTGGTGTTTTCGAAGCCCGCATCCCGAGCCGCTTTCAGCGCAGGCATGATATTGCCGGCAGTCTTGGGGAGAATGCTCGATGACAAGGAGTCGCAGCCTATGTTGAGCCTGTCGAGCCCGGAATCGTGCAGCCTCTGCGCCCTGCCCGGAAGCAGGGTTCCGTTTGTCGTCAGCGAAACTTCTTCGAATCCGGCTTCTTTGGCGTGTCTAATGATATCGAATATGTCCTCTCTCAGGAGCGGTTCGCCGCCGGTGATTTTCAGCTTCGTCACACCGTTGGAGGCGAAAGTGTCGAGAATGCCGAAAACCGTCTCGGTTTCCATTTCCTCGCCTGGGTCTTCCTCTCCCTCGCGGTGGCAGTACGCGCACTTTATGTTGCATTCCTGCGTGACGGACATCCTCAAGTGCGTTACCGGCCGGCCCTCCGGGTCAACGAGCGGTGCGTTTTTCACAACATGCTCCTCGTCAAGGCTATCACTGTCGAATTCGATATGTTACCCGGCTGCATTCGATTTGACAACAAGATTTTATAGGAAACAAGCGTCGAAGCGCGTTCGGGCGACAGGCGGTATTGACTTTATTGCGGATACGGATTAGTATAAACCGTATTAACTGGCTAATTAAGGAGAAGAAAATGGCTGAAAGACGCAGCTTCTTTTTTCAGGGCGTGCTGCGTGCCGCAATTGCCATCTTGCTGCTGGCTGTCGCAGCAGGCTGTCCCGAGCCTCCGAAGCCGCCGGTGGTCGAAAAGCCGAAAGAGCTTCCGTTGGTTTACAAACTGCTTGTCGGAACAAGCCAGAAAGATATGTTTGAATATCTGAAGAACTATTTCGGCGAGGCAGGCCTCAAATTCGACGATACTTTGCAATTGAAAGATGAAGGCGACGTCGCCCTTCCCTCGTACAAAAACCGTCTTAATATGCTGTTTCTCCCGGAGAATACCGGCAACGTCAAGCTGTTTCGCGAGCTTGCGGATGCACTCGGCTCTTCTTCGAGGCGAATTAGCGCTTCGCTGGGCGACGAGGGGAAGCAGAAACGCGCCGGCGCCCTTCTTAAAAACGCTTTTCTGATTCACGAAATCGGTCTCTACCTCAGACATCAGAGCAAAGCATACGTTTCCAACGACCCGTTCGCTCAGGAACAATTTGCATGCGAATTCGCGGCGGCTGCTATAATCGACATGACTGATATGGACCCTGACACCGCACCGCTTCGGGCGGAACTCGCGGAGATTATCGGAAAGATGGTCGAAATTGCGCCTGCAAGCTCAAAGGAGTTGAATAAAGAAGAGTCCGAGTTGAAAAAATGGTTCAACGAAAAATCCAATTCGCCATCTGGAATGAACTCCAGGTCGTACATCCTTTTCTCGCTTTCCCGGATTCGTCATTTCCTGACCTCGGAAGAAACGACTGGCGTAAAAGAGCTTACGCAGCAAAGACTGCTTGCCGACAAAAAGAAAATGCTTCAATATATCAAGCTGGCGAATGGCGGCCTTTCCGTATTCACGGTTTACGAGTCGAGGGGACGGGTACTCAAGAAGATAGGCCATTCATACGAGTTTCGAGGTCTCTCGGGAGTGGCTGCAGATACTGAGAGGCGCGTCTTCTTCTCCAACTACCGGAATATAGAGCAGGTCACATCCTCGGGAGACCGCGATATCGTCGAGGGAAGCCAGGGCGTCTTTTCCGCCACCGGCTTTTGCACCGACGATAGCGCAAAATTCTACTTCGTTGACCGCGACATCGTCAGAATAGTGGACCTTCCCAACCGGGCCGTTTCGAATATCGGGCTCTCGGGAAAATTGAAAGACTCTTCGGAGGTGGATCCGAACGGCATTGCGCCCATCGCGGTAACGCCCGACGGAGGGGTGATTGTGGTGAACAATTCGACCCGCAAGCTTTACGTCCTCGATAGCGACGGCGGGCTTAAAGACACTGCGGACCTCGACGGCGTAACGGGCGGAATCGCATTCTACAAAGGGGACATATACGTTACAAACGTTACGAGACATACCATCGACCGCATAGTCTTCGGCAGCGGGATAGCCACCATCGCGGGCGTACGAGACTACCCTGCGCACGGCGACGGACGGGGATTCGAAGTGTTCTTCAACACCCCGACGGGAATCTGCGTAACGAGCGAAGGCGTGCTTTACGTTGCGGATACTTACAACCATGCCATACGAAAGATAACCCCCGACGGAACGGTAACGACAGTAGTCGGCCTTCAGCGCGGCAACCAAGACGGCGACGTCGAAAATGCTGGGCTTCATTGCCCCGCAAATATAGCGGTTTCAGCCGACGGGATAATCTACGTCAGCGAGTTGTCCTCCCAGCGAATCGTCGCGATATCGGAGAAGAAACCTGAAATCGAATCGAGCAGAATCAAGGCATCCGACGTTTCGGGCGTCGACAACGACGACCCCCAGATATCGAGAAACAGCAAGCAGATTGAAGATACGGCGGTAGGATATAAGCTCTTTGATACGTATGTCAGGCGTGGGATTCGCTATCGCGAACTCGAGGAGTATGACAAATCACTCCGGGATTTCATGACCGCCATAAGCATGGCTCCCGAAAAAATCTCCGCCTATATCGAAGCCGGCCTGACAAGAGAAGCAGCCGGACAAGTCGGGAAAGCGATAGAGTTATACTCCATGGCTATTGATATCAAGAAAGACCGCCCGCCCATCGAGCAGTACCGCGACAGAGATTATATGTCGGTGCTTATGCGCAGAGGTCTTGCGAGGGCCGGACAGGGCGACTTCACACAGGCCATCGAGGACCTTTCCAATGTTATCGAAACCAGGAGGATGGCCGTCGAGATATTCAAAGAGCCGGACCTGTCAAAGAAGCAGCTTGCGGAAATATGGCTCAGCCGTGGCAGAGTTCAGCTCGAAAGCGGCGAGAAGGAAAAAGCCGTTTCCGACCTGAAACAGTCGATTATGGAAAATTCTAAAAATCCAAAGTCTTACTATATACTCGGAATGGCGTACAAAGAGCTTGAAAAATATCACGATGCCATCCGTGACCTTAGAAAAGCCGCGAGCCTGGATTCGTCCTATGCAGAACCGCACTACGCGCTCGGGCAGATATATCATTCTAACATCGTGGATAACGAAAAGGCCATTCAGCACTTCACGACATATATCGCCCTGAACGGTACTCAGAAAATTGATGCGGAAGCCAGAATCGAAGAATTGAAGAAAAAATTAACGCGCACAACGACATCGGAAGAGGCTTTCTGGGAGGAAGACGTCGAAGATCGCGACGGTAAGCGATGGATTGTAAGACATTACGCAAGCGGGAGAACCCAGAAGTTCCCGGTAAAAGATGACAAAGAAAAGTAGAACCTAATGCAAAAAGACTTGAAAAGACATATGGAACTGATTGCCCGCGGGACGGGAGAAATCTTTCCGGAAGAAGAGCTGAAAGTCAAACTCGAACGCTCCATTGAAACCGGCAAGCCCCTGCGCGTGAAGCTGGGCGTGGACCCGTCGACCAAAGACCTTCACCTCGGACATACCGTGGTGCTGAGAAAGCTGCGCCAGTTCCAGCAACTCGGGCACAAGGCCGTCTTGATTATCGGCGACGGGACGGGTCTCGTCGGCGACCCCTCGGGCAGGGATGCCACCCGCCCGCAACTGACCCCGGAACTTATTGACGAGAACGCACGCACTTACATCGAGCAGGCATCGAAGGTCCTCGACGTCGAAAATCCCGAGCTTTTCGAGATGAGAAAGAACGGCGACTGGTTCCGCGAAATGGACTTCTTCAAGGTGGTAACGCTGGCGTCGAAAATGACGGTAGCCCGGATTCTCGAAAGGGACGACTTCAGCGCGCGCTTCAAACAGCAAACGCCGATATACCTCCACGAGATGCTCTACCCCATCATGCAGGCGTGGGACTCCGTGGTCGTGCGCGCAGACGTAGAACTCGGCGGCACCGACCAGAAATACAACCTTCTCGTGGGAAGGGACTTTCAGAAAGCCGGCGGTCAGGAGCCTCAGATTTGCGTAACGCTCCCGCTTTTAGTGGGGACCGACGGCTCGAAGAAGATGTCCAAGTCCTACGGCAATTACATAGGAATCTCCGAGCCTGCGAAAACGATGTTCGACAAGACCATTTCAATTCCGGACACTCTGGCTGCCGATTACTTCACCTTACTGACAACCGTGCCTCTTGACGAAGTCAAAAAGCTCATAAATGCAGACCCGCGCGAAGCAAAGCTCAAGCTGGCCCTCGATATCATATCGCAGTATCACGGGAAAGACGTTGCCGCCAAGCTCGGAGAAGCTTATAAAAGCGGCAAAAACGCACCCGGTGATTTGGCGCAGGAAGCACGACTGAAACCCGATGACCTGAAAGACGGCAAAGTATGGGTCGTCAGGCTCGTTATGGCATCAGGTTTTGCCGGGTCGAACTCGGAAGCGCGCAAGCTGATAGCGGGCGGCGCGGTCAGCGTGGAAGGCAGTAAAATAACCGAGGCGGATAGCGACATAGAAGTCCTTGAAGGCCAGCTATTGAGAGTCGGCAAGAAACGGGTTGCTAAAATTACTTTTATTCCGGAAGTATAATCACTCTTCGCCCGTCAATCCTGAGCCGGCCGGCGGCATAGAGATTTATTGCTTCAGGATATGCTTCCTTTTCCATCTCGAAAACACGCTTCTGCACATCTTCCGGCGAATCGGTGTCGTATACCGGAACTGTCTTCTGGACGATAATCGGTCCGTTGTCATATACGTTGTCTGCGAAATGAACGGTGCAGCCGCTGACTTTTACGCCTTTTTCAACGACTGCTTTATGGACTTTCATTCCGTACATCTTGTCGCCACAGAAGGCCGGGATAAGCGCCGGGTGGATGTTCATCGCCCTGCCCTCGTAACCTTCAGGTATGCGTATCAGTTTCAGGAAGCCCGCAAGAATGACGAGCCCGATTTCATGCTTGTCAAGCAATCTGAATATTTCACTGCTGTAAGTCTCGACGGAATCGTACTGCGAACGATCAACGGAAGCGGACGGTATATTGCGCTTCGCGGCCCTCTCAAGTGCGTAGGCGTCGGGACTCGACGAAATAACGCATGAAATCTCGGCGTCAAGGCTGCCATTTTCTATCTTCTCGAAAAAATTCTCGAGCGTGGTGCCTCCGCCGCTTACGAGCACTCCGAGCCTCAACTTGCCTGCCATTTCGAGTCTCCTATTGCGCAAGCCAGAATTGTATGACGCCGCCCCTCGAACCGACCGCAAGCTGGCGGCCGGCACCGTCGAACGCAATCGCGGTGGCGGAGGCCTTCATGCCTTCGATTTCGAGAATAGGTTTTCGCGCATCCGCATCGAGCAGGCTCACAGTCTCGCCGTCGCCGCCCACGGCGAAGACCGCCCCCCATGCGGGCACCAGGTTCGACACCCAGTGCGGCTGCGCCTTGATAAGCGCCAGCACCCCAGAGTCGCCCGGTTTTCGAATACGCGTCCTGCCGTCTTCGCAGCCTGAAATCACATACTCGTCGCTCCTGGAAAAGATAACTCCGTTCACCGGGCTTGAATCCGCGAACTTTTCAATCTCCGTGGCGTCCGCAGTATTCCAGATAATAATTCGCCCCCCGGCCCCGCCCGTAACGAGCGATTTGCCCGCCGAGTCAAATGAAAGAGCCCGTACGGTATCGACGTGACCGATAAGCGACGAAGATTTCCATTCTTTCGCAACATCCCAGAGGAAGACCACTCCGCCGGCGCAACCCGCGGCAACCTTGCTCCCGTCCGGGCTCCAGGCAACGGTGCTTACTGATTTTTTCACTTCGAGACTTCGCTTCTCCTTGCCAGTCATGGCGTCGAGAATTTTAACGTAACCGTCCCATCCGCCAGTCGCAATCAATTTGCCGTCGGGAGAAAAGGAAATCGAAGCGATTCCATCGTCGTGCGCGTTGAGTTTTAAGACGCTCTTCCTGCTGGAAATGTCCCAGAGTATAAGCTCGCCGGATTTTGAAGCGGAAGCGATTCTTTTGCCGTCGGGAGAAAAGGCAAGCGCAAGCAGTTCTTTCTCGTGACCTTGAAGTTCGCACCCGGCCTGCAGTTCCATAGAAGGTTTGAAGTCGAGCGGGTAGGCTTCGCCTTTTTCCAGCGTCATGTGCCTGCTGAAAAGAGTCGTCCCTTTCCAGCCTCTCACTTCGACGAGATGCTTTCCAGGCGGAGCTGATATTTCCGGAGAATTTACCGTAGAGTATTCGCGTCCGTCGATAAAAAGCTTTCGGCCTTCAGGCCCGACATCGAGGACGAGAATCGCCCCCGGTATGGGAAGCGTCACATCGACCGCAAGATCCCTGCCCGCAGTGAGAGTTATTTCCTGCTCGTGTTCGAAACCCTTCTCCCTGAGCACCTTGAGCTTGTACGTGCCCGGAGTGAACTGTTTGAGCTTGAGCGGCGTAACGCCTACCTTTTTGCCGTCAAGGAAAACGTCGGCTCCGGAAGGAAAGGAAAATACCGAAAAAACGGCTTCCTTTTTTCTCATCCTCAGAAAGACCGAAAGCTCCTCGCCGTACTTGAGGTCGACCTCCTTTTCTCGCTGCACGAAACCCCGCATTCGCGCGGAAATAACGTGCTTTCCCCGCGATGCGTTCTTTATCTCCACCGGCGATTCGCCGACATCGCGCCCGTCTATGGCGACCATCGCGCCGGGGGGGTCGGTATTGACCGCAATCCCGCCTGAAAGGTCTGAAAGCTTGACCGCAACCTGCGTCGTCATGCCCGGTTCGACCTTTACGGTTTCTACGAAAACTTCAGCATCAGGCGCCACGACGACAAGCTGGTGATTTCCGGCAGAGACGGTCTGAACCGGCACGGGCGGGCCAACGAGCTTCTTGCCATCGAGAAATACCGTGGCGTCAATGCGCTCGCAATCGATGGCGATGCTGCCCTTTCTCGCATCCTGAGCGAAGACTGCGCAGGCGAAAAAGAGTATCGCTGCCAAGAATACGCTAATACCGTTCGTAGCTGATAATTTCTTCAATTGGCTTCCTGCCTCTAAAAACCCCTTCCGCGGCTGCGTACCCGAGGGTAAGCAGCACCACGACTTCCTGTCCTTCGGGAACTTCGAGAACTTTTTCAGCGCCTCGCTGGTCGAACGCGCCTATCCAGCACGTACCCAGCCCGAGCGAATGAGCCGCAAGCGTCATATGGTCGACGGCAATAGCCATGTCTATCCTGTGGGCCGGTTCGCCGGAACCGGTTGTGACTGCGGTGTCGGTAGCGACCGCGGCGATTACGACCGGAGCTTCGGCCACGAAATCCTGCCCCCTGGTTATCTCGGCAATCCGTTTTCGCACCTGAGCATCCCTTGCGACGACGAACTTCCACGTCTGCCGGTTCGCCCCGGACGGTGCGAGCCTCGCCGCTTCAAGAACATGGTCGAGTTTGTGCTGCTCTACGGCCTTTGACTTATAGGACCTGATTGAACGCCTTGTTGCAATCGCTTCGAGAACATCCATTTACGCGTCTCCTCCGGTCTTCCTGATTTTATCCACTATATTAGTCGTGGAATGTCCTTCGACAAGTTTAGCAAGCACGACCCGTCCGCCGTAGGATTCAACGAATTCGCGCCCTACGACCCCTTTGTCCCTCCAGTCCTCGCCCTTGACGAGGACGTCCGGCCGAACCTCCTCGACGAGTTCGCCCGGCGTTTCTTCATCGAAAACGACGATATGCGTCACCGGTTCGAGTGCGCCCAGCAACGCGGCCCTGTCGCTTTCGCCCATTACGGGCCTCGACTCGCCCTTAATGGCGCGGACGCTGGCGTCCGAATTGAGACCGACGACAAGAACGTCGCCCTGCTCGCGCGCGAAGCGGAGGAAGCTGATGTGACCGGGGTGGAGTATGTCGAAGCAGCCGTTCGTGAAAACCACGGTTTCGCCCGCGCTGCGATGAGAATCGGCAATGGCGCGTATCTCCGAGCGCTTCCTGAGTTTCTCCTCGGGGCTGCCATGGTCTTTTGAAAGAGCCTCGAATATTTCGTGCTTCGATACCGGGGCGGCACCCATTTTGGTGACTTCGATTCCGGCGGCGATGTTCGCAAGCTCGACCGCCACTCTGGCAGGCGCTCCTACGGCAAGCGCGTATCCAAACATGGAAAGCACCATGTCGCCAGCTCCGGTGACGTCGTATACGTTTCTCGCGCGTATGCCCAGATGCACGCTATTGCCGCCGCGTTCGCTCAGAAAGATTCCGTCCTTGTCCACCGTAATCGCCACGGAATCGACGTCGAGCTTGTCTTTCAACTTCCCGGCGGCCTTTTCCACGCCTTCTATAGAGTCGCAATCGATTCCCGTCGCCAAGTCAGCCTCGAACCTGTTGGGCGTTATTGAAGTAACTCCCTTATAAAGGGAGTAATCCTTCGCCATGCGCGGGTCCACGACGACGGGAACGCCGTTTTTCTTTGCGGCTTTCACCACGGCACCGACAATTTCCTTGTCAATCATGCCCTTGTTATAATCTGATATCAGAACGGCGTCGAACGAACCGCAGTTTTTCTCAAGGTAGGAAAGCAGTCCGGCTGTCGTCTCCCTGCAAAACGGGCGAACGTTTTCTTCATCCATTCTCATTATATGCTGGGCCGCACGGTTAGCGGACTGGACGAATCCGACCATCCGAGTCTTGACAATCGTCGTGCTCTCCTCTTCGACAAGCAGGCCCTCGGTATCGACGCCCGCCTTATCGAGCCTGTCGCCGACGATGCATCCGCTGGCGTCATCGCCGAGAACGGAGCAGCATGCGACCTTCGCCCCGAGGGTGACGAGGTTGTTAATCACGCAACCTGCGCCGCCGAGACGCTCCTCGCGCGAGGTCACGTGAAGAATCGGAATCGGAGCTTCGGGAGAAATCCTGTCGACCTCGCCCCAGACGTAGCGGTCAAGGATGAGCTCGCCGACGACCAGTATCTTCGGGCTGCCAATGTTTTCTACAATTTTCAGGAGTCGTTCGGTCAATTCCTGCTCCTTTAATATTCCTTGCGAGAGAAAAGAAACGTCGCCGCGGCAAGCACGACGCCGCTGAATAAAAGCGTTGCAAAGACGGGAGTCAGCCATTCCGATTGCCGATTCAAATACAAGCGGGTAACGGCATTAGAAAGCTCTGCAATTCTCGGGAGCACCGTATGCAATACAGACCAGCCAAAATAAAGACTCGAATTCTCGGCAAACAAATCTCCGAGTTGTCCGAGTACCGTCGTTATGAAGTAGAACGCAACTGTGATTCCGGCCGCAACAAAGAAATTCTCGATGACAACGGTCACGAGGGTGATAATCGAAAGAAGAGAAAGATAAATAAGAAGAATGACCGGGATGGCAATGAAAGGCTGATATATGAAACAGCCTGTTTTAATCCCGATTATTAGCCAGAGCGCACCGAGAAACGTCAGAACTACAATTGCGGAAAAGAGCATGAAACCAGCAATTCGAGATAAAAATATATGCCATCGGTGCATCGGTTTCGAGAGGAGAAGATACCTGTTTCCCTGCGTAAGCATGGATTCCACCACCCTCGACGCAATCAGGATAAAGAAAAGCGGCCCCCATAACGCAGTAGCTGCCATGACAAATGAAAACTGAATTATAATGGCAGGCTGCTCAGAGCCCATTTCAGCCATGAGGGGGTCCATGTTCTCCATGTTCCTGAACATATCCTGGCCGAAAAATGTTACCTTTTCTCCGGTCAGCGTTTTTTCGACCGAAAGCCCGATTCCGAAAACGACGAATATCAGGCCAAAAATCATTAGGAGAATGAAAAACCCAATGCCGTGGAGGTGCTGGTAGAGCGTATATTTAATCATGGCGAGGGTTTTCACTGGGCCACCTCGTTATCTCCGACAGCCTGGATATAAATATCTTCGAGGGTCTGTCTCGGCGAGATTTCAAGAATGTTTATCTTCAGTTCTCTAATCTTGTCGATGGCCTCGTTCAGGGCATCTTGATTCTCGACATCGATTGTTATGCAGTTTTTGTCCTCGATGATAAAAGTCCCGATACAGTCGGTCAGCACTTCCTCAAGCTTCTCCGTGATTTGGTTAAAGCGAATCCTGTGTTTCAGGCTTGTCAGTTGGCTCATCGTGCCGAGTCTGACAATCTTGCCTTCTTTAACAATAGCGACCCTGTCGCAGAGTTTTTCAATTTCTGTCAGGTTATGCGAGTTTATCATCACGGTAATGCCGCGTTCTTTAAGACCTGCAATCATATCTCTTATTTTTCTGCGGGAAACCGGGTCAATACCGCTTGTGGGCTCATCGAGGAAAAGAAGCCTCGGTTCGCCGAGAAGAGCCTGGCAGATACCAAGTTTCTGCTGCATTCCACGTGAATAGTTTTTAACTTTGTGTTTCCGCCATGAATCGAGTTCGAGCATGGAAAGCGTACGGTCTATCTCGGTTCGCAGGTTTCTGCCATGATAGCCGGCAAGCCCGCCATAATACCTGAGTACCTTTTCTCCGGTCAGAAAACTCGGGAATTTCGCGTCTTCTGGAAGGAATCCTATCTTTTCTCGGGTTGATGGTTTTCCCGGAGACTGTCCGAAGACTTTTGCATCCCCGTGAGTGGGACGTATCAGGGCAAGCAGGATTTTAACCAGCGTCGTCTTGCCGGCGCCGTTCGGGCCTATAACGCCGAATATCTCCCCCTCATTTATATCGAGGTCGAGACCGTCGAGCGCCGTAACGCCGTTTCGACCGTATTGTTTCGTCAGGTTTTTTACTTCTATTACAGGCAAGCCGGGCTCCCGTCCATATTATAACCTGTCGATAACCGCCTGTCTTAAAAGCGGCAGCATTATTTCATGATGGCCGGTGAATGACAATCCCCTTCCGCCCGGCCGTGAAACCACGTTCTGAGTGGGCCGGTAGTGCCTTATCATGTCGAAATCGGCCGTCGTGAAGTCTGCAACTTTTGCGCCGAGATTCCTTGCCGCCGAAAGTGCCTTAAGAAACACTTCCGGTAAAAGAACCGCGGAGCCGAAATTCATAAAAACTCCGCCTTCAAGCTCCGAGATTACGGAAACAAGAAGCCGGAAATCAGCATGAGTAGCCTTGCCGAGCGCTGCGGCGTCCATTCCGGGATGCATGTGGACAACATCCGTACCGATTGCGACGTGGATGGTGCATGGTAGACCGAGCCTCGCGGCGGCAGCATAAATGCTCGTCTTCGCGTTGGGGAGCTTTTTATCTTCAATTAGCCGCCCGAGCGCCATTCCGAACCCGCTTTCGCCGCCGTTTCTGGCGGCCTCGTCGAGCGAGCGCGCAGTGTCCGCAGTATTCCCGAAAGAGCCATCCGGCAGCCTTTTCGCGACATCCTCGGATGTCTTTCCGCATGCGGCAAGCTCGTAGTCATGGACTGCGCAGGCCCCGTTTGTCGCCACGGCGCTTATAATGCCCCGCTCCAACAAATCCACGATGAGAGGTGAAAGCCCACACTTGATAACATGCGCGCCCATCGATATTACTACCGGCCTGCCCTTGCCGCGGGCGGAAACAATCTCGCCGACGAGCAGGCGGAAGCTCTCGGCCGCCAGCACTGATGGCAGCGAATCGACAAGCTCTTCGACCCTTGCGCCTTTTCCGGTGAGCTTCGCCGCTTTTTCGATATCGACGAGACTGGGTCTTGAAGCAAGGCTTTCCGTTCTCAGCGGTCCCAGATCGGCAGGATTGAAATTCATTTTTTCATCCATTCGGATTTTCCTCCGGAGGGCGCGTCTTCCACCTGTTATGTATCCAGAGCCACTGCTCCGGGTGCTCTTTAATCCATCCCTCTATCATCCCGCAGTACTGCTGCGTAATCTTGTAGATTTTTTCCTCGCGATTGCCCTCCTCCGGTACTTCTATGGGAGTACCCGCGACCACGACGTGATGGGGAGAGTTGTTGGTTCTATAGGAATAGCCGGGCAGAATCACGCATCCGGTCTTTACGGCAAGCGAGGCGACCCCGCGCACGACCGCCGCCTTTTTCCCGAGAAAATCCACGAACACGTTGTCGACCGGGGCGTTCTGGTCAACGACAATGCCGAGTCTGTGGCCCGAACGCAAGAGCGTAAGCGCCTGGCGGATGGAGCCGTGCTTCTTCAATATCTTCTGGCCCCTTATTTCGCGCAGCTTCGTAATGTATTTGTCGAGCAGCGGGTTGTCCATAGTGCGGGCCACCGAGTATAAGGGAATGCCCAGCAAGGCCATGGCGCTGCCGGAAAACTCCCAGTTGCCGAGGTGCGCAGTAACAAATATCGCGCCCCTGCCTTTGCTGCAGACTTCACGTACGCGCTCGAAGTTTTTCAGAGTCAGATACCGGCTGACTCCGTTGAGTGACCCGTTTGTATTGACCTTTTTCGCCGCCTTTCCGAACATCCGGGGCGCTCTTACCATCTCGACCGTCACCTTGCCCAGATGGTCGTAGACTCTCAGAAGCATGGAGCGAATCTCTCGGTCGGTCATTTCGGGATAGACTCTTCGCAGGTTACGTTCGCCGACCCTCCGGTGTCTGAAATCGAAAACGTACGTCAGAAATCCTACCGTCCTGCCCATTAACCAGGCAAGTTCGAACGGAAGCGACTCCATGAAAAGCGTCGCGTAACGCGTCAGCATATATTCGAACCTGATGCGAAGGAATTTCATTTATTTTCCTCCTTCGCGGCAGTTTCGACTTCCTCTCTTTCCGAAAAACGGTCTGCCAACAAGCCAGTAGTTCTTTTCTCTATTTCTGCCATTCCTTCGGAAACGACAAGCTCTATCTGCACTTCCAAAAGCGGCAGCGCGGTTTTCATGTCCCTGAGCTTGACGCCGTCTTTCTGGGTCGTCACAAGCGCTTTGCATTCGAGGAGCTTGGCTTCATCCGCCATTAGCTGGATTATTTCACCCCCGTACTTGAAATGGTCACGGAAGGGGTGGAACGAAACGACATCTGCGCCGAGGTGCTTTAGAATGCCGTGAAAGGCCCTCGGATTGCCAATTCCGCAGAAGCCGAGGATTTTTTCGCCCTTGATAAAATCAAGCTTATGGGACTTGCGGTTCCCAATATTCCGAAGGCTGACTATCTCATGGCTCGATACTGCAATCGCAGCGGTTGCGTTGAACCTCCGGAGTGATTCCTTCAAAACGGCAAGTATGCGTTCGTCCACCTGCTCGCTTCTCGTAATAACGAATATGTCCGCGCGTTTCAATGCACCGAGCGGTTCCCTGAGCATCCCACGCGGAGTCAGCCGGCCATAGCCGAAGGGGTTCAATGCGTCGATAAGCACGATATCCAAATCGCGCTTCAGTTGCCAGTGCTGGAAGCCGTCATCAAGAAGAAAAACATCGGGGTTTTCCTTTTCGAGCGCCTTCACTCCCGACAGGTATCTATTTGGCCCCGTATAATGCGGGACATCGGGAAGATTTTCCTGGAGGACAAGGTACTCGTCGGAAAAAGAGCCTTCTGCCGAACCGTACCCCCTGCTAAGTATCGCAGGTTTCAGCCCCTTATTCTGAAACAAGCGCGCAAGCATTTCTATAAAAGGGGTCTTGCCGGTTCCGCCGACCGTGATATTGCCCACGCTTATAACCTTGCGCGGAAGGCTTCTAACGCGCCTCAGGTGCAGCACGTAGAAGAGACCGCGAAGAGAATGAAGCACAAGGTATACCATGGAGAGCATGGAAAATACCGTGAGGGCAAATGCCGCCTTTATCCCCTTCTTTTCTCCGCTTATTACTTTTTCATACCACGTAGCATGCATATTCGCACTCGATATACGTTTGTAATAGAAAAAATCATCGTATTGGCACAAGCGCCCGTTGTCAAGCCATTTGGTAGCTCCCCGTGCGCCATATGCCTGATTATAAGGGCAGGATGCACTCAATATCGAAATAATTTGTGCAATATTGCTTGACAACAGTCTTTCACGCGTATATATTAATAAAGACGTTTTTTAGAGAAAGAGTCAAAATGAGTTGTCGTCTGTCGAATTACCGGAACGCAAGCGGGTCAGTCGTCTGGGGCTGGCGGGGCGTTATTCTGTAATTCGGTGGGAAGTGCTTTTAGATAAAAGTAGATAATAATCGAGGCCCGTTACCGGATTACATAAAAGGTAGCGGGATTTTTCTTTTAGGAGACAACTAATGACTGCAGAAAATAAAAAGGCGGATATTGTGAAAAAGCGATATTCGGTCGTTTCCACCGAGCTGCCGGCCGACCTCGAGACCCCCGTCTCGGCATATCTCAAACTCAGGGAGGCTGGCGCCACTTTTCTTCTTGAAAGTGCGGAAAGCGTGGACAGGCTCGGACGGTATTCGTTCATCGGATTCGCTTCGGGCCACTTGCTTGAAGCGGACGGTCGCGGCGCAACTTATCAAAACAGCGACTCGGTAGTAAAAAAGTCTGGCGATCCGCTCGAACTTCTCAGTGAAATCATCGGCTCCTGCGAACTGCTCTCAGAAGAGCCGGTACCCGCCCTTCTCGGCGCGGCAGTCGGATATATCAGCTACGACTACGCGAAGTTCATCGAGAACATTCCTTCGAAGCATAATAATGCCGATGAAACTCCGATTTGCCAGTTCTACTTCGTCGAGGCGCTCGTAGCGTTCGACCACCTGAGAAGGAGAATGAAGATATATTCGATGTTGCCGGAAGGCGAGACGGGCGGCAACGACATCCATAGAGAAATCTTAAAAAAGCTCGAAGCTCCCCTTATTTATAAAAAAGGGAGCGGGGAGAAGCGCGAAATCGAATTTTATTCGGATACGACGCCCGAGGAATACGGCGAAATGGTTGAAATTGCCAGGAAACATATTTACGACGGCGACTCCTTCCAGATAGTGCTTTCAAGAAAAGTAAGCGCGGACTGCAACTTGGACAGTTTCGAAATCTACAGGCGTCTGAGAATGGGCAATCCTTCTCCCTACATGTTCTATCTCGATTTCGGCGAACGCAAAATAGTAGGCTCTTCGCCCGAGGTGCTCGTGAAACTCGAGGGGCGAAAGGCTACAATCTCACCCATCGCCGGTACTCGCCCGAGAGGCGAAAGCCTCGGCGCGGATGCCATTCTCGAAAAAGACCTTCTTGCGGATGAAAAGGAGCGAGCCGAACATACAATGCTCGTGGACCTCGCGCGCAACGACCTCGGACGAATATGCAAATACGGGACAATCAAAATCGAAGGTTTCATGAGGGTCGAGCGCTATTCGCACGTAATGCATATCGTATCCGATGTCCAAGGCGAGCTGAATGACGGTGCGGACCAGTTCGACCTTTTCCGGGCATCGTTCCCCGCCGGAACGGTTACGGGAGCGCCGAAGGTGCGCGCCATGGAAATAATCGAAGAACTCGAAAAAGCGGGGCGCGGAGTTTACGCAGGTGCCGTCGGCTATTTCAGTCCCTCGGGCGACATGGACACCTGCATTACGATAAGGACAATAACCGTCGAGAACGGCAAAGTAATACTTCAGGCCGGTGCGGGCATAGTGGCGGATTCGCAGCCGTCGAAAGAATACGTCGAAACGGAAAATAAGATTGCCGCCCTCAAACTCGCCGTCAAATCGACGGCAGGAGGTGAGCTGTGATTCTCGTAATAGACAATTATGACTCTTTCACTTACAACATCGTGCAGGCGCTCGGGGCGATGGGCGAAGAACCCGCGACATACCGCAACGACAGAATAACGGTCGAAGAAGCGAAAGGCATGAAACCAGACTGCCTTATCATCTCCCCCGGCCCCGGCCGTCCTGAAAATGCGGGAGTATCGAGCGGTATGATAGAGGCCTTTGCCGAGCAAATTCCGATTCTTGGAGTCTGCCTCGGACACCAGTGCATCGCAAGCGTATTCGGAGGCCAAATCGTCAATGCTGAAAAACTCGTGCACGGAAAACCTTCGAGAATATACCACGACTCGCGAACCTTGTATTCCGGGCTTCCAAATCCCATACTCGCCGGGCGCTACCACTCGCTCGCCGTGGAAGAAAAAACGCTGCCTTCCTGCCTCGAAATATCCGCCTATACCCCGGAAGGCGAAATAATGGGGATAAGGCACAAGGAATTGCCGGTAGAAGGGGTGCAGTTTCATCCAGAATCTATATTGACCGAAGTCGGCAAAATGATTTTCCAGAACTTCCTGAACCTGCAAAGGAGGCAGCGATGATACGCGAAGCGATTGCAAAGCTGCTTGACAAGACGGACTTGACCAAGGATGAGTCCTCCTGCGTCATGGAAGAAATAATGTCAGGCGAAGCCTCTCCGCCGCAGATTGCATCCTATCTGACTGCGCTCAGATGCAAGGGCGAAACGGTAAGCGAACTCGTTGGCAGCGTCCGCGCCATGCGCAAAAACGCGCTCAGGGTCGAGCTCGGCGATATCGACGCTATCGACCTCTGCGGAACGGGCGGCGACGGGAAACACACTTTCAACATATCAACCACCTGCGCATTCGTCGTCGCCGGTGCGGGCGTCAACGTGGCGAAACACGGCAACCGGGCCGCTTCCAGCAAATGCGGCAGCGCAGACCTTCTTGAAGAACTCGGCGTGGCTATTAGCCTCACGCCGGAGAATGTCATACGATGCATCGAACTAACCGGACTCGGTTTCATGTTCGCGCCATTGTATCATCCCGCCATGAAAAACGTAGCCCCGGTCAGAAGGGAACTTGGCATCCGGACAATATTCAATGTGCTCGGCCCGATGTCCAATCCCGCCGACGTCACTTCTCAGCTCATCGGCGTATTCGACGGGGAAATTCTCGGCGACATAGTACGAACGCTTAAGGGTACTGGGCTGAAAAGCGCAATAGCGGTTCACGGCGGCGGATACGACGAAGCGACCACAATAGATACGTGCGAGCTTGCCGTCCTGCGCTCGGATGAAATTAGAGAATACAAGCTTGACCCGCGTGAATTGGGCTTCGTTGAATCGGAAACTGAATCGCTTCGCGGGGGCGCGCCAGCCGATAACGCCGCTATCACAATCAGAATTCTCGATGGTGAAGCCGGACCTCGGACAGACACCGTTTTACTGAACGCCGCGCTTGCACTTATGGCGGCGGGAAAAGCGGATAAGCCGGAAGATGGAGTCGAAATTGCCAGAGAGTCGATAGAATCCGGAAATGCGAAAAAAACGCTTGAAAAATTGGTCGAGCTGTCGCAGGCTCTGGCGGGAGAAAAGCGGTGAACATCAGGCAAACTGGCACCATACTCGACAAGATAGCAACGCAGAAACTCGTACGTCTTTCGCTTCAGAAAGAGAGGGTTGCTCTTGAACGAATGATTGAAAAAGCGAAAAAAGCGCCCGAACCGCGCGATTTCGCAGCCGCGTTAAAGAGAAACCGGGAAATCTCCCTGATTGCCGAAATAAAAAAGGCGTCGCCCTCGAAAGGACTCTTGAAAGAATCCTTCGACCCGGCGGACATTGCACGTTCTTATGAAAATTCCGGCGCGTCGGCGATATCCGTTATTACGGAAGAAGATTTCTTTTCAGGCTCGCCCGACTTTCTCGAATCCGCCCGCGGCGCAACAACGCTGCCTATCCTGAGAAAAGATTTCATTTTCGATTCCTACCAGGTATACGAGGCGAAAGTGCTCGGCGCCGATGCGATATTGTTGATAGTCTCCTTACTTGAACCCGAGAAGCTTTCGGAGCTTTCAGCTATCGCTGAAGAAATCGGCATCGCCGCTCTCGTCGAAACTCATAATAAGAAAGAAATAGAGCAGGCAATCCAAAGCGGAACATCAATTATCGGAATAAACAATAGAGACTTGAAAACAATGACTGTCGACAGGAAAACGGCCGTCAGGCTTGCCAACGAACTTCCGGCCGAGGCGGTGAAAATCGTCGAAAGCGGAATAGATTCGTCCGAAGACATGCGGATGTTTGAAAAAATCGGCTACGATGCGGCGCTTGTCGGGGAATCCATTATCACTTCGAAAAACGTCGAAGAAAAGATTCGCAGCCTGATGGGAAAGGCATAATGGCGCTTATTAAAATATGCGGGATAACGAATGTCGAAGATGCACTGGCCGCCGTCGATTGCGGGGCTGACATGCTCGGTTTTGTCTTCGCTCCAAGCCCGCGCAGAATCTCCCCGGAAAATGCATCCGCAATCTGCGCCGCCCTGCCTCGACGGATTACGAAAGTAGGCGTTTTCGTCGATGAGAGCATTTCTCTAATAGAAAAAATTGCATCACAATGCAAGCTCGACTGCGTTCAGCTTCACGGCTCAGAAACGCCCGAATACGCTTCGGAACTGACATTGCCGTTTATAAAAGCGTTTCGTTCGCGGGACGAAAGCGTGCTCGAAGAAATCAAGTCTTTCAAAGCCGGAACGTTTCTGCTCGATTCCTATCACCCATCAAAACAAGGCGGGACGGGCGAAATGATGGACATCGCTCTGGCGACCAAAGCCGCCAAACTCGGCAGAATGATTCTTGCCGGCGGTTTGAATTCCGAGAACGTCAGAAAAGCGCTTCTGAAAGTAAAACCTTACGGGGTTGATGTTTCATCCGGAGTGGAAATAAGTCCAGGCAAAAAGGACAAAAACAAAATCAGAAAATTCATTCAAGAGGTAAGAGAATGTTCCAACGCGTGAAAAAATGGTACTTCGGCAGCTACGGAGGACGATTCGTCCCCGAGACGCTCGAAAGCGCACTCGAAGAGCTGGACGATTGTTACCGAACCGTACGCAAGTCCGGCGATTTCAAATCGCAGTTGAAAGATTTGCTTAAAAACTACGTGGGCAGGCCGACGCCGCTTTACTTCGCCGAAAACCTCTCCCGCAAATGGAACGGCGCAAGGATTTACCTCAAGCGCGAAGACCTCAACCATACGGGCGCTCACAAGATAAACAATTGTATAGGCCAGGCGCTTCTTGCTCGATTTCTCGGCAAGAAACGGATTGTCGCCGAAACGGGAGCCGGCCAGCACGGCGTAGCAACTGCCACAGCCTGCGCCCTGCTCGGATTGCGTTGCGTCGTTTATATGGGCGCAGTGGACATGGCGCGCCAGAAAATAAACGTGGACAGGATGAAGCTACTCGGCACGGAGTTGATTCCCGTAACTTCCGGTTCTAAGACTCTAAAGGACGCGATTAACGAAGCCCTGCGCGACTGGGTCACGAACGTCAGGACGACTCATTACTTGCTCGGTTCAGCGGTCGGGCCGCACCCGTTCCCGCTCATGGTGCGCGATTTTCAGTCCGTGATTGGCAGAGAAGCGAAAATCCAGATAAGACGTGCCGAGAGACGACTGCCCGACGCGATTGTCGCATGCGTAGGCGGCGGAAGCAACGCGATAGGCATTTTCCATCACTTTATAAAAGACAAAGATATCAAGCTTTACGGCGTCGAAGCTCGCGGGAGAGGCAAAGGAATCGGCAATCACGCCGCAACTCTCGGGCTCGGCAAACCCGGCGTGCTTCACGGCTCCTTTTCCTACCTGCTGCAAGACGCAAACGGCCAGGTGCAAAAAACCCATTCCGTATCCGCCGGTCTCGACTACCCCGGCGTCGGCCCGGAACACAGCTTTTTGAAGGATTCGGGCAGAGTGTCCTACGCAAGCGCTTCCGACGATGAGGCGGTTCAAGCATACGAGGAGCTTTCCCGAACCGAGGGAATTATACCCGCCCTCGAGCCGGCCCATGCGCTCGCCTTCGCTAAAAAACTTGTTCGTAAAATGCCGCGAAAAAGCGTTGTCATCGTCAACCTTTCAGGCAGGGGCGACAAGGACCTCGAAACGGTGGCGCAATTCCGTGAAAGCGAGGTCGCGCAATGAGTAGAATAACTCTAAAATTCGATTCGCTCAAGAAGCGCGGCAAGTGCGCGCTGATTCCATATTTCATGGCCCATTACCCTCGAAAGAATTCACTGCCCGAACTTCTTAAGGCATCGCGGGATGCGGGCGCGGACCTGATTGAAATCGGAATTCCATTCTCCGACCCGATAGCCGATGGCCCTGTCATACAAAAAGCCGGGCAGGCCGCGCTCGACAACGGCGCCGACCTGCATAAAATACTGGAGTCTTTGAGATTGAAAAGCGACGGCACCGTGCCGCTGCTTGCCATGACGTACCTGAACGTTTTTTTGCAATACGGTTTCGACAGACTCTTGAAAAACGCGAGAAAATCCGGCATCGACGGCCTCGTGATACCTGACCTGATTGTCGAAGAAAGCGGGACATACATCGAAAAAGCCTCGCAATTCAATCTCGACATTATCTCGTTCGTATCACCAACGACACCCTCTGAGAGGCTTGTCAAAATCGTCCCGGCGTCGAGAGGATTTGTCTACCTCGTCTCCATTACGGGAGTCACCGGCGCAAGGCCTGACAAGCATTTCAACCTGAAAAAACGCATACGGGAAATCAGAAAATTGTCCGACATCCCCGTCTGCATTGGCTTCGGCATCGCCACGCCCGCGCAGGCAGCCGAAGTGGCGAATATCGCCGACGGAATTATCATGGGAAGCGCGCTTATCCAAATTATGGCCTCCTGCAAAGGCAATCCCGCTTCCGCCGTCGGCAGGTTCCTCGGCAAAGTCAGAAAAGCGATTGACAGAAACGGAGTATAGTAATGCGAGTCGTAATGAAAGAAGACGCCACGCTCAAGGACATCGGCCAGGTCATAATCCTTATAGAAAATAAGGATTACAGGCCATTCGTCATGAGAAACGAAGAAGAGGTAACCGTCTGCGTTCCATCCGTGGACGATGAAAAGCTGCTGGACGAAATCAGGCAGCTTTCCAAGGTCAAGGAAGTTCTTCTTTTTTCGAAGCCCTATCGCCTCGTGAGCCGTGAATTCCGGCTCAATAGCACCATCGTGGAGGCCGGACAGGTGCAGATAGGCGGCCCCGAAATTGTCCTCATGGCCGGCCCATGCTCCGTCGAATCGCGCGAACAACTCCTTGAAACTGCCCATGCAGTCCATGAGGCCGGAGCCAAAGTCCTCAGGGGCGGCGCATTCAAGCCTCGCTCGTCGCCATACTCCTTCCAGGGTTTAAAGGAAGAAGGTCTTAAAATCCTCGCCGAGGCGCGTGACAAATACGGCCTCATGATTGTCACCGAGGTTATTGCGCCGCAGCACGTCGCGCTTGTCGCCGATTACGCCGACATCCTTCAGGTCGGGGCACGCAACATGCAGAACTTCAGCCTTCTCGAACAACTCGGTAAAATAGAAAAGCCCGTACTCCTCAAACGCGGCATGATGTCCACAATCGAAGAGCTTCTCATGTCGGCCGAGTACGTCGTCTCAGGCGGCAACCCCAACGTAATCCTCTGCGAACGCGGAATAAGAACGTTCGAGAAGCATACGCGCAACACGCTCGACATCTCCGCAATCCCTGCGCTCAAGGAGCTAAGCCACCTGCCCGTAATCGTTGACCCGAGCCACGCGACCGGCATTGCGAGCTTCATCGAACCTGTTTCGCTCGCCGCAATCGCCGCCGGTGCGGACGGCCTTCTTATCGAGGTCCATCCTCATCCCGAAGAAGCGCTTTCCGACGGCAAACAAAGCTTAAAGCCCGATGTCTTTAACAAGCTTGTCAAACGCCTGCGCATCATAGCACATGCAGTTGACAGAAAACTCTGACATACCGGCATCCCAGATTATCAAAGAACCATGGCGCCTTCGCCCCGCTCGCCCTGATTCTTGTCGTTGTCCTTCTAATAACCCGAAGGGCAGAGTTCCACGGGCTTGCCCGTGGGTATCTACATAAGTCCAACCGCACTTCGGCTTAAAATATACTGATCCAATCTGAAACTCCGGAATAGATGTGACTGCAGGATGATAGACACGCCTTCTGAGATAATTTTGAAAGCTGTTTGCAGTTCATCTCCGGCCAATGTAATTTGCCTTAGAAGTTCCATAAATCCAAGTGCATTCTAACAATCTCTAATAATCATACCTGCCGAAGGAACCATGCCAAATCTCATATAGAACTTCTGCAGCTCTGGTTCGCAAGTAAGGTCTATTGCAGGTATATCTTTCAATTTTTCCAGCATCCTGGATACCAACTTTGAGCCTATCCCTTTGCATCGATACTCAGGTAAAACTTCGAGTAAAGGGATAAACGCCGCCTGAACATTGTCTGCGAGTGCGGTAATAAAGCCAATTACCCTGCTATTATCTGTGTCTATGGCCAAGATAATATAGTCGCTATTTTTCAGTATCTTCAGATGGTTTTTGGTCGTTTGCGGTTTCTTCCATCCCTCAAAAAACCCGTTAAGCATTCCGGGAGTGATATTTTCAACTGAATCACTGTATTTAATCATTTCATTTCTCCAAATCCCATATGATTCGTGTTGCGAATTGTTTCATGCTCCCCCTTCTTCGATGATAAACGCCGGAGTTCTCTTATCTGAGGGATAAGCAGAGCAAGCGTTAGCAGAAAGGTAAGCGCATCAGCCAAGGGGAACGCCAGCCAAACGCCGTCCAGTTGCATGTATCGCGGCAGTATGAATATCAATGGAATAAGGAAAAGGGCGGCCCGCGATATGGCAGTGATGAACGACTGGACGGCTTTGCCGATTGACTGGAAAGTCAGCGAGCCGACCATTATGAAACCTATCAGGTACATGGCCAGAATTATGCGTCTTGCAGCATGAGTGCCAAGCTCGACAAGCCCCTCATCGGCGGTGAAGATACGAATGAGAGGTTCCGTGGCGGAGTAGAGCACCACGAATACCAGTATGCAGCAGGATGTTGCCGCAATCATGCCTATCTTTATCGTCTTCAAGGCCCTACCGTAGCGTTTTGCACCGTAGTTGTATCCGAGTATCGGCTGAAGTCCTTGCCCGATAACGATACCCGGCATTATGGCGAACATCATTATGCGGTTGACGATGCCGAACGCAGATACCGCATAGTCCCCGCCGTAGGCGACAAGCGTCCTATTCACGAATACGGCGGACAGGCTGACACTCAGCGTCCTCGCAAACGATGCAACGCCTATGGCGAGAACCGCCTTCAATATATCCAGCTTGAGGGCCAGGTTCTTCAAGTAAATTTTGAGGAAGCTCCTGCCGGAGAAATAGTAGCCCAGGAAGTACGCGACTGAAACCATCTGGGATATCACGGTTGCGAGCGCCGCGCCCGTTATCCCCATATGAAGAAGAATGATGAATATGGCATCGAGTATTATGTTCAATACGGCCCCGACAATCATCCCCGTCATGGCGACGCGCGCGTTTCTCTCGGCTCTCACAAGCGCGTTCATTGCCATGCCGAGGGTGGGAAAGACCATGCCGGCGACGACAATCGTCATGTAGTCTCTCGCATAGGGGAGGATGGTATCCGATGAGCCCATGAGCCCGAGCCAGAAATCCCTGCCTGCCAAGCCTGCTATCGTCATCATGACCGACAGCATGATATTGAATGTTATAGCGTTGCCCAGCGCGTGTTCCGCTCTCGGAGTATTTCGGGCTCCGATAAGTCTCGATACCACGGACGCGCCGCCCATACCCGTCATCTGGCCGATTCCGAGCGAAAGCATTTGAAGCGGGAAGACGATGGAAAGGCCTGCAATGCCGAGAGGCCCGACGTAGTGACCGATGAATATCGTATCTACGACATTGTATAGCGTCATGACAGACATGCCGAAAAATGCGGGAAGGGATAGCTTCAGCAGCAGCAAGCCAATGCGATCATCATCAAGTACGTTTTGCTCTTTCACGCTTGCATTCCATCGTCTGTTTCCATCTACGTTTGCAATCCTTTTATGCAACCCTCGCTTTGAAAAGGTTACAACACCTTACTCGACTCAGAAACTTTTGCCTGCTTTTTGGTCGGTGGCTGAATCGTTTCCTTTTCTTTTTTGCAGTTTCTTGTGATATCTGACTGCCGTAACTGGGTGGTCTAAGTCTATTTCCTTGACTGCCCCGTCGGGATGGAACCCCATCGCCTCATAGAAGAATCTGGCCTGAGTATTGTTTTCAAGCACCCACAGCACTGTTTCACCGTAACCGCGTTCTCTCAGCATGTGCTCGCCTTCCTTGCAGAGAAAGCATCCGATACCCTTTCTCCAGTGCTTTGGCGCAATATACATCCCCCAGATTTCCCCCGTTCTGTCCGGAACTGCATCCGGGTCACGGGACGAGCCGAGAGTGAGGAATCCCACTGGTTCACCGGCGACAAGAGCCAGATAAGTCTCTTCGGAGCCTGCCGCCAGTGATTGCCGAAAGCTCTTGGTTCTGCGTTCGTGGCTGGCTCGTGCCAGTCGTGTTCGAGGCAAAATATCCTTGTAGGCCACATGCCACGAATCCACATGGATCCGGGCGAGAGCCGAAGCATCTTCAGCGGTTGCGCGACGGAAGTCGATATCCATACCAAGCGTCCTAATATTTACTCAGGTATTTCGCAACAAGTTTGACCCGCGTGTACAAGTTTAATCGACATCGCCATATGATTATGTCTCTATGGATAATGGATAACAGACATGTATCCAAACCACTGTCACATTCCCGCCTTCATCCAGTCCGGCATTTTCGCGGAACGCGGGCGCTTGCCGTAAAGCAGGTCGTCGCCAATGACGGCAATCCGACGGGCCAGCGAATTGCGTTTGATGAGAAAACGAATGAAATTGTGCATGGGATTCGCTGGCTTCGAGAAAGTGCAGACGCTCATGCAGATACCGCAGTCCGTACCCGACTGCAGCCAGAACTTGTAGCAGGCCTCGCGGTCAAGCTCCCACTTCTTCGCGCCCTTCACATCCTTCAAATCGTCTTCGAGCGGAATCGCGCCTGACGGGCAGTTGTAGGCGCACTTCTTACATTTCACGCAGAAGTCTTGCACACCGAGGTTTATCGGCTCGTCAGTCTTCATCTCCATATCCGTCGTAACGACTCCGAGCCTCACTCTCGGGCCGAGCTTGTCGGTGATAAGGTAGCCCATGCGACTGAGCTCGCCAAGCCCCGCGTCCGCCGCAATTGGGACGCACATGACCCGGTAGTTAGCGTCGATATGGGCAGTGGCCGGATATCCGAGCGAACGTATGTAGCGCGCCAGCAACTCGCCTATGGTCGCGCACTCGACGTAACCTTTGCAGGTTTCAAGAATCGTCGCGATAGTCGGCGCCTGCTTCACATATTCCCTTCGCATCTCGACCGCAAAGGCAATCGCGTACTCGTGCTCGAGCTTTATCTGCGACCCGAACTCGCCGAGCCCGCGGCCGACGTGGCTATAAACATATGCCTGGTTGAGCCTGGTAACTCCAACGAGTTCCGCGCCAAGTGCCTTCGCGAAACCTTTCAGTCTAAGAGCAGCATCACCGGGTGATATTTCGACCTTGTCCCCGGAAACTTCCCCTTCGGTTAGATGCCCGATATCCTCTATCCACGCAAACATGGAATTCATTATTTCGGCGTTCGCCCTGTCGTAATAACGTCCACCCGGCGCGCCGAGTTCTGGCAGCGACCGCAACTCGTCATCGAGCGCCTTCAGTTCCGGGCACCTTTCGTAATATTTATCGTGATGCTCCGGCTTCATATTGGCACGCGAGAATATCACATCGCGCTCATCCACTCTTTCCTGCCTGCCGCCCGCAGAAAGCGGTCTGCTTTTTCCCACCGGAAGCATTACTGCAATGAACGATACTGCCCCGATTGCTGCGGCGCCCCATATGAAGTAAGGAAGCAGTTCGCCCGAGAACATCACCACCCCGGCCCAAACGCAGCCCGCGACAATGGTAAGAATAAACGAGACAAAGGCGGCGCGGTTTTCTTTCTCGCATATAGATATGATGGCGAAGGCGATGCCGGGAACAACCACGAAGGCTTCAATAATCCATCCGGCAGCTTGATACCATTGCACAACCTACCTCCGTCTCTTCCTGCCGAGGAACCTGCAAAGGTTCTTTTTCTGCCAGTCGAGAGCCTCGCCGTAACGCTTGAATTTTTTTTCTCTTTCCCTGAAACCGCCGTGATGAGGCATGTTGCGACCGTTCGCGCTTCTCCGCGAATCCACAAGGCAGTGCAGCATCTCGTGATAGACTATGTATTCGATAAAATAGTCCGGCACGAACCCGGCGTCGAGTGCGGGATTTATTCGAATCAGCCCGTCGTTATGGTCGACGCAACCGAACCTTATCGAGCGTTTTCTGCGCCCCTTGAACGCGCGCCCCCAGGTAATAGGCTTCTTTACGCAGCCGTCGAAATATTCCTTGTTGAGGTTATCGTAGATTTCCCGCAAATCATAAACCTGCCCCTGAGTCTTGATTCCCGGCTGTCTCGTTCGCGTCCTTACAAGGTGGGAATGTTCCTTTATAAACGACGAAAGCTTCGCGTTGGAAGCCCCGTGTTTCGGCCATTTCATGTAGACGGCAAGCGCGCTCAGCACGCCTTCCGGCGCTTCGGCGAACATCCGGTGAAGCCTTACCGTATAGCCCGATTTGCGCCTGACGTGAATCATGGTGCTACTATTATCCGTAAAGACGACCACGACGGGGCTGCTGCATTTCGAAGTCAGGTAATCCTCGATTGGCCCGGCTGGCTTTGTCGGCTCTGCGGTTTCTTCGGAGGTGCCTTTTCCGAATAGTTCCAGTTGTCTGCCGGACATTTTCAAGCCTGCCATTCAATTTCGGACTTCACAATAATCCATTTGCCGTCACGTTTCTCCAAGGTGATTTTAATCCCCCTGGCCTGTAGCGGCATGTAAAATTCCTGAATTTCAAAGGTCGCCGTACGGTTTCCATCTATCGATTTGGAATAGGTGATTTCCTTGAAAAACACGCATCTCGTCCCGAACCCGATATCAGTCCTGTATCGTTCGAGGTCGTCCTCGGTAGATGAAAGAACGGGCATCGGCCAAGTCGAAAGCTCGAGGTAATCCGTCTCGCTGTCGAAAACCGCGATAAGCAGCTCGTCTCGCGCGAGGTATTCGAGTTTGTCGCGGTGCTGCTCGAACGCCACCTTCCAGACTTCCTGCTCCTCGCGCAGATTGTCATTCGCCGCCGCAAGCGGGTTGCCGTCCTCGCCATCTTTTATACCATCCTTGTCGGTGTCCGGCTCATTGGCATCCGTACCGAAACGGTATTCCACGAGGTCGGTCAGGCCGTCCGAATCGCTGTCGCGCTCAATCTCGGCGAGGCTTGCGACGAACCGAGTATGCGCCTCGTCCTGCCCTCGATTTATCGCTTTCTCGTAGCTTATGACAATTTTCCCGTCTTTGTAAGCGGCGGTATACGCCTCCGACCAGGCCTCGAACCTCAGGGTGCAACCCGTGAACAAAGCGTTGTAACTCTTCCCGTCCGTGCTCCATGCAAGCCATATGTCGTTCGTCCCGAACCTGTTGGAAATAAACGTCTTGTACTCTTTGCCATCAGCCTCGAAGCCGTAATCGAAGCCGCTTTCCTTCATGGGCTGCACTTCTTTATCGAACGAGTAAGACACTTCGATTTTGACATCTTCCTTCACAGGCTGCTTCGTCGGCTGCTTCACAGACTCGACTTCTTCCCCGTTGCAGCCGGAGAAAAGCAAGACCATCAGTATTAAAGTTACGTATTTCATAACAGCTCCGGCGGCACTCCTATGTCTATCAATACGACTTCCCCGGTATATTTCCTGCTCGCCTCGTTCTCGAACCCTTTTTTCATGGCCGCAAACGTGGCGGTTTTCAAAGCCTTCACCGCGATTCCAAGCGGCTCGCCCGTATCCGAATCGAGGCCCGAAGGCACGTCAATCGCAAGCACCTTGGAACCCGAATCGTTGACCATTCCTATAATCCCGGCGTACGGCTCGCGCACATCACCCGAGAGCCCGACGCCAAACATCGCATCGACTATGAGGCCCGCGTTGGAAACGTCCTTCCTTATCGCCGCGGACTGAGCTTCTCCCATATAATGCTCTATGGGTATGCCGAGGCGCTTGACAATCTGGTGGTTGTACCACGGCGCCGAGTTCTTCCTGTATCCCTTCGACGCGCCTATCATCCACACCTTCACCGGCACTTTCCAGAACCTGAGAAACCTCGCCACGACAAGCCCGTCGCCGCCGTTGTTTCCCTTGCCCACCAGTATGACCGTCTGCCTCCGCGATGGGTTTATCTCCTTGGCCATTTCCGATGCGCCCCTGCCCGCGTTCTCCATGAGAAGCAGCGCCGGTATCCGGTAATCCCATACGCACCGGCGGTCAATTTCCTTGAGCTCTTCTGCGGTTTTGAACTTCAACGCAATCCCTCGTCCGTCAATTGTTTACGTAGTTCACCGCGTTGCGGAATACCTGCATCCCGTCGCCCTCTTCCCTGATTCCCTCGCGCGTCCAGCGAGGATGATGATATCCGTATATATGCCTTTCCGGGTGCGGCATAAGCCCGAACACCCGTCCCGTCGAATCGCATATCCCCGCAATATCCATGACCGAGCCGTTCGGGTTGACGGGATACTGCCCCGGTTCGCCCTTCTCGTCGCAGTACGTGAGCACTATCTGGCCGCTCTCGTCAAGTTTCTTGACTGTCGCATCGTCCTTTGCGACGAACTTCCCTTCGGCATGCGCTATAGGCAGATATATGACCTGCCCCTCTTTCAGGAATACGCATTTTTCCGAGCGCGCCTTGAGGTAGACCCACCTGTCCTCGAACCTGTCCGAATCGTTCCACGCAAGACTCACTTCCTGCTCCGAGCCCCCGCCGAGTCCGGGCAGAAGGCCCATCTTGACAAGCACCTGGAAGCCGTTACAGATTCCGATTATCAGCTTGCCGTCGTTGACAAACTTCCTTATCTCGTCGAGCATTCCGAGCCTCAACTCGTTGGCCTCGATTTTGCCCGCCGCGATATCGTCGCCGTAGCTGAACCCGCCGGGAATGGTAAGTATGTCGAACTCGTGCAGGTGCTTTTTGTCCGTTTGAAGACGGTTGACATGCAGAAGCTCGCACTGCGCTCCGGCGCTCTCGAACGCGTGGACAGTCTCCTTGTCGCAGTTCGTGCCGGCAGTTCTCAGGACAAGTACCTTAGCCATTGACATTATATCCCCCTCAACCTGGACTGATGCCGTATACTATTCCGTATCTGCGTTTTTTTCAAGCAAAATAGATTTTGCCGCTTCACTTGCACCATCGAATTGTCAGCAGTTTTTGGAGATACCAAATCCAGAGCAAGATACCACCTTATCCCAAACCTGCCTTCAAGCTTCATCTGTAAAACTAACTCCTTACCCCTTGTCGAATTGTCACTAATTCGGCGAGATGCCGGGGTTTCGAGCTGCGCGTTGTGACTTGCCGAAGGCAAGCAAGCAGTCGAAACGAAAGGCAAATTATACCCCTTGTCGAATTGTCACTAATTCGACGAGATGCCGGGGTTTCGTTCTGCGCGTTGTGACTTGCCGAAGGCAAGCAAGCAGACGAAACGAAAGGCAACAATATCCAATTTATCCTGTTTAGTGTCGCATCACCCGTCTGTAAAAC
>Ga0272442_10000562_pt1 | contig 58053 bp, 40 predicted proteins | sample SSMForm2O_FD_200262 | JGI IMG/M metagenome (GOLD analysis project Ga0272442, IMG submission 200262) | Marine sediment archaeal communities from Little Sippewissett salt marsh, Falmouth, MA, United States - SSM-Form-2O | ecosystem: Environmental > Aquatic > Marine > Wetlands > Sediment ...
CAGTTGTCGTCGAAGTCCTGCACGCCGTCGCCGTCCTGGTCCTTGTTGCAGGCGTCGCCGTAGCGTCCCGGCTCGGTGTCGAGCTGGTCCGGGTTGGCCACGAAGGGGCAGTTGTCCTCGACGTTGTCCCAGCCGTCGTCGTCGATGTCCGGGTCGCAGGCATCGCCCCACTGGTCGCCGTCCACGTTGGCCTGCGTCGGGTTGCGCACCTTCTGGCAGTTGTCCGCGCCGTTGAGCACGCCGTCGTCGTCCATGTCGTCGTCGCAGAGGTCGCCGACCCCGTCGCCGTCGATGTCGACCTGCAGCTCGTTGGCCATCTGGAAGCAGTTATCGCAGGCGTCGCCCACGGAGTCACCGTCGGCATCGACCTGGTCCCGGTTGGGCACGAAGGGGCAGTTGTCGAAGTCGTCCTCGAGCCCGTCCTCATCGTAGTCGTCGGCGTACTGGTACGTGTCGCCCATGTCGGTGTTGGCAATCAGGATGCTGCCGCAGCCGCAACCGCAGCCGCAGCCGCCGCCCGACTCGTTGGGCGTGCCGCACAGGCCGCCCGAGCATTCGCCCGGCGTCTGAGCCATCACTGGACCAGCCACGAACAGTGCCGCGGCCAGAACCATCACCATCCAAATCGTCCTTTTCATGATTCGCCTCCTCTTCTTCCCATCTCCAAAATTCCTGGCAAGCGGGTTGAGCATTGCTTCTCCTTCCAAGGTAGGGACAATGCGAATCTCGGGCCAACCGATCCGGATCCAATGATATCAAGCAATTACAACGACGAGCCAGGGCCCGCAGCCGATCTTCAGGGGTCTGGAGTCCACATTTTCTCCGGGGTCTTGCCCCCTATCTGGGGCCTCGAATCCACAAGCCACAGCCGCGACCGGATGGCAGCACCAAGAAGGGAACAGGACTCCACAGGGGTGTGGACTGGTGGCCCGCAACGGGGAGCCGGGGGAAACTCCCGGAGATCACCAAGAAAGCGACCGGGCCGTGATCCATCTGACCACGGCCCGGTCCAAGGTGGGTGGTGAGGGTACTATGTTAAGGTGCGCCCTGCTCGGCGCACCAGGATCCTGCCGCTCAGCTCCTGGTGCAGGTCGTTCGGTTGACTCATCAGCCTTCCCTCGCTCGATGCTGGCCTTTGCGATATCCGGGCCATCAGGGAATAATACCCTGTTCTCGGACCGTTGGCAGATCAGGCCGGTTCCTGGGGTTGCCTGGATTCGTGGAGTGGAGTCCACATCCAGTCGCGAAAACGGGGACAGAAAGCAACACAAGAAAAGTGACCGGGCCGCAACCCGAAGGCTGCGGCCCGGCCGGAGGTGGGTTGTGAGGGTGCTATTACTTGCGCCGCATCCGGCGCAGTCCAATCAGTCCCAGCAGCAGGAGGCCGGCCGGCAGGCCAGCGCCCGACGCTGCGGCGCAGCCGCCCGCGTCCACCGGCGCGCCCTCGGCCGTGAGCACCACGCGCGCTGCCGCGCTGTTCTTGTCCGGGTACTGGTCGTCGGCGAAGACCAGTGCGGCGCGCAGCTCGATGATGTAGGTGCCCGGCTCGTCCGGACGGAACTCGACCCGGCGGCCCTGCTTGTAGTGGTAGTTGAAGGGCGTCGAGAGGGTGACCGTGCCGCGCGGGTGTCCGATCGCCGCGCTGGCGCCCGACGGACGCTGCTCCACGCTCCACTCATACTCGATGCCGCGGTTCTGTCGGTTGGCCCAGATGAGCAGCGGCACGCTCTGGCCGGTGCGCACCGTGCGGTCGCCACCCGCGTGCACCGTGAAAGTCGCCTTGGGATCGAGGCAGGTCTCGGCGCGGTCCACGACATAGCAGAAGGCGCTGTCGCAGGCGTCGCCGGCGCCGTCGCGATCGACGTCCATCTGGTCGGGGTTGTGCAGGGTCTTGCAGTTGTCCACGTCGTTGAGCAGGCCGTCGTTGTCCTTGTCCGCGTCGCAGGCGTCGCCCATCTTGTCACCGTCGATGTCGGCCTGGGACGGGTTCTCCACCATCGGGCAGTTGTCGTCGAAGTCCTGCACGCCGTCGCCGTCCTGGTCCTTGTTGCAGGCGTCGCCGTAGCGTCCCGGCTCGGTGTCGAGCTGGTCCGGGTTGGCCACGAAGGGGCAGTTGTCCTCGACGTTGTTCCAGCCGTCGTTGTCGATGTCCGGGTCGCAGGCATCGCCCCACTGGTCGCCGTCCAGGTTGGCCTGCGTCGGGTTGCGCATCTCGCGGCAGTTGTCAACGTCGTTGAGCACGCCGTCGTCGTCCAGGTCGCTGTCGCAGACGTCGCCAGCGCCGTCGCCGTCGATGTCCCTCTGGAGCTGGTTGGAGGTCTCGAAGCAGTTGTCGCAGGCGTCGCCCACGCCGTCGCCGTCGTTATCGACCTGATCCCGGTTGGGCACGAAGGGGCAGTTGTCGAAGTCGTCCTCGAGCCCGTCCTCGTCGTAGTCATCGGCGTACTGGTACGTGTCGCCCATGTCGGTGTTGGCGATGAGGATGCTGCCGCAGCCGCAGCCGCAGCCGCCGCCCGACTCGTTGGGGGTTCCGCAGAGGCCACCCGAGCACTCGCCCGGCGCCGCGTCCGCCATCACCGGTCCAGCTGCAAACATTGCCACGGCCACGACCATCAGAGCCCACATGGTCTTCTTCATTGTCTTTCTCCCTTCGTAATTTGCTTTTCGATGTGCCATCGGTTCTTCCCTTCGTTCGGGGTGACCATTATGCTAGATCCGGGCCAACTAAGGTGTTCTCCTGTCTTTTCAGCTGGTTATCGCCAGATCTCGCGGGTAGAATGCCAGGTCGGGAGGGGGTAAAAAGCGGTGCGCGGTCCACACTTCTGGAGCAGAGAGGGGTATCAAAGCCCCAAATCAGGGTCAGGAGGTCGATCACCTCGCGTGCGCGAGGGCGGGCGCGAGGGTGGACCCAGGCGTAGGTCATTGTATTCTCGACATTTTTCGCCAACGTTCACGTTCATGGTCACGAGCACGGTCAGGGGCATGCTCGCGTATACATGGGAGTGAGTGGGGACAGGTGTGGACTAAGTAGTACTTATTTCTCGGGGAACACGGTGTGGATGATCTCGTCCCGGAAGCTGGTCCGGCGCTTGACCATGCTCTTCAGCTCGGTGTCCTTGCGCTCGAGGATCTGCACCTCGCCGGCCTTGGTGGTCTGGCCCTTGATCAGCTGGGCGTCGAAGTCGATGCGGGTCGTGCGGGACAGCGAGCTGCCCCCTCCGGTCGGGGCCGGCGCCGAACTCTCCATCATCGGGTCGGGCTCGGGCGCAGGCGCCGGGGCTGGCGCGGACTCGGGCGGGGGAGCGGGGCGCCTCTTCTTGCGGCGCTTCTTCTTGCGGCGCCGCGCGACCAGCACCTCGTCGCCGGCCTGGCCCAGGGCACGGGTCGCGGGCGCCAGGCCCGCCCGGGAGCGATCCGGCTGCCCGGCCCCGGTGGGCGCGGCCTCGGCCAGATCTCCGAGCAGCAGGGTCAGCGCGGTCGCCAGCAAAACTCCGATTCGCATCGCAGACCTCCCGGGCCCCGAACCATCGACAACCTGCTCCAAAGGGTAGCGCTTTCGCAAGGCCTGGTCAAGCTACAGCCGGGCCGCGGTGAGAACCACGGCCCGGCTGAAGGAAGGGGACTCCGCCAGGGAAGGGCGTCTGGATCGCTAGCTCCTGCGCCGTCGGCGCAGCGCGACCAGACCCAGCAGGGCCAGGCCGGCCGGCACGCCCGCGCCGGTCGCGGCCGCGCAGCCGCCCGCGTCCACGGGCTCGCCCTCGGCACGGAGCAGCACCTGGGCTGCCGAGCTCCGCTTGTCCGGGTACACGTCGTCGCTGAAGACCAGCTCGGCCCGCAGCTCGATCAGGTAGTCGCCCGGCTGGTCCGGGCGGAACTCCACCCGACGGCCCTGCTTGTAGTGGTAGTTGTAGGGCGTGGAGAGCGTCACCGAGCCGCGCGGATGCGCGATCGCCGCACTCGACCCGTCCGGACGGCTCTTGACCTGCCATTCGTACTCGATGCCACGGTTCTGCCGGTTGGCCCACATCAGCAGCGGCAGGACCTGGCCCGTGCGCACGCTGCGGTTGCCGCCCGCGTGCACGGTGAAGGCCGCCTGCGGGTCGAGGCAGGTCTCGGCCCGATCGACCACGTAGCAGAAGGTCTTGTCGCAGGCGTCGCCCGCGCCGTCTCGGTCGGCGTCCATCTGGGATGGATTGCTCAGGGCCTTGCAGTTGTCCACGTCGTTGAGCAGGCCGTCGTTGTCCTGGTCCGCGTCGCAGGCATCGCCCATCAGGTCACCGTCGATGTCGGCCTGGGACGGGTTCTCCACCATCGGGCAGTTGTCGTCGAAGTCCTGCACGCCGTCGCCGTCCTGGTCCTTGTTGCAGGCGTCGCCGTAGCGGCCCGGCTCGGTGTCGAGCTGGTCCGGGTTGGCCACGAAGGGGCAGTTGTCCTCGACGTTGTTCCAGCCGTCGTTGTCGATGTCCGGGTCGCAGGCATCGCCCCACTGGTCGCCGTCCACGTTGGCCTGCGTCGGGTTGCGCATCTTCTGGCAGTTGTCCGCGCCGTTGAGCACACCGTCGTCGTCCATGTCCTCGTCGCAGAGGTCGCCGGCCCCGTCGCCGTCGATGTCGACCTGCAGCTCGTTGGCCATCTGGAAGCAGTTGTCACAGGCGTCGCCGACCTCGTCGCCGTCCGCGTCAGCCTGGTCCCGGTTGGGCACGAAGGGGCAGTTGTCGAAGTCGTCCTCGAGCCCGTCCTCGTCGTAGTCGTCGGCGTACTGGTACGTGTCGCCCATGTCGGTGTTGGCAATCAGGATGCTGCCGCAACCGCAACCGCAACCGCAACCGCAGCCGCCGCCCGACTCGTTGGGCGTGCCGCACAGGCCGCCCGAGCACTCGCCCGGCGCCTCGTCAGCCCAGGCCGGCCCGGCGAGCAGCGTGCCTGCCGCCAGAACCATCACACAGAGATAAAGCGCTTTCCTCATGACCCACCTCCGGACTTTTCGGGCTCTTTCTTCTGAATTACCGAGCCCAGTTGATCTAACCCGTCATATCCCTCGCCGCAGTAGATATGCATGTGCCGGGCCAAAACGGGACTGCAGTCAACACTTTTGTTTTTTCTTGTTTTATTCTATGGTATTACGCTGCAGGCGCGGCCTCGATCCAGCGCCCCGAACTTCGACTCGAAGTGGACCACAGACCCCAGCCAAGCCCCAGAACCAGGCCACGGGCAATTCCAGACCCGGGACGATATTTTTTTTACTAGCAATACCAGAATGTTACACGAAGTGGACAGAAGTCCCCATTTCGAGCCCCTCTCCCCGGACCGGCCCTTTCTGCCTCCTCTCGTCATAACAACTTGTAATCAATTGGTTTTCCATAGGAGCTCCCGGTGAAACCAGGTCAGGTCCTGGAAATTCGTGTTGACTGCAGTCCACACATTGTCGCCCGGGGAGTCCAAGAAAGGCCAGGGCCGCGGCGCCAGCCGCGGCCCTGTGAAGGAAGGGGAAGCACCTCCTGGGAGAAGCTAGCGCCTGGACCTCCTCACGGCGAGCAGGCCGAGCAGCGCCAGGCCGATCGTGATGCCCTGGCCCGCGGTCGCCGAGCAGCCACCGGCCTCGACCGGCTCGCCCTCGGCCCGCAGCATCAGCCGGGCGCTCGACGTGCGCTTGTCCGGGTACAGCTCGTCGGCAAAGGCCAGCCGCGCGCGGAGCTCGATCAGGTACTCGCCGGGCTGGTCCGGGCTGAGCGAGACCATCCGGCCCGTCTTGTAGTGGTAGTTGAAGGGGGTCGACACGGTCACCGCACCGCGGGGATGGCTGATCGCCGCGCTCGAGCCCGCGGGACGCTGGATCATGGTCCACTCGTACTCGATCCCGTGGTTCGTACGGTTGGCCCACATCAGCAGCGGCACGCTGTGACCGGTCCGCGCCATCCTGGCCCCGCCCGCGTGGACCGTGAAGGCTGCCTCTGGATCGAGGCAGGTCTCGGCCCGATCGACCACGTAGCAGAACACCTTGTCGCAGGCGTCGCCCGCGCCGTCGCGGTCCGCGTCGGCCTGCTCCGGGTTGTGCAGCTTGTTGCAGTTGTCGACCTCGTTGAGCATGCCGTCGTTGTCCAGATCCACGTCGCAGGCGTCGCCCATCAGGTCGCCGTCGATGTCGGCCTGTGTCGGGTTGTCGACCAGCGGGCAGTTGTCGTTGAAGTCCTGCACCCCGTCACCGTCCGCGTCGCGGTTGCACGCGTCGCCGTAGCGTCCCGGCTCGGTGTCGAGCTGATCCGGGTTGGCCACAAAGGGGCAGTTGTCCTCGATGTTCTCCCAGCCGTCGTCGTCGATGTCCGTGTCGCAGGCATCGCCCCACTGGTCGCCGTCCACGTTGGCCTGCGTCGGGTTGCGCATCCGATCGCAGTTGTCCATCTCGTTGAGCACGTCGTCACCGTCGATGTCCGCGTCGCAGAGATCGCCGGTGCCGTCGCCGTCCGCGTCGCGCTGCAGCTCGTTGGCCTTGTGGTGGCAGTTGTCGCAGGCGTCGCCCACGCCGTCACCGTCGCGGTCTCCCTGGTCGCGGTTGGGCGTGAAGGGGCAGTTGTCGAAATCGTCCTCGAAGCCGTCGTCGTCGTAATCGTCGGCGTACTGGTACGTGTCGCCGAGATCGGTGTTGGCGATGAGGATGCTGCCACAGCCGCAGCCGCCGGCGCACACGCCGTCCACGCACGGCCCGCCAGCGCCGCCCGACTCGTTGGGCGTGCCGCAGAGGCCGCCGGTGCACTCACCCGGCGCCTCGTCGGCCAGAACCGGGGCTGCCAGCAGCACGATGGCCAGCAGACCCACCACAGTGGTTAGAAACTTACGCATGACCCACCTCCGGTTTTTCTATGGGCTCTTTTCTTGATGCGAGCCCCAATCGTTTGCAATACCCTCGGCTGGTGGTAATGCATTAGTCGGGCCACAAGTGGACTATTGTCAACACTTTCGTGATTTATCTAATTACTGCGGACAATTAAACCACATCGCCCCTGCTTGCGACAGGGGCTGATCAGGCTGCCACGGGGGACAGAAGTCCACACGTCAGCGCCCTCGATCCAGGGCAATTGCAGGTCCGAACCAGGGCTTGCGACAAATTGCCCTGCAATTCAGGCAAGTTAACTACAGTGGACTGCAGTCCACATGGCGCTCCTGCAGGCGAGACGGCGGCCGTCAGCGATTACCGCTTTTGTTACGGCATGTTAAAAGCAGAATCCCATTCCGGGCCCGATCGGCACTGTGGACTGGAGTCAACAGATCGTCCGGGCCTCGCGCGCGCGAGGGCGGGCCCGGTTCATCAGATCTCGCGCTTGAGGAACCGTTCTCGCAGGATGTGGCCCACCCGGAAGCTGTTGGCCAGGATCGTGGGCGTGGCCGGTACCGCGCCCGAGGTGGGCATGAAGGAGCCGTCGGTCACGTACAGGTTCTTCACCTCGTGCGACTGGCAGCTCGGATCGAGCACCGAGGTCGCCGGATCCGTGCCAAAGCGGCAGGTGCCGTGCTGCAGGTGCAGGGTGGTGCTGGCCCAGGTCCAGGGGAAGACCTTCTTGGGCGCGGGCTTCATCGCCTCGAAGATGTCCATGCCCCGCCGCACCATCACCCGGTTGACCTCGTTGCAGGCCGGATGGTTGAACACGTGGAACCGCGCCACGGGCAGGCCCCAGCGGTCGCGGGTCTCGGGATCGAGCTCCACGTACCCGCGCTCGGTGGGCAGGTACTCGCCAAAGACCTCGAACTCGACCATCAGCTCCTCGACGAAGTGGCGGCGGATCCGCTCCTTGAGCTCCTCGCCCCAGATCATCCACTTCTCGTCCATGGCCAGCCGGATCGCGGCGTTGATCAGGTTGGGGTGATGCAGCAGGTAGTTGTACGTGCCGCCCTTGGGCAGGCTCACGCCGAGGCCCTCGTTCCAGTAGTCGTCCTGCACCGAACGCGAGAAGAAGGGCAGATCCATGCCGTCGGCGCCGAGCGCGGCCTGCAGCTCGCCCCGGTCGAAGATGGCGGTGCCCTTGCCAAACGTGGAGAAGGTCAGGTTCTTGCCCACCAGGCCGTTGCGGTTGCCCAGGCCCTCCGGGAACCGGCCCCCGCCCGAGAGCAGCAGCAGCCGCGCGCTCTCGATAGCGCTCGCGGCCACCACCACCACGCGCGCGCCGATCGCGTTCGCGCGGCCGTCCTGATCGAGGTACTCCACGCCCTGCACGCGGTCCTGCTCGTCGACCAGGATCCGGCTCGCCATGCAGCGGGCCCGGATCTGGCAGCGCCCCGTGGCCTCGGCGTCCGGGATCAGCGTGACCAAGGTCGAGGACTTGGACGCGTTCTCGCAGCCGTAGTCGCCGCACAGCCCGCAGAGATTGCACGGCGGACGCCGGCCGTAGCTGCGGGAGACGATCGCCCGCGGCGTGGGGAAGGGATGATGGCCCAGGCCCCTCGCGGCCTCGTCGAACAGACGCGCGCTCGGGTGCACCGCAATCGGCGGCAGGGGGAAGGGCCGAGAGCGGGTCTCGAAGGGGTTGATCCCGGCGCGTCCGGACACGCCGATGCGCGCCTCCATCAGGTCGTAGTACGGCAGCAGGTCTTCGATCGCCAGCGGCCAGTCCGCGACCGTGCTGTCCGCGACGCCGCCGGTTAGGGTCTTGAGCCGCAGATCCGACTCCTTCAAGCGGTAGAAGAACCCGCTCATGTGCACGGTGGCGCCGCCCACGCACTGGCTGGTCCAGCCCTCACGGCTGCGCCTGGGCGGCCTGTCGCCGTTGACGATCACGTGCGGATCCTCGTGGGTGAAGGGGATCCAGAAGTCCCGGCGGCAGAGCTTGATCTCGTCGTGCACGAAATCCTGGGAGGTGTAGTACGGCCCCTTCTCCAGCACCACCACGCTGGCGCCGGCCTCGGCGAGCACCGCGGCCACGGGCGCGCCGCCCGCGCCGCTGCCGATGACCACGGCGTCGACCTGCTCCTTGAAGGCGGTCACTGCGCGTCCCTAGTCATGAAAACCCTTCTCCGGGTGCAGCACCTGCTGCACGCCCTTGGGATTCCACCAGCACGAGCGCAGGCCATCCGGCTTGCCGATGTACTTCCAGCCCACGCGATCGCGGTTGCCGCCGTACTTCGGATGGCTGAGCCAGCCCTCGAGCACCAGCTCGAACAGCTGCTGGAAGAAGACCTTGCCTCTGAACTTCTTCACGTTGATGTTGCCGGCCTGGAACTCGGCCAGCACCGGATCCTGCTCCTCGGCCCGGCACTCGACGAAGTGCTTGCCGTGCAGCCGGCGTGCAATCCGGTCGAGATGCGCGGCGCCGGCCCGGAAGTAGCCGACCATCCGGTTGTACGGCTCCTGGCGCAGCCAGTGCATCACGTACTCGGGCACGCCCGCCTCGATCGCACCGGGCAGCAGCCGCTCCATCGCTGCGGTCAGCGTGCTCCAGTGATCCGCGTCGAACATCTTCTTGCCCGCGGCTGGCGGACCGCTCGCCGCACCGGGTGGGATCCACGGCCCGGCGCCGCCACCGCCGCCGCGGCCGGCCCAGGCCCGGCCCGTACCCGCGCCCGCGGCCAGCGCACCAACGAGCCCCCGAAACATCTCCCTCCGCGTCCACGACATCGCCGCTACCTCCGTGGCGCCACGCGGTCGTGACAGACCGCACAGGAGCCCCGCCGCTTCTCGATCGCCGGGCAGGCGCCGCCCCCCGGACCCGGCGCGGGTACGCCCTTGTCACCATGGCACAAGCTGCATTCGAGCTCATCCTTGCGCTCGATGATGTACAGGCAGCGGTGCTTCAGCCGGCCGCCGGCCCGACCCTGCTCACCCGCGTGGCAGCTCGCGCAGGGCAGGGCCAGCAGCCCGTTGCTCCGTGCGCGGATCGAGCATCCAGCGGAGCGCGTCAGGGCCAGGCTCTGCAGGTAGATCAGCAGGTCTGTCCGCGCCTCGGGCTCGTGCTGAAGCGCGTGGGTGAAGGACGGCATGGTCGAATCCGGAAAGTTGGCTGCCGGCTCCAGCAGGCTGGTCTCGAGATAGGCCGGGCTGCGCCGGCCGATCGCGGTCAGATCCGGTCCGTAGTCCCAGCCGCCGCGGCCGCCCTCGGTCAGCGGGTGACAGATCGCGCAGCCGAGCCCGAGATAGAGCCTGGCGCCGCGCACCAGGCGCTCCATGCCCTCGCTGTCGCCCGGCACGTGGCAGCGTGCACAGCTGGCCTGGATCTGGGGCTCGCGCAGCAGCGGGTCCTTGTCGCCGATCGCGTCGAGCCGATGCGCGGCCAGCGGATCGAGCGCCCGGCCGTTGCCGCCGTGGCAGGCGGTACAGCCGAAGCCCGTGACCGGGTGGCGGCTCAGATCGAGGCTGTGCGCGCGATAGGGCAACGCCACGGATTCGTCATTCAGGTCCGGGCGGGCGATGCCCAGATGGCAGGTGGTGCAGCGATCGACCTCGCCGGTGCAGGCCCGCACCTGCTGGATCCCGTCCGCCAGCCGCCCGCCGCCGTGCTGCTCGCGGAAGATGCGCTGGATCGCCTGCCACTCGGGCGTGAGCACGGAGTACGCCACGAGCGCCAGCACCACGGCCAAAACCGCCGCCGCGGCGAGCAGCAGGACCCGCAGGTGGCGGGCTCCATTCGGCCGGGCCTCACCAGACAAGCGGCCACTCCTCCCAGGGCCAGTACAGGATCCAGTTCGGGCCGCGGCAGACGCCGAGCAAAGTGAAGCCGAGCACGGCCACCGCGAGCACGGCCAGGCCGGCGAGGAAGGCCACCCGCGTGGAACGGGACAGCGTGCCGGCTGCGAGAAAAACCAGAGCAGACAGCACTATCATGCCGGTCGCCGGATTGAGCCAGTTCGATACCTTGGCGTTCGCTCCGCCCGACAGGTACAGCGTAACGAAGACGGCCAGCGCGGCCACGGAGAGCACCGCTGACACGATCACCGCGATGCGCCCGGCGCGCGGGCCGAACCAGCGCCCAACGTCCAGCTCCTCCCGCTCGAGCCAGGGCAGCGCGAGCAGGCCCAGCAGCAGCACGCCGGGGAAGACGAAGCCGCCCACCACGGCCGAGTAGCTGACCATCTCCTGCAGCCAGAGGAAGTACCAAGGCGTCTTCTCGGGGTTGGACGGGTTGTGCGGGTCCGCAACCCCGCCCAGCGGCGCGTCCAGGTACAGCGAGAGCAGGGAGAAGGCGGCGAGCACCAGCAGGATCAGGATCGCCTCGCGCAGCACCAGGTGCGGCCAGGCCGGCCGTCGCTCGACTGGCGCGCCCGCGGGCACGGCTAGGCCGCCGTCCTTGCGCACCCGCCAGAGGTGGTACACCAGCACCGCGATCATCAACGCCGGCAGTCCGGCCACGTGCAGCATGTAGAACCGCGACAGCGCGGCCTGGCCCACGCTGTCGCCGCCGAGCAGCAGGCGCTTGAGGCCGTCTCCGAACCACGGCACGTGGTCCATCAGGTTGGCCGATACCGAGACCGCCCAGAAGGAGAGCTGGTCCCAGGGCAGCAGGTACCCGGTGAAGGCCAGGGCCAGGGTCATGACCAGCAGCGCCAGACCCAGCAGCCAGTTCAGCTCGCGCCGGACGTACGCGCCCGTGGCCCACACGCGCACCAGGTGCAGGACGACCACCGCCACCATCCCGTGTCCGGCCCAGCGATGGAGGGCGCGGACAAAGGCCCCGAAGGCCACGGCGTGCTGGATGTCCTGGGTACTGGCCAGGGCGTCGCGCGTGGTGGGCACGTAGTAGATCATCAACAGGACGCCGGTGAGACAGAGCGCCAGGAACAGGGTCAGGGCGGTCAGGCCCAGGCCCAGGGTCGTCAGCGGACGCAAGGAGCGGGCCGAGACCTGGAGCGGGTGCAGGTGGTACACGAAGGCGCGGCGCATGCGTCGCGCCGGCCGGTCGGCCTCACCGCCCGTGCCGGGCCGCAGCCCGCGAACCAGGTTGCCCGGAAGGTCGGCCAGGTTCCGACCCAGCGCGGCCCAGAAGCCGCTCACCCCTCTTCCCCGGCCTTTCTCGTTCCGGGCAGGCTCAGCGGCGCGGTGGCGCTGTCCACCTCTTGGTCCGTGTCGACCCACACCCGACCGTCCGCCTCGAGCCAGACCTCGAACCAGGGCAGCGGCGCGGGCGCCGGCCCGGCGAGCACACGCCCACGCGCGTCGTAGCGCGCACCGTGGCAAGGACAGAAGAATCCGTCCGCGGTGCGCCGCACAGTGCAGCCGAGGTGGGTGCAGCGCGCCGAGAAGGCGCCGAAGCCCTTGCCGTCGCGGACCACGAACAGGTCGCGCTCGCGGATCCAGGTCACGGTGTTGACCTTGAAGTCCGAGGGTCGGCCCAGGGGAAAGCGCGGGGGCGGGCCCTGCAACACGTCGGGAACGGCCAGGCGCGCGGCTCCGGCCGCTGCGCCCACGGCGCAGGCGCCGACCAGCACGCCCCCGGCCGTGGCCAGGAAGTCGCGGCGCGAGCCCGGGGGCGTCTCGCCGGCTGGCGCGGCCGAAGCCAGCGAGCCCTCGGCGAAGTCGGAATCCTGTCCCTTTGCTTCCGGCTCGGGCGGCGGCGCCTCGTCCTGGGCCCCGGCCACGCCTGCTCCGGCGTCGACCTCCACCCCGGACCCTGGAGCCCTTGCGCCGGGTGCGGAATCCGCGTCCGCTCCAGATTCCGCCACGGCTCCGGAGTCTGCGGCCGCTCGGTCAGCCGTGGTCGGCCCCGCCTTCTCGGGCGGGAGGTTGGAGCGCGCACGGCCAGCGCGTTTCTTCTTGCGCTTCTTCCCCATGACAGCCTCGCAGTCTAGTCAACGCGGGTCGGTATGGCAAGCCAGGTCAGTGCCTGAGTAGATCCGCGGGCAGGCCCAGCTCGTGCCGCCGCTCGAGCAGGAGCTCGGCCAGCATCCGGTGCCCGGCCGCGTTGGGATGCGTGTCGGGCAGGCGCATGCTCATCACGTCGCGCCCGACCGTGCCGGGGTACAGGTTTATTCCATGAAAACCCTTCCACTCGAGCAGGCGGGCCAGGTACTCCTGGGCCCGGGCCTCGGGGTCGCCGCCGGGTGCGTCGCGCCGGTCGAGGAAGGGGATCTGGATCACGGCCATCCCGATGCCGTCGCGATCGAGCTCGCGCTGGAGCTGGCCCAGCCAGAACATCGAGCAGCGGAAGCCGGGGAACTCGGGATCGATCACCAGCTGATGCGCGGTCAGGTTGCCGGGCTGACCGAAGCGCCACAGGCAGACCAGGTCGTGGATCACCCGCACCAGGCCCGAGTACTCGGCCGCGACGCCCGCGGCCTGCCACCAGCCCGGCAGGTCGAGCGGGCAGTTGCGCCAGATATTGGGCAGGTGCCGCTCGCCCACGGCCGCGTCGTTGGGATAGTACCCGACGAGCACGTGGTCGGGCCGGTACCGGACGGCGAGCTGCCGATAGCTCTCGTACTCCATGTACGTGTTGAAGCCCGGCACCGAGAAGTTGAGCAGCTCGATCCTGCGGCTGGCCACGCGGTTGAGGCCCTGCTCCAGCCGGTACGCCCAGCTCTGCTCGTAGTCCACGCCGAAGCCGAAGCTCATCGAGTCGCCGAGCAGGACGATGCGAAAGGTGTCGGGCGCGCGCTCGGGCGGGTAGTAGGTTCCGATGTACCCGCCCGCGTTGACCGCCACCACACGGTCGTAGCTCTGCACCTCGGTCCCGAGCTCGAACCCGGGGCGCTCGCCGTAGTGGAGCTCGTACGGGCCGGGCAGCTTGTCGCTGAATGCCTCGAGCAGCCGCGCCCCGCCCTCGAGCGCGAGCAGCACGATCGCGACGGTGAGCAGCTTGAACAGGCGCTTCTTGTTGCGAGGCCTCATCGGCGAGCGGATCCCGCGGCCCCAGCAGCCGCCAGGTAGCAGCCCACGCCCACGAGCAGCACCGCGGTGTACCCGCCGGTCATGCCGATCAGCACCGCGCCGATCGTGCCGACCACGGAGGCGAAGCCGTTCACACCCCAGGCCCAGGGGATGCGCTCCGGGTAGCTCTGCTCCAGCCGCCGTACCAGCAGCGGAAAGGGCATGCCCATCACGAAGCCGGGCGGCGCGAGCAGCACAACCGCAAGCAACACGCGCAGCGGACCGGGCCAGGCCAGCGTGGCGTCCACGAGGGGCGGCGCGAGCAGCGCCACCAGCAAGGCCGTGCCCCCGGCGGCCAGTGCGGCGAGACGCGGGGCCGTCGTATTCTCGAAACGCCGCGACACGGCGCTGCCCAGCCCCGAGCTGACGAGCAGCGTGCCGAGCACGGTGCTGAACACCACCACCGGCCGGCCGAGGAAGAGCGTGAAGCGCTGGATCAACCCCACCTCGACCACGATGTAGGCCAGACCCAGCGCGGCAAAGGCCGCGAGGTTCTTCAGCCGGCCCTCGCCGGCCAGAGCGCGGCGGCGGAACAGGTACAGCGGGGCAAGGATCAGCAGCAGCCCGAGCACCGAGGTCTCGAGCAGCAGCACCACCAGCGCGGCCTCGGCCACGGGCCGGTCCTCGAGCGCCATCCGCCCGTCGTGGCCCCGATCGAAAACGCCCGACAGATCCGACCAGCCGATCCCGGAGAAGGGCACCCGCCGGTTGAAGAAGGGCCGGTCGTCGGTGGCCGGCTCGAGGATCGCGGCAAAGGGCACCGGGTCTGCCCCGGGCCTGCCGTCTCGCGCCAGCGGACCGTAGTAACGGCGCCCGGCCCCGCCCGGCAGGTACAGCACCTCCATGCCCAGCCGCTCGACCCGCGCCTGGAACTGCTTGACCTCCTCGAAGGAGAAGGGCCGCATGCGCAGCGCGAACCCGGCGTAGAACGACAGCCCTCCCTCGAGCCTGCGCCGCCAGGCCAGCAGGTGTGCCGAGGCGTCGTTCACGCCGTGCGCGGCCAGGGCGGCGCGGGCGGTGACGAACAGCCTGGGGAGGTGGGCCTCGGGCCGGGTGATCAGCAGCACCCCGTCGCCGGAGAGATGGTCGAGATAGTCGTGGAAACCCTCGAGCGTGAGCAGGTAGTTCTCGGCCAGCGACAGCGAGCCCGAGGCCATCGCCGAGTTTGAGATCGTGTGCGGGCAGTGGATCAGGTCGTAGCGCCGCTCCGAACGCCGCAGAAAGCTGCGGGCCTCGTCGGTGTGCCAGGCCACGCGCGGATCCTCGTAGAGACGCCGGGTGAAGCCGGCCATCACATCGGTGACGATCTCGTTGATCGAGGCGTTGATCTCCACCGCGGTGACCCGCGCCGCCCCGCTCCGCAGGGCCAGTAGAACCTCGCGACCGCCGCCCGAGCCCACCACCAGCACGTGCGGTGAATCCAGCAGCTGCACGAAGAAGCTCTCGTCGTCCGCGGCCGGACCGAGCTGGCTCACCGGCTTCAGCGGATGCGCGATGCGCGTCACCGCGGTGCCGCCGTCGATCAGGATCGAGCGGTGCACGCGCATCCTCGGATCGCGGAACTCGATCACGTCCACCCGCGACAGCGTGTTCCACGCGGTGTACTTGTGGAACCGCTCGTCGGCAAAGACCTTGGCCACGGGCACTCCGCCGCCGGTGACCTTGTTCTCGGTGATCCGCACCGGGATCAGCCGGTCGCCAAAGGGCGAGAGCGCGGCAAGCAGCACGGCCAGGGCCGCGCCGACCATCGCATGGCGCCGCCCGGCCTCCTCGCCGATCAGCGCCGCGCCCACCGCGGCCAGGGCCGCGGCGGCGAGGATCGTGCCCGAGCCGCCGAGCCAGGGCAGCACGACGACCACGGCCAGGCTGCCCAGGCCCGCGCCCACCAGGTCGAAGAGGTACAGCCGGTGCACGGCCCGCGCGTGGCGCGTGAGCAGGGCGGCGATGGTGGCGCCGGCAAAGAAGAAGGGCAGCGTGACCGCGAGGTACGACAGGGCGAGGTACAGCCACTGGGCGCCGTCGCTGCCCAGCGAGAAGGGCTCGAAGGGCACGAGGTTGAACAGGCCGTACCCGGCGACAAAGGCCGGCGGCGTCAACAGGGCGGCGCGGGCCAGCAGGCGCGCCGGCACCGCGGCCGCGTCACGGCGCAGCGAGAGCGCAACCCCGGCGAAGCCGAAGCCGAACAGCGCGGTCGAGAGCACCATGAAGGCGAAGTGGTACCACAGCGCCACGGAGAGCACGCGGGTCCAGCCGACCTCGAGCAGCAGGGTCGCCGCGGCGAGCAGGAGCAGTCCGGGGTACGTCAGGCGCGGGGCTGTGCGGGCCAATTTAGATCACCAGGGCCGCAGCTGGGCGTCCGTTTGCGTTTGCGTTTGCGTCCGCGTTCGCGCGTATTCCCGGGCGATTCGCATGAAGAGGTGGTTCAGTCCATCGGGGTGATGAGGTCGACGCGGAGGAAGTAGTGGGTGTACGCGTCCGAGTAGATCTCGATCAGGTGATCCCCGGAACGCCGCACGGTCTTGCTCTGCGAGAAGATGCGATCCCCGCCGGCCTTGGAGAAGATGTCGTCGCTTCCACTCTCGTAGCTGTAGCTGTCGGAGCAGCTGGGCTCGAACCAGATGATCTCGGTGTCCTCACCCGGGTGCTTGCGGGTCTTGAAGAACATGCGGACCACGATCTCGGTGTCGGCGGTGCCGGTGCGGACCACGAAGTTGCGGAAGCCGGGGAAGTCGCCCTCGAGGTACTTGAACTCGCCCATGATGCAGCCGGCCGTGACCTGGCACACCGGCACGGTGGAGAGGCAGGGCTCGAACTCGGCGCCCTGGATGAAGTCGGCCTCGTCCAGGCCGCAGCCCGCGGCGAGGAGCAAGACCAGGGCGGGTAGCAGGCGAGCCGTCCTCATCGCCCCACCACCGCCTCGAGCACGGCCGAGGCCTCGATGTCGGCCGCGGCGAGGATTTCCTCGCCCTCCTCCAGCCACCACACCGTACGGTTGTACCGCCCGATACGGAACTTGAAGTTCACCGCCCGGTCGAGCGCGAGCTGGAGCAGCGCCGACGACGGGATCCGCAGGCAGCCGTCGTCCTCGGTAGCGCAGACCAGCTTGCCGTACGCCGTCTGCGAACCGGTCCCCGGGGTGAGCGTGATCACGATGAAGTCCCCGTCACCCGCCTCCCACTTGACCCACAGCGGCTCGGTCCGCTCCATGGACAGCCCGATCTGCGGCGACTCCTCGAGTCTGGGATTGTCGATGCCGCCGAAGCGGGTCACCCGGGGCATGGTCGGCGCGGGCACCTCCACGCTGAAACCCGGGAAGTCGCGCGTGCCGGTCCCCGAGGCCACGGTCACCCCGACCGCCGCTTCCTCGAAGGCAAAGCCATCCCAGTACCCGGACGACAGCAGGTCGTTGGCGTCGGGCTCGAGCACCTCGTCGTCCCCGGCCATGCCGCCGAAGGTCACCGAGTCCACGTGGAGGTGATAGTACCGGCTGTCCGCGCAGTCGAGGCCGGCCGCGCACTCATCCTGCTCCTCGCACAGCGGCGACATGCAGAAGCCCAGCGGGTGCCGCGGATCGCCCTCCGCGGTCATGATCTCGCAGTACTGCGAATCCGGGCAGTCGCCCGCCGCAGTGCAGCTCCGGAACTCCGGCACGCAGTCGCTGTAGTGGCAGGCGAACCCGTCGGGGCAGTCGGTGTCCGCGGTGCAGTCGACGACCACACAGCGTTTGATGTCGGTGGGCTGCGACATCACCACGTAGCAGGCCTCGGAGTACGGCTGCACCGCCGGATCGACCGGCCGGAACTCGTACATGTCCGAGAAGCCGGCATGGGCGATGGTGTCCTCGGCGAGATCGCCGTGGAGCTTCTTCTCGGCGTTGACCGTGATCGATCCCTGCCAGAAGGTCAGCAGCTTGGCCTCGTCCACGTCCTGGGGCGCGTGATCCTCGTTGCCCGGACACACGCCGCCCTGGCCCGCGCCGTCGCAGGCCGCAGCGACCAGCGCCACGCCGCAGAGCAGCCACCAGCAGCAGCGGACTCGCTCAATACTCGACATCACTACCCCTGCAATCCGTGAATACGCCGGATCCTATTCCGCCCCCTCGGTCCGGTCAAGAACGCTCACTTCTCCTCGATCGGGAAGAAGTCCCCGTCGGTCAGCGGCACCTCGGCCCAGTCCGGATCCTTGATCTCGTTGAAGTAGCGGATGTTGATCAGCGCGGCCCGGAAGATCGAGTACGCCGTGGGGCTGCCCTGGGGCGTCTGGGCGAAGTACGCGAAGATATTGTTGTGCCCGGCGCCGAAACCGGGCGTGATCTCCTGCGTCTCGACCAGGGTCACGTTCTTGACCTTGAAGCTGATGCAGTTCTTGTCGGCCAGGCCGACCTTGATCGCCTCCCGGATCCGGCACTCGCCGGGCTTGGGGTTGGCGTCGCAGTCGGCCTGCGAGGCGCAGGGCGGATTCGGCGTGCCGTCGGCCGCCTCTCCCTGGTCGCACCAGAACCCGTCCTTGGGCAGCAGATCCCAGTCGACCTCGATCGTGATCCACGGCGGCTTGAGGCTGGTCTCGACCCGCATGTCGGCTCCGGCGCAGATCCAGCCCTGACAGGGCGGGCCGGAGCAGACCCCGGCCTCGGTGTCGCAGGCCTGGCCCGCGGGGCAGCTGGCGTTGAGGCAGCGGTCGGTCAGGCACTTGCCCAGCAGCGGGTCGCAGCGCTGGCCCAGCTCGCAATCGGTCTTGGTGCAGTCGGGCAGGCAGCGGCCGCCGCTGCCCGGGTCGCACTTCTCGGTGGAGAGGCAGGTGCTGTACGTGCAGGGATCGCCCACGCAGACCCCGGTCGACGGGTTGCACCACTCGTTGGCGTTCGGGTTGCAGGCCGGGTTGCACTCCCGCACGCAGGCGCACTCGGAGTACAGCAGGTAGTCACCGTTGCCCGAGATCTGGACCTTGCGCCCATGCACGCTGTCGCCCGGGTCGCGCCAGGCCACCTCGGGCGGCGAGCCCGGCCAGTAGTACAGCGTGCCGCTGCCCTTGGTCGAGCGGCTGGCCACGTCGGTCACCTGGATCCCCGGGTAGACCTGGTGCGCCTGGCTGGTGAAGGGCACCACCCGCAGCCCCTCGTCGATCACCTTGTAGCGGTACGCGTCGCCGGAGCGGGCCTCGATGTCGTCGGCCTGGGGATCGAGGTGCACCTCGAGCTCGAGGCCGTTGTTGAGGCCGTCCATGTCAATGTCCTTGAGATTGTCCGGCTCCACGTAGTTGGTGCCGTACAGGAACTCGAGCCGGTCGGGGTACCCGTCGCGGTCGCTGTCGAACAGCGAGAGATCGGTGCCCAGGACCTTCTCCTCGCAGTCGTTGAGGCCGTCCGCGTCGCGGTCGCCGTACGGCCGCTCCAGCTCGGCGCAGGCGTCGGGGATGTCGGTGCGCAGGGGATCGAGGTTGACCGTGGCGAACAGCGTCTCCAGCATGTCGCTCAGGCCGTCCCCGTCGGTGTCGGCCTTGGTCGGGTCGGTGTCCGTGCCGGCGGGGTTGGTCGTCTTGTCCCACACGTCGAGCACGCAGCCGCAGCGCGAGATGCGATCGCACTGGCCCGACAGCATCTCGCCGTAGCAGGCCTCTTCCCAGTCCGTCATCCCGTCGATGTCGCTGTCCGGGACGATGGCGCCGTCCTGGGATCTGGCGTTGAGGTTGGTCACGACAAAGGCCTTCTTGACGAAGTACGTGCTCGAGGCCTCCCAGTCCAGGGCCCAGAAGTTCAGCTGGGGCGCGCTGGTGTAGCGCAGAAAGCTCCCGCGGCCGGTGGTGGACATCGCCTGCAGCAGCTCGGCCGTCTCCTCGTTGGTCGGACCCGTGCCCGCCGCGTCGTCGCAGGGCAGCGTGGGGCAGCAGTTCTCGGCGATCTGGCACACCTTGCCGTTGTCGGTGCTGCACACCGAGAGGTACTCGCAGACCGCGGTGCAGTCCGCGCTATCGGCGCAGGTTACCGAGGGATCGTCGGTGCAGCGCGGCGCGGGCGCCAGGCACTGCTCGTCGCCGGCGCAGTTGGGCGGGCAGAGCGTGTCCGCGTTGCAGAAGTACTCGGGCGCGCCCTGGCAGGTGCCCGGCCGGTCGTCGAGCTGCACCGTGTGCACCGCCACCTCGGCCGCGCCGTTCTCCTCGCCGAAGTCGATCAGCGCCTGCACCTCGGCGACCAGCTGCGCCTTCTCGACCGCGATGTCGGGATCGAGCCGGGGGTCGGGCGGACCGTTGGCCAGGAAGATGAATACGTAGCGCGTCCGCGACCGGGTGCCGGGGTTGGTCGTCAGCAGATCGCCGGTGAAGATGCTGCTGGCCAGCGAGAGCGCGCCCGTCCAGTCGCGGCAGCTGCCGCCGTAGCACGGGTCGACCATGCCCAGCTGGGCCGCGGCCTCGCGCAGCACGGACAGGTCCTTGGTGTACCCGCTGCCCGTGACCTTGTCCTGGGTCAGCTGCTGGGTCTCGCCGGCGAACTTGATGATGGCGAAGGTGTGGTTCTTGGCCGTGACGTAGCGGTTGATGATGTCCTCGGTGGCGTGCCAGCGCTGGCCCTCGGGATCGTTCTCCGCCATCGAGCCCGAGGTGTCGACGATGAACATCGTCTTCAGCGGGAACTGGCGCTGGGCCGGATCGTCGGTGCAGACCCGGCCCGAGACCGCCACCTTGTTGGGGATGTTCGGCGCCAGGCGCCGGTGGTAGATGTTGGTCTCGGTGCAGGTGCCCACGCCGACCAGGATGCCCGCCGCGGTGGCGAGCATGGCCAGTCGGCGCGCGTTCGGCAAGCCTCTCCGCTTCATCGGCTACCCCCCGCCCGCCGGGTTGGTGTTGTCCGGGTTGGGGCAGGCGTAGTCGTCCCGCCCCGGCTCGCAGAACTCGCAGCTCAACGGACACCGCCGGATCGCGCGCACGGTCACCGAGTACGGATTCGAGTAGTCGTACTGCTTGCGGTCGTCGTGCTGCACCTTGAGGTACACCGGGCGACCGCCGTGGTACTCACCGCAGAAGTACGCGCATTCGTTGTCTCCGAAGGTCCCGGAGCCCGGGCCCTCGCGCCAGCCCATCCTCGGGCGGCGGCCCTTCCCGTCGAACACGCCGTAGTTGATCCGCATCGCCGAGTTTCCGTTGAACGACCAGTCGAACTGCATGTCGTAGTCGACCTTGGTGCTCTTGTCGACCGCCGGATCCTCGGCCTCGGCCGGGATGTTCAGCGAGTACCAGTCCTGGTCCCCGCGGAAGCTGAGATACCCCGTGATCGTGTCGCAGACGATCGGATCACCCGAGGTGTCGCAGTTGATCGACTTCGCCAGGTCGAAGTTCCAGCGGTGGGTCGCCTCGTCCTGCTCGTTGGTCGCGTACGGCAGGTAGATCCCGTTGGGCGGGGACTCGTACGCGTCCGGCTCGTCGATCACGGTGACGGTCAGGGTGTACGCATTGTCCGGGTCGGTCTTGCTCGAGCCGAAGTCGCGCACCAGCAGGTAGTACAGATCGCCGTACATCGGCGCCACGGTGTGCAGGTGCCTCGCGCTGCCGCTCTCGCTCCAGTCCGAGCCCTGCATCGTCAGGTGGCGCAGGGCGCAGCCGCCGGGCAGGCAGATCCCGGCGCCGCGGCACTTGCCCTGGAACTGGTCGCACTCGTGGGACGGGCACTGGGCGTTGAGGCACTCCTTGCGCTCGATGTCGGTCTCGGCGTCGTTGCAGCCGCCGCAGGTGTTGTTGATGTAGTCGCAGGCGTCGCCCGGCTCGCAGGCGGTGTACGGATGGGCCACGATCAGGTCGATCGCGGGCTGCACCGGGCTGCTGCCCGCGAACTGCAGGTCGATCTCCATCAGCGCCGGGTCCGAATCGGTTACCCCCGCCTCCGAGATCCTGTACCAGTCCTCGTCGCCGCGCGTGGCCACGTACGCGGCAGGCGCGGCCGCGCCGCTGGTCAGGTCGGTGGCGGTGTCGTAGCCGTCATTGGGCTCGTTGCCGTCCGGGTTGCTGCGGGTGGTCAGGGCCAGGCTGTAGCCCCGCTCCAGGTCCGAGTCGTCGTCGTCCTCGTCCTCGACCACCAGGTAGTACGTCCCGGTCTGGTGCAGCGGCAGCACGTCGTTCAGCGCGGTCGCGCCCTGGGTGCCGTCGAACTGAAAGCCGGTGTTGACCGGCGTCTCGCCGTCCGGCTCGTACAGGGTGTAGCGCAGGTCGACCTGGCCCGGGCCGTCGGTGGTGAGATCGATCTCCACGATCTGACCCGCCTGGGCCGGCACCGCGTACCAGTCGCGATCGCCGAGGTACGAGATGTAGCCCTGCTCGGCGCCGTCGGCCTTGGCCTCGGCCATCGTGTCGTTCGGCTCGTACCCGTCCGGATCCGCGGTCAGCTCGAGGGAGATCAGGTACGGGTTCTTGCCGTCCTCGTCGTCGCTGGCCTCGTCGCGCACCTCGAGGAAGTACGTGCCCGACTCGCGGATGTAGTGCGTGCCCCGCAGATCGGTCACCCCGTCGAGCCCGTCGTGGTCGCAGTTGCTGCCCACGCCGCTATCGTCCGACTCGGAGATGCGGTAGCAGTAATCGACCGGCGAGAAGCCCACGTTGTTGGCCAGGTGCACGGAGGCGATCATCCCGTTCTGGGGCACCGAGAACCAGTAGTAGTCGATGTCGAATGGCGGGCAGACGAAGCCCATCAGCCCGTCCGCGCCAGGAACGAGCTCCCACTCCGGATCGGTGCCGCCCTTCTGCGAGTCGTCGACCTCGCAGTCCACGTCCGTGTCCGTGTCGCTGTCTGCGTCGGTGTCCGCGTCACCGCTGCCGCAGCCCGCGCCTCCCACCGGGACCAGGGCCAGCGCCAGCACGGCCGCCACCGCGGCCAGGCCCAGCGCACCCAGCGCCCCGAGCAGCACCTTCCCCGCGACTCGCCTTCGCTCTCTCGTCATCCCCGCCTCCAAGCCCCAAAGCCTAAAGTCTAAAGTCTAAAGTCCAATGCCTCTCCTACTGTCCGTACACCACGCAATCCCGATCCGCCTCGAACCAGTCGGTGCAGCGATTCCGCTCGTCCGGATTCACCGGCACGCAGCGGCCCTGGCAGCGGGTCTTGGGACAGTCCGCGTCGCTGTTGCAGGTCTTCACGCAGAAACCCGTGCCGTCGCAGGTCATGCCGGCCTCGGGGCAATCCGCGGAAGAGGTGCAGGCGACCCGCACCGGGTAGTAGCACATCCCGATGGCCGCATTGCAGTGATAGTTCGGACAGTCGTCGCTCGTGGTGCAGCTCTCCTGCCCGAGGGTGTCGCAGGTGCCGAGCCCGGCGTCGCGGCTGCACAGGCCGAAGCCGCAGTTGTTGTCGATGTTCTCCGTGGCCGGATCGCAGGCGTTGCTGTTGTTGATGCAGGTGTTGTCCGTACCGCAGAAGGTCTGCGGGCAGTCGATCGAGATGTCGCAGGGAGTCACCGGGTCGTTGATGCACACCGTGGTCGTGCCGCAGAAGTTGAGCGGACAGTCGCTGTCCTGCGCGCACAGCGCTGGAGACATGGCACAGCCCCCGAGCCCGGAGACCGGATCGATGTTCTGGCAGGTGTTGACCGGACAGTCGGCGTCGGCGGTGCACATGCCGGCGCTGAAGATGCAGCGCGAGCCCACGCCCGAACAGAAGTTGAAGGGACAGTCGATGTCGCGGTCGCAGGGCTCGCCGACCAGCTCGTTGCAGGTGTAGCCGCGCTCGCCGCGGCAGTCGTCATCGCTCTCGCAGGTCTCCCCGGCACAGAAGCCGACCGCCAGCTCGCATTTCTCGTACGGGCACTCCCGCGAGTCGAGGCAGGGTTGGGTCCGGCAGCGGCCGACCTCGGGGTCGCAGAGCTGGCGCGGGCAGTCCTCGTCCGCCGCGCAGGGCACGCCCGCGCAGCTCCCGCCCTGGTTGTTCACGCAGTGGTGCCCGGTGCAGTACCCGTCCTCGCAGGTGTCTGTCAGCGCGGCGCAGTCGTTGGCCGTGATGCAGGGAGTCTGACAGCCGCCGTCCACGCAATCCCCGCCGGCGCAGTCCGCCGCCGTGGCGCAGGGCGGATAATCGGCGGGCAGATCTGGATCGCAGGTCTCCCCGGGGTTGCACTCGTACGCGCCCGCGCAGGGCTGGCGGCAGTACCCGGCGAGGCACACGTCGTCGTTGTCCGGGTCGGCGTCGCGGTTGTCGGGACAGTCGAGCAGGCCGGTGCAGATGAAGTACTGCGGCAGGCATTCGCGCCGGGGGCACATACCATCGGCGTCCGGCGCCGTGCCCGCCGGATCCGAGCACTGCCCGCTCGTCGGGTGGATCGGGTACGGCGGGCAGTCGTCGTCGACCAGGCAGGAGACCCGCGGCGGGTACACGCAGGTCGACTCGCCGGTGGTCGGATGGGTCTCACAGGTGAAGTGCGGACAGGGCGTGGCCTCGTCGCAGCGGTCGGCGAGCGGCGCCAGGCAGAGGTTGGTCGAGGGGTCGCAGACATGGTGCGGGCACTCCTCGTCCGCCTCGCAGCGGTCCGCCACCGGCCGCTTGAAGTCCTTCTGCTCGAAGCGCACCACGCCGCTGGGAGGATACTTGACGTCCGGCTCCGGATAGCGCGGGATGTAGCGCACCCGGGCGCAGGCCACGCGGAAGGTGCCGTAGTCGTCCGGGTCGTCGAGCGGCACCTGCCCGGCATAGACCATGATGTCGTTGAATCCGCGCAGCCCGCCGATCTCGCGAGGCTCGGTGCCAACGAGGTGGATGTTGTCGACCTCGAAGTCGTAGCAGAAACGGCTCTCGTAGATCCCGGGCTCACGCTTGAAGTGGTAGCGATAGGCCAGCTTGGAGAAGTCCGAGGCGTCGTTGGCCGCCGGGTTGGTGTGCCAGGCCACCTCGTCGCCGTTGAGCGAGCCGTCGAAGTCCATGTCGACCTCGGTGTCACGCCACACCGGGTTGGTGCCGGCGCGAACCTCGAGCGCGTCGGCCACGCCGTCGGCGTCGGTGTCGAACAGGTCCGGACTGGTGCCGATGAAGCGCTCCTCGCAGTCGAGCAGGGTGTCGCCGTCGCGGTCGAGCCGGTCGAGGGCCAGGCTGCAGTCCGCGTCGTCCGGATCCAGCGCATCGAAGCCCGAGCGCTGGAGGCGGTACTCCAGCAGATCGGAGAAGCCGTCACCGTCCGAGTCGTTGATGCCGATGCTCGTCCCGAGGTGCTCCTCCAGCAGGTCGACCACGCCGTCGCCGTCGCTGTCGATCGACTCCGAGATGCCCCACGCCGGGTGCGCGTTCTGGTTGAAGACGATGAACCCGCCGTCCTTGATCGAGTACATCCGCTTGACCGAGGTGTAGTCGATGTAGAGGAAGTTGATCGCCTCCCCGTTGGGGAAGTTGCGGTACGTGCCGTTGCCGATCCCGGCCATGTCCTTGAGCAGGTCCTCGGCCTGGGCCTGCACGTACTCCGGCGTGTTCACCGAGAGGTACGCGGTGTGGAAGGTCAGCTCGCGCAGATCGAAGCGGTCCTTGATCCGCATCAGCTCGGTGAGCGCGCGCTTGATGCTGCCCGGCGTGTTCACGTCGTTGCCCTGCGGGTACGGCAGCCCGTCGGTGAGGAAGATCACGATGTAGCGCGACCGGGCCCGCTGCTGCACGCTCATCAGGCTCATGTCCATCGTCAGCAGGGTCTCGGCCACGCCGAGGGCCGCCTGGTAGCTGGTGTTGCCGCCGGCGGCCTGCAGCGAGTTGAGCGCGCGCAGGATCGACGGCAGGTCGTTGACGAAGCCCATCATGTCGCCCATGCCGTCGCCGTTGGTGTCGGCCTGGGTCGCCACGTTGGCCGCGCCCTCGAAGCGGATCACGCCGTACGACACGCCCGGATCGTAGCGGAACTTCTGCACCACGTCCCACACCGCGGCGACCCGCCCGGGGTAGTCGTTGGGCGTGGGCGGGGGATCGGTCACCGACATGCTCTGCGAGCAATCGACGATGAACAGGATCTTGACCGGGTAGTTCAGCTCGTCCGGATGCTCGGTGCAGAAGCCGCCGACCACCTTGAGCCGGTTGTCCTCCTGCTTGCTGTCGGGATCGGGCGTCTCGAAGACGTCCGCCTCGGTGCAGGCGACGAGCAGCGTGAGGGCCGCGAGCACCGGAATCAGCCGCCGTGTCATCTGTGCCTCCGGTAGGGCTTTGTAGGCTGAAGTCAAAAGTCTAGAGTCCAAAGTCTGAAGTCCAAAGTCCAAAGTCCAAAGTCTAAAGTCTAAAGTCTAAAGCCCAAAGCCCAAAGCCCAAAGCCCAAAGCCTCCTACTCGCCCATCACGCAGTCCCCGGTTCCAAAGCTCAAGTCCAGGTCCTGCGGCTTCTTGAAGTCGTCGTGAGTCAGCTCGATCAACCCGTTGAAGGGTACCTTGAAGTCCGGCTTGATGTACTGCGCCCGGGCGCAGGCCACCAGGAATCGGCCGGTGTCGTACGGGTCGTCGTACGCGGCCACGTCGAACCAGACGAGGATGTCGTTGAAACCCCGGGAGCCCGCGCCGTTGCGGTCCGAGGTGGTCACCAGCGAGATCTTGGAGATGTCGAACTGGTAGCAGCGGCGATCCTCGTTGTCCGGCTCTCCCTCGGCCAGGTCGTACCAGTAACGATGCTCGCTCCACAGGTCGGCGTCGGAGCGCGCCGGGTGGGAGCGGACCAGTAGCTCGTCCGCGTTGCGGCGCCCGTCCGCGTCGAGATCCTCGGTCATGTCGTCTCGCAGCGGGTCGGTGCCGAACAGCACCTCGTGGAAGTCGGGGAAGCCGTCGGCGTCGGTGTCGGTCAGCTTCTTGTCCGTCTTGTACAGCGCCTCCTCGCAGGCCAGCAGCCCGTCGCCGTCGCCGTCGCTGGTGTCGGTGCAGGCCTGATCGGGCAGGCTGCCGTCCAGCGGATCGAAGCCCGCCTTGCTCCAGTCGACCTCGACGAAGTCGCCGTACCCGTCGTCGTCGCTGTCCCGGTCGCGCGGGTTGAGACCGAGCAAGATCTCCTCGGCGTCGGGGATGCCGTCGGTGTCCGAGTCGGGCAGGAAGGCGCTGTTGCCCGGGAAGGCGGTGATGTTGCTCACCAGTAGGTTCTTGGCCGCGTAGTTGCGCTTGATCGAAGTGTAGTCGATGGAGAGGAAATCCACGTCCTGGCCCGAGGTGAAGTCGCGGAAGGTGCCCTGGCCGATGCGCGCCATCTCGCGGAGCAGGGCGCGGCCGCGGTCCGGGTCGAGGTTGTACGCCGCCTCGGCCGCGGCGCAGAGCGCCGAGGTCGGGTTGCCGAACTCGTCGCGGCAGTAGAGGAAGGCGGTGTGCAGGCGCAGCTCGCCGACCTTGAAGGTGTCCTTGAGCTCCATGATCGCGCGCACCAGCTGGAACAGCTGGTACGGGTTGTTGTAGTCCACGCCGCCCTCGATCTCGGGGAACCAGCCCTGGCTGACGAGCTGCTGGAAGTTGCCCATCTGGAAGTCGGTGAGCACCCGGTCGCCCAGCGTGCAGGTCAGGTGCAGATCCTCGTCGCAGGCCGGCGAGTAGCGCGGATGGCTCGGCGGGTCGGTCACGCAGCCGTAGCACACCGGGTCCGGGGTGCCGTCGGAGAAGAAGATCGGCACGTACTTGGTGCGGGTCAGCTCGGCCCGGTCGGTGTTGATCATGTCACTCAGCAGCTCCTGGTACGCCGTGCCCAGCGCGCCCTGGTAGTCGGTCTGCGAGTCGGCCTCCATCAGGCCGTTGGAGCCGAAGATCGCCTCCTTGTTGTCCACCGAGCTGGCGATCTCGAAGCCCTCGGTCAGCACCGACACCCGACCGTTGAACTTGATGATGTTGAAGTAGACCTGCGGGTTGTCGGCGAAGCGCCGCACCACCGCGCGGATCGCCTCCACCCGGTGCATGCCCTCATCGGTCTGCTGCAGGCTGCCCGAGCAATCCACGACGAACATGATCTTGACCGGGAAGTCCGAGTCCTCGGGCGGCTCGGTGCAGACCTCGCCCACGATGTCGAGCAGGTTGTCCACCTCGTTGATGTCGATCGTCTGCTCGGCCTCGACGTCGGAGTCGGTGCAGCCGATGGCGAGCAAGCCCAGACCGAGGACCGCGAGCAGGGAAAGACCGATCCTCATAGCGCTCCGTGTTGCCCTCATCCCCTCACCTCCGTCGGACCGCCCGTCCCGTACCGGGCGAATCCTGATTATCCCAGCCAAGGGCTGCCCACGCAAGCCGCGCCGGGCCGCTGCGCGCGCCCGCGAGCCGTGACGCGTGCCTTCGAGCCCTGCTGGTGATTGCGCGCAGTCATACCCGGTACAAGTACCCGCAAGACGCGGGCCAAGGCGCCACGCCCGCGAGGGAGCGGCCCAACCCCGCGTAACACCGGGCGCTCGCCGCCCTGACCGGCAGGGACTCGACCTGGCCTAGAGACCGATCTGTAGCCCAGAGTCCACACTTCGGGCAAAATCCGTGGACTCGTGTCAACACGTCCCGGCCCGACGCGGGCCAGGTTCAGGGTCTGGGGAACCGGGGCCAACCCGCTGGAATCCGACTGGTACGCCAGTGCCGCTGTCCGACCGCGCTCACCAGGGAACGGCTCGTGCATTGCTGGGAAGGTTTTGGCGGCGTTGACCGCTCCGCTGCCGCGAGGCTACAATGACCGCCACGAGAACACGAAAGGGGGAGGTTCCATGACCCCAACCCGGCTCTCGGCCCTGCTGCTCCTCGCATCGCTGTGCCCGGCACAACTCGCCTGCTCGAGCAACGGCGGCGCAGACGGCGACGTGGACACCGACGTGGACACGGACACGGACACGGACACGGACAGCGACACTGACTTGCCCAAGGTGCTTCAATGGGGCCCGCGGGTCGAGGTCGACCTCGAGCAGGCGGGCATGGTACTCGACATGGCCGTCTGCCCTGACGACAGCCTCCACCTCGCGTACTGGAAGCGCGGCAACGAGAGCGGCCTGTGCGAGACGCCGATCCTCGGCGGCCCGCCCACGCCGATCCACATGGACGAGATCCGCTACGCCTTTGGCGACGGCGAGACCTTCACCATCGAGACGATCAACAGCCAGATGGAGAACGAGTACATCGCCGGCATCTCGATCGTGTGCGACGGCTCGGGCAATCCGGTGGTGGCCTACCAGGGCGGCGAGGAGAGCTCCCAGTGCTGCGGCGGGAGCGACCTGATGCAGGCTCGCCGCACCGGGCCCGACTCCTGGCAGGAGACGATGATCGTGGGCGACTCCAACGTGGCCAGCGCGGGCGACGCCTGCCCCAAGATGCAGAACATCTGCGACACCGGCGACACCGTGGGCCTGTGGCCCCACCTGGCCGTGGCGCCCAGCGGCATGCTGGGCGTGGTGTACCGCGACATCCACCTGTGCTACGCCAAGGAGGACCAGGACAGCTCGGACCTGGAGTACGCCGAGAGCAGCGGCGGCGGCGGATTCGGCAGCTTCCAGTGGATCGATCTGGCCCGCGGCGCGGGCGGCTTCACCAAGCTGGCGTACGGCCCGGACAACGAGCCGGCCGTGATCAACTACAACGGCAAGTACCAGATGATCCACTTTGCCCGACGCGAGGCCGGCGCCTGGAGCAACCAGCCCTGCCCCGACAACACCGACGCCGAGTGCCCCACCGGCCAGAAGTGCATCGTCAAGTTCTGCGCGCAGAACGTGCACACCAAGGCCTTCGACGCGGCCCTGCCCGAGCGCTCGATGGACCTGCTGATCACGCCCGACGGCCGCTTCCTGGTGGCGTACTTCGACGTGGACGAGAAGAGCCTGCGCATCGCCCACTCCACCGACGGGATGGCCTGGGAGCGCGGCGTGATCGACTCGGACGGCGCGACCGGGATGTTCCCGTCGCTGGTGCTCGATCCGGCCACGGGTCAGCCGGGCGTGGCGTACTACCGCTGCTCCGAGTACGATCCGGACGACCTGGAGTGCAACAAGAACCAGGACGGGCCGCGCTTCGCCAACTTCACCGGCAGCTATCCGGACGAGCTGACCAGCCAGAACAAGTGGAAGAAGACGGTGATCTCGGACGACGACGTGGCCACCGAAGGCCGGTACGTGTCGGCCGTGGTGCTCTCGGACGGCAGGATCGGCGTGGCCTACTCGTACAGCTGGTGGGATCAGGGCGAGAGCAAGGGCAAGCAGCACCTGATGTTCCACATGGGAACCTGGGAAGAGGCGGACTAGAGCCGCCGCCTCGCGAGGAGGATAGATCGATGACCCGTTTCCTGACGTTGACGCTACTGATGGCCTCGACGCTGCTGGCATCCCTTGGCTGCGGCGACGACTGCAAGGGGCTCTGCGGCAGCATCTGCGACCTGCGCGCCTGCGACTACAACAAGATCACCTGTTATGGCAACTGGGATGGTGAAGGCGATTCGCGCCATATCAAGGATCTCAAGGTGTACTACCAGCAATGCGGCAGCCCGTCGTCGTGCATCTTCGCCGCGATACTGGTCTTCGAAGACCTGCTCGGCATCGATCCGGTCAACGGCCACTGCTTCGAAGGCGAGAGCGAGATGCTAGCGCACGTCTTGATCCAGGCCGGCGCCGACGGCGAGCCCTGGCCCGCATTCGAGGGCAACAGGTGCTGCATCTCCAAGGGCGGCGAGACCGCCGGCGAGACCTTTGCCGGCAAGTGCGGCTTCCTCTTCGACAACGGCCGCACGCTCACGGCGCCGTGGTCGTGCGAGCTCGAGGATCCGCTGGCCGAGGAATAGGCTCGAGGCAGGGGTCGGCTACTCGCAGGTCGGGGTCTGCTCGCCCATGCCCTCGAAATCGGTATCCAGACAGGACATGCACTCGTCGCACTCGCCGTCGAGGGCCAGCTCGCAGACCTCTTCCACGGCCTCGCCGCACATCAGCAGCAGCAGCGGATTGCGATTCTCGGCGTTGCTGTAGATGTTGATCTGCGCCCGGTAATCCCCGATGTCCTCGGGCACGAACTGCACCCGCATCATCGTGGACTCGTCCGGCTTGACCAGGATCGTGTCGGGCACGTTCCCCCCGGCGTCGGCGGCCGACCAGACGATCCGGCTGAAGGCGCAGGCGTCCGCGGCGCCGTGCAGCTCGGTCTGATTCGGATAGACCTCGAGATCCTGGTCGCCGATGTTGTCGATCATGAAGTCGGTCCAGTACGCCGGCGGGCGGCACACGCCCGCGGTGCACAGCTCGGTCCCGCTGCACTCGGCGTCGGAGGTGCACTCCACGCGGCACTGGCCGTGATCGCACACGCCGCCGCCCGGGCAGCCCGCGGCGATGTCGATGTCGCACTGCCGGCAATAGCCCCAGACCTCGACCACGTCGGTGTCGGTGTCGGTGTCGGTATCGGTATCGGTGTCGGTGTCGGTGTCGGCGTCGCCGCCGGGATACCAGCAGAAGTCTCCCTGCACCGTGCAGGGCGTGCTGACGCTACAGCGAGTCTCGGTGACGCCGGAGATGCCCCGGTTGCAGAGCTGACGCACGTTGAGGCCGACGCCGATCTCGGGTCCGCCGTCGCCGCCGCAGCCGGGTGCAGCAAGGCCCAGGCCCAGAACGCAGATCGCTGCCGCGCACAGGATTCGGAACCCCCACATCGCTCTCACCTCCCGCCGCCGGAGCTTCAGGACTTGGTGTCCGACGGCTTGGTCTTCGGCTTGCTGCTCACGCCGGAGATGCCCGTGCCACGCCGGGTCGGCCGGCCCAGTCCGTGCTTCTCCAGCAGGTTATACAGGTGCTTGCGATCGATCCCGGCGGTGCGCGCCGCGCCGGCCACGCCGCCCGAGGAGCGCAGCATCAGCCGCTTGACGTACTCCCGCTCGAAGGCGTCGAGCAGGCGCTCCTTGGCCTCCTTGAAGGGCCGGGAGTAGTCCGGGATCAGCGTTCCCGCGGCCGCGGGCGAGGCCTGCGGCCGGAGGCCCATGCCGCCGCCGGGCAGCCCGTCCTCGTCGAGCGCCAGGCTGCGCTCCACCGCGTTTCGCAGCTCGCGCACGTTACCGGGCCAGCTGTGGTTGAGCCAGCGCTCGCGCACGGCCGGCGGCAGCGTATCGAACTTGCCTACCTCGCCCGAGAAGTGGTCGAACAGCAAGGGGATGTCCTCGGGCCGCTCGCGCAGCGGCGGCAGCCGGATGATCACCACCGACAGGCGGTAGTACAGGTCCTCGCGGAAGCGGCCGGCCGCCACCTCCATCGCCAGGTCCTTCTTGCTCGCCGCCACCACCCGCGCGTCGAACTTGATCGGCTGGTTGGAGCCGAGGCGAACGAAGGTCCGCTCCTCGAAGGCCCGCAGCAGCTTGGGCTGCAGGTCCAGCGGCATGTCGTCCAGCTCGTCGATCAGCAGCGTGCCGCCCTCGCTCTCCTCGAGCGCGCCCTTGCGCAGCGCCGTGGCACCGGTGTAGGCGCCCTTGACGTGCCCGAACAGCTCGCTCTCGATCAGGTTGCGCGCCACGGCGCCGCAGTCGACCACCACCTGCGGGCCCTTGCCGCGCTTGCTGTGCTCGTGCAGCGCCGCGACCGCCGCACCCTTGCCGGTGCCCGTCTCGCCGAGCAGCAGCACCGTGGCCTCGGTGGGCGCCACCTTCTCCAGCAGGGCGAAGCACTCGCGCATGCTCACCGAGCGGCCGATCATGCCGCCGAAGGTCTCTCGCTCCGAGGGCGTGATCTGCACCGGGTCGTACTCGGTGCGGAAGCGGAACACCACCTCGCCCGACTTGATCACCGCGCCCGGGCGCAGGTACGCCTCGCGCACCGGCGCGCCGTCGAGCTCGGTGCCGTTGGTGCTGCCCAGATCCTTGATCAGGTAACGGCCGCCCTCGTTGAGGATCTCGAAGTGCTGGCGGCTGACCGTGACGTCGGCGATGGTGACGTCGCAGTCCGGGCTCTTGCCCACGACCACGCGGCTCTTGGCGATCGGATGCACCTGGCCCGGATTCGGCCCCTCGGTCTCGACCAGGGTGCAGCGCTGCAGCGAGAGGCCCGCCATTCCGTCGGTGCGGATCGCACGCGTGGCCAGCCCGGTATGCGTGTCGTCGTCGCGGATAGACATATCCGGGTAAGTATAGGTGGGGTCACGGAGTGTGTAAAGTAAAACCAAGTCGCGGGAGTAGTAGGCTCTAGGCTCTAGGCTAGCCCCAAGGCTTTCTTTTGCCCCTCCCGCTATCCATGCTATGTTATTCGGTCATGGAGCAGTTCCCGCAGAAGTTCGGGCGCTACGAGCTGCTGGAGCGAATCGCCACCGGCGGGATGGCCCACATCTATCGCGCGCGCCTGGCCGCGGCCGAGGGCACGGCCAAGGAGCTGGTGATCAAGCGCGTGCTGCCGCACCTGACCCAGAACCGCGACTTCATCGACATGTTCATCGACGAGGCGCGGATCACCATGCCGCTCAACCACGGCAACATCGTCCAGGTCTTCGAGTTCGGCCAGGAGGGCACGGACTACTTCCTGGCCATGGAGTACGTGCGCGGCCGCAACCTGGAGACCGTGCTGACCCGCCTCGAGGAGCAGGGCGAGCGGATGCCGCTCTCGATCGCGCTGTACATCGGCTCCGAGATCGCCAAGGGCCTCGACTTCGCCCATCGCAACAACGACGCCGAGGGACGGCCGCTCAACATCATCCACCGCGACGTGAGCCCGCAGAACGTGCTGCTCGGCTTCGCCGGCGTGGTCAAGCTGACCGACTTCGGCATCGCCAAGGCGCGCACGCGAATCCGCCAGACCGCGGCCGGGATCATCCAGGGCAAGGCCTGTTACCTCTCGCCCGAGCAGGCCGAGTGCCGGGATCTCGACCACCGCTCGGACCAGTTCAGCTTCGGCATCCTGCTCTACGAGATGCTCACCGGCGTGCGCTGCTTCGAGGGCCAGAGCGAGGTGGAGACGCTGGACCGGGTGCGCGCGGCCAGGTACATCAGGCCGATCGAGCTGCGGATCGAGATCCCGCCCGAGATCGAGCGGGTGCTGACCAAGGCGCTCTCGCGCAACGTGGACAAGCGCTACACCTCGCTGGCCGAGCTGCAGGTGGTGCTCTCTCGCACGCTGCACGACCTGGCTCCGGAGTTCACGCCGCGTTCGCTCGGCGAGTGGATCAGCGAGCTGTTCGCCGCCGAGATCAGCTACGACCGCCCGGCGCCGGTCACCGGGCAGCGGATGGCCGACCGGCTGGTCGAGGCGGGCATGGAAGTCGAGTCGGGCATGAGCGCCGAGGAGATGCTCCAGCTCGGCACCGTGGCCCTCGACAAGAACGGCCAGGCCGCGGAGCCGATCTCCCAGGTCGAGGCGGCCGAGGCCCAGGCAGAGCGGGCCGAACGTGCCGAGAGCCGGTCGTCCGCGGCGCGCCGGCTCGGCTGGCTGGTGCTGCTCGCCGTACTCGGCGCGGGCCTGTACTTCGGCCTGCCCGAGCTGCGCGACCTGACGCTGGGCGTGAAGCCGCTGTTCGACGGCGGGCTGGAGTCACCCGGACCGGCCGCGGCCGACGCGGGCGCGCTCGCGGCGCCCGACGCGGTTGCCGCCGTGGCCCCGGAGATCGCCGCACCCGAGCCGGACGCGGCGGCCGCCGGCAACAGCGGCAAGGCCGAGAGCGCGCGGGTGGCGCCGCGGGTGCAGTGGGGCTTCCTGACGATGCAGGCCTCGCCCTGGGCGTACGTGGAGATCAACGGCAAGCGGCTGAAGGGCGAGACGCCGATCTTCAAGCACCGCGTGCGCGCCAATCGCAGCTATCGCATCAAGTTCATCAACCCGGAGCTGAAGATCGTGCGCACGGAGAAGGTGTACGTCAAGCCCGGGGTGACCCACCCGGTGAGCGTGGTGCTAGCGGGGCAGTAGGCTCACTCCGGATTGAAGATCTCGTAGTCCGGATCCGGAACGTCGCCATTGTCCTTGCGCAGACCGCCGATCAGCACCACCATCCCGTTCTTGAGCAGGGTCGCGGAGTGACCGGCGCGCGGAGACTTGAGCCAGAGCGGCACCCGCGAAACGAGACGCTCCCTGTCCAGCACGTCGAGCCGTTCAAAGTACTGCCAAGCGGTCTCAGGGAGATCCGGATTCGGTGGCCAGGCGCGGAAGCCGCCGGCCACCAGCAAGGTCCGGCCGTCGTCGAGCAGCGTGGCCGTGTGGCCCCACCGCTCGTACTCGAGCTCCATTGCGGGGATCAGCTCCGAGCCCGGCGAGTCGGGATCGAGGTTGACGATCTCGCAGGTGCTCGAGACCGTCCCACCATCGTTCACGCCGCCGCAGACCAGCACGTCGGCCATCTTGCCGTCCTTGATCAGCGTGGCCGTGTGCCCGGCCCGCGCCTCTTTCAAGTGGATAACCGTGTTCACGAACTGCCCCGATTCGCCCCGGATCATGTCGACCTGATCGCTGGGCGTGCCCGGCCACGGCCCGCTCCATCCGCCGATCAGGGCTAGCCCTTCCTGGAAGGCCACGGCCGTGGCGCCGATCCGCTCCTCGATGTCGTCGATCGCCAGCGGCTCGAACTCCCCGGAGTCCGGATTGTAGAGCTCGAAGGACTCGAGCGCACCGCCCTGGGCGTCCATCCCGGCCACTGCCACGATTCCGCCGAGCGCGCCTGGCACCACGGTGACGCCGGCCCGGCTGCGGTCCGTATCCAATTTCGGGCCATTGACGAAGCGCAGGGTCTGCGGGTCGAAGAACTCGGTGTGCGGCTCCTCGCCGATGGGCTCGCCGCCCACGAGCATCACCCGGCCGTCGCCCCCGAACAGTAAGGCGCCGTGAAAGGCGCGCTTGCGCCGCAGGCACAGCAAGTCCATGTCCGGCTCGCAGGTGTCAAGGGCCGGCTCCTTGATGAAGGCGCCGGCCGTGGGATCGAAGCGCTCGGCGGTTCGCAGGGCGTGGGTCGCCTCGACCGGGTCCAGCAGCCCCCCGCCCTCGGCGAGCTTGGCCGCGCCGCCGGCCACCAGCACGGTCCCGTCCGGCAGCAAGGTGGCCGTGTGGAAGGCCCGGCCCTGCTCCCCGGTGGAGCCTCGCATGCGCACGCGGAAGCGAGCGCCAAAGCCGGGATCCGTGTCTGCCGGCGGCCCGGAGCTCTCCTTGATCTTGCTGATGAACAGGTACAGGTGCGTGGTGCCCTCGTCCATGTCAAAGGGCGCGGACACGCCGCGCGACAAGACCGCGCCCGTGGAGTACAGCCCCTCCACGATCACCCGCCGGTCGCGGCCAACGGGGATCTCGGAGAGCACGGCCCGGCCGCCGCCCGTGCCCCGGCTGAACTCGGCCTCGCGCGGCGCAAAGCCCTGGCCCTCGACCCGCACGCGGATCCGGGTCACGTCGGCCGGCTTGAGCGGATTGTCCTTATCTTTCGCCGAGTACACCAGGTGCACGTCGATTGAGCCGACGTTGATCTTGCACCCGGCCGCGCAGGCCAGCGCAACGAGCGCCAGCAGCGCGCTTCGGCTAGTAGCGCACGCGCACATCCACCACGTCCTCGCGGTACACGGTCAGCGGCAGCACGATCGCGGTCACTGCGCCGCCGAGCACCACCGCACCCACCGGCCAGATCCACCAGTGCTCCCGGTACCAGGGCCCGGGCGGCGTGACCGGCCCCCCTCTGCCCGGGTCCGATCCAGTGCCGGTGTCCACGAGCGCCAGCCCGGTCACCCGGGCCGTGGCGCCCATCATCCGCCCGGCCAGCTCCTCGCCGGTCTCGGCCGCACTCATGGCGTCGACCACCGCGGCCTCGACCGCGGCATAGTCCTTCTTCTCGGCGTCGAACAGGGCCAGGCGCAGCACCGGCCGCCCGCCCGGCGTCTCCTCCACGGCCACGAAGATGCCCCGCAGCCGCGCCGCCTCGCACAGCCGCGCCAGGTCGGGCGCGCCGGGCAGCTCGAGCCCGATCGGCCCCAGCTCGGCCCGCGTGCTCTCGAAGGCCTTGCGCACGCTCGGGCTGTAGTAACCCTGGGGCAGCTCCAGGTCCGGCACCAGCCGCGCCGCCCGGTGAAACGCGGCGCGGGCCCGCTCCTTGTCCTTCATCTGCGTGTGGGCCACGCCGAGCCGGAGCAGCGGACCGGCGAGCAGGGCGGGATCGTAGAACCGAGAAAAGCCCTCGGCGAGCTTGGACGCGGCCTGCTCGAAGAGCCGGGCCGCCTTCTGCAGCTTCAATCCCTGCTGGGCCTGCTGGCCGGCCTTGACCAGCTTCTCGGCCTGCTGGGGCAGACCGGCCTCGAGATCGCGCTGGCGCAGGAAGTCGAGCAGCTCGGCCTCGACCACCAGCTTGACCGGAGGCCGGTCGAGCGCACGCCGGGCTTCCGCGGCCGCGACAGCACCGGGTGAGCCGGCCGGCAGCCCCAGCGTGAGCCAGCCCAGCGGCGGGCTCTCCGAGATCGGGGCCGCATCCGCTCCGGCCGCGCCCGGATCGCCGCGCTGCTCCGCACCGGCGCCTGCGCAGCCGGACAGCAGCAAAGCGAGCACCGGCAGCAGCACGAACCACGGACGAAGCAAGGGCACGGATCCCTCCCGAATCCTTGAAAGAGGCTCTCTGCGGGCATCGTACCTGCGGCCGCATGGCTAGTCAATTCCGGAACCCGCGGGCAGACAGGAAAAAACCTTGCTTGCAGACGAAATATCCACCTAGAATCTCACGTTGAAGGATCGTGGCGTGGTGGTCCGATGGCTCGGCGCGTCATGGCCCTGGAGGTGGGTGATGAGGATGAGGACCGGCCTGGCCTGGCTGCTGTGCCTGATGCTGGTGGCCGCGGCCGGCGTGGCCGAAGCCAGGCCCAAGAGGAAGAAAAAGAAGAAGAAGAGCAAGTTCAACAGCGTCACCAAGATCATCGCCAAGGACCCCTTCGTCGAGGCGCTCAAGAAGCTGGCCGAGGACGAGCGCGTGCCCGTGGCCTCCTCCACGCTGGTGGAGAAGGGCCGCGGCGAGGGCTACTACAGCGTGGAGAAGATGCTCGACCGGGACCCCGAGACCTTCTGGGCCGAGGGTGCCAAGGGCTGGGGCAAGAACCAGTGGGTGGCCTTCAATCTGCCCGACGGGACCACGCACGTGGAGGTGACCCCGGGTGCGGGCAAGGAGCAATTCGAGAACTTCAATCGCCCGCGCAAGCTGTTCCTCGACGTGTACCTGGTCAAGCTCAAGCGCAACAAGGAGACCGACAAGTACGAGCCCAAGTTCCGCTGGCTGGGCCGGAACACCTTCAACTTCAAGAACAAGCCCAAGACCGTGCGCAAGAAGGTCGACGTCAAGCTCCCCGAGCTGGCCCTGGCCGAGCGCACGATGTACATCGGCGTGCTGATCATCCAGAAGATCTTCAAGGGCCAGTTCGACGACACCTCGATCTCGGAGTTGCACACAACCTCGGTGTGGGGCGCCGAGTGACGCCGTGAAGGTCGCGACGCGGTACGAGGGCGGCAAGCGCTTCTCCGGCGGCGAGGGCGCATCCACGGTGCTGATGGACGCCGGCCAGCAGCACGGCGGCCGGGGCGAGGCGCACACCCCCAAGCAGATCGTGCTCCAGGGTCTGGCCGGCTGCGCCGGCATCGACGTGGTGATGATACTGGAGAAGAAGCGGGTGCCCTTCGACGGCCTGACGATCGAGGTCGAGGCCGACGAGACCAAGTATCATCCGGTGGTGTTCAAGAAGATCCACATCACGTACCGCGCCCGGGCGCCCGAGTCCTCGCGTGCCGAGATCGAGCACGCGATCATGCTCTCGGAGAGGACCTTCTGCGGCGTGTCCGCGATGCTGAAGAAGACCGCGGAGATCACCTGGGAGCTGTTTCTGGAAACCGGCTAGGCGACACACCGACTACGCATTCATGTCCTTCCAGCGCTTGGCCATCGCGCCGAAGATACCGAGCGCGATCGTGGCGACGACGCCGATCAGCGCAAACGGAATCCAGACCTTGTACTGCGGGTTGTACGTGTCCCACAGCAGCCTGGTCGTGGTCTGCTTGGCGTTTCTGATCTCCGCTGCGGCCAGCGCCCGGGCCTCGTACGGATTGATCCCGAGCAGGTAGCCCGCCTCTTCCGGATGCCTGCTCCAATCCATCCCGTCCAGCGCTTCCATCACCTCGGCGGTATAGCCCCAGATCATGTGATACAGCTTCGTGAAGAAGCCCACCTCCGTCCGGCCCGACACGAGGTCGATCAGATCCTTCCCCTCGGCCCCGAGCAGATCGCCGAGCACCCCGACCTCGTTGCTCCAGTCCCTGCGCGCGACGGCGCTGAACAGCAGGTGCTTTCTGCCGATCAGGTACACGTACGACCGGTGAGCCGGATCCTCGTGCCTGGCGAACTGCCCGGCCAGCAGCTCCTCGACCTCGGCCTCGCTCGCGCCCAGCGCCACCGAGAGCGCACTGAAGCTCTTGGTTCGTCCGATACCAACCACTTCCTCCACCCCGCCCCGGGTATCGTCGAAGGTCAGGCGGCTCACCCGTTCCCGCACCAGCGGCGTACCCTGGGCCAGGAACTCCAGGGCGAGGTTGTTCAGGTTCTCGGGCTGCTGGCCCAGCCGCTTCCAGAGCAGGTCGGCCAGCCTCCGGTTGTCCGCCGGTGCATCCGGCCCGAGAACGTGGCGCACCCGGTCGAGCGCCTCCAGGCGGCCGACGTCGATGGCCTTGGGCAGCGCGCCGATGTATCGGCCGACGTTGGCCTCGGTCAGCTCGGTGCCCTCGGCCACAACCGCGGCCCTGGCCGAGAACTCCGGGTGCAGCGCCAGGAACTGGAGCGCCAGGTTGGCCAGCTGCCCCCGGTCGTGACGAAAGGCCGCGTTCAGGGCCCGGGCTCCGGCCTCGCGGCCGAGCCCCAGCTCCTCGCACGCCAGCTCGAAGGCGTGCTCACGATCGACCCGGCCCAGCTCGACCACGCGGCCCAGATCGTCGCTCCAGTCCATCGACTGCGCCGCTCGCGCGACCAGGGCCTGGTTGGCCTCGAGGTGCTCCAGCGCCAGGCTGGCCTTCTCGCCGTACGATCCGTAGATGTAGCCGGCGAGCAGCGAGCCGACCAGCCCGCCGATCCCCACCGGGATGTTGACATAGCCCAAATACATCGCCTTCTTGCCCGGCGGCGCGATCAGGCTGAGGTACTCGTTCTTCTTCGGCCCGGTCAACATCTCGCCCAGCGAGAAGAACACGATCCCGAGCACCAGTACCCACCCTGCGGTGGTCAGACCGGCAATGAGGATCCCGGCGGTGGCCACGGCCATGCCGATCAGCATCGCCGTCAGCGTGCGCAGGCGGCTCACCGCCCATGAGATCGGAACCATCAGCACGATGATCAGGCCCGCGTTGACGTTGAGCAGCATCTGCTGCGGCACCCGGATCAGGCCCCGGTCGCCGTACTCCTGGAAGAAGCTCGCCGAGAGCGTCTCGGCCACGGACGAGCTGTCGACCCAGTCCTCGATGAAGTTCGGGTGCAGATCCCACAGCTGGTACATCATCAGCCAGAAGCAGCTCATGATCAGCAGCCATACGATCAGCCGTATCTCGAAGATGTTCTTGATCGTGCGCCACAGCACCTGCAGCGGATTCTCGGTCTTGGAAGCGCCGGAGGGCACGTCCTTGAAGGTGAACAGCAGCAGCAGGTTGACCGCCGTGAACGCGGCGCAGGCGAGGAACAGGTTCTGCCAGCCCTGGGCGCTGTGCGGCTTGCCCAGGATCGCAGTGGACATGAAGGGAGCACAGAAGGCCCCCACGTTGACCACCCAGTAGAACACGCCCCAGCCGACGGACGAGGTCTCCTTGGTCAGGTTCTGCGCCAGCGAGCCCTGCAGGCTCGGCTTGAAGAAGGCCGTTCCGGTGGCGAGCACGAGGATGCCGGCGAAGAAACCGGCATAGCTGTGCAGGAAGGCCATCATCACGTAGCCGATGATGTTCATCGTGATCGAGAAGGCCAGCACGCGCTTGTAACCGTAACGATCGGCTATCCCGCCGGTCACGATCGGCAGGAAGCTCTGGAACAGCGCCCACAGACCGTAGATCAGCCCCTTGTCCGTGGCCTCGAGGTGCAGCCCGCCGGGCTCGGTGGCCTGCATGATGTAGATCGGCACCACCGCGCGGATGCCGAAGTAGGCCAGCCGCTCGAAGGCCTCGATGCTGTTGAGCATCCAGAAGGTGCGGCCGAAGGCCTTGCGCTCGTCGCCCTGCGTCCCCTCGTCCGCAATGGTCTCGCCGCTCGCGCTGTCCTCGCTCATTCTCGCTCCCGCGTGGCAGGTGTGGCGAGCAGCAGTAACCCATTGGACCGCGGTCCGCAAGGCCGGGCTCGTCCGCGCTGGGCGTCGCGCAGGAGACCGGTCAGGTTGGGCTGCGCTTGCCCGAAACCCCTGGCTCGGGCAGGATGTCCTTCAGGGCAGGACGATTCTGGCGCGGGACGCAGATCTGCATCCCGGGGGAGGCACGTGATGACCGGCAGACTCATCGCCTTGTGGACCATGCTGCTGATGCTCGGCGGCTGCGCCGCGGGCTCGCAGCAGCAGCCGGCAGAGGACGCGGCGCCGGCCGACCCTGCCCCGCCGGCCGGTGAAGCCAGGGGCCCGGTGACCGAGACCGGGGCAGAGGCCGAGGATGCAGCGCCGGCCAGTGAAGCAGCACCGGCCGACGAGGCTCCGGCTGCGGACCCGGACGGCGGGAGCGAGGGCGAGGGCGAGGGTGAGAGCGAGTTCCCGCCCAAGCCCTTGCCGCCGGGCAAGGCCAACGTGGACCGCGGCGCGCCCCTGGGCCACGAGACCAACCCGGTGCGCTGCTGGATGCCGGGCGGCGAGCAGGAGTACCTCTCCCGCCTGCGCTGCGCCGACGGCTCGGCGCCGTCCTTCTTCCGCACCGGCAGCTACGGCTCGGGCCCGTACGGCACGATCATCGACGGGTACAAGGTGCAGTGCGGCAAGGCCGAGCCGGTGATGGTGTTCATGGACATGTACCACGGAGAGCACGTCGAGACCGAGGCGGTCCCGGGGTTCACCATCGTCAACCGCTAGGGCCGCGCGCAGAAGCGCCCCCCGGGCCCGAAGGGCTTGCACACGAAGACAAGATCCGGATCTTCCGGATCGGCGCAGGCCTCGCAATCCGCGTCGGTTCCGCACTCGCTGCCGCAGTGCGCCTGCGGATCGTCGAGGCTCGTCGCGAGGCACATCAGGCCGTCCTGGCAGGCCGAGGCCAGCTGGCCCACGCAGGGATCGCCGCAGGCGCCGCCGCGATCGCCGCAGGCATACCCCGCCGCGATCAGGTTGCAGAAGGCAAAGCCCGGGCCGGGCACGCAGCACATGTTGTCATTGCCGGCCGTGTTCACGCACCGGGCATCGTCCGCGCACTCGACCAGGCTGCAGTACCCTGGATCGCCCAGGCCGGGCACGAAGCAGAAGTTGGAGCAGCAGTCTTCCGCGACCTGACACGGCTGGCCCAGCCCGGCGCAGGCGCTCGCCTCCACGCAGGAGAGGTCCGGCCCCACGCTGTACCCCTCCTCGCAGTCGCAGTACGGCCGGCAGCCGGATTCGCCGCAGACGCCGTGCCCCGAGCAGGTCTCGCCCGCGCAGGGATCCGGGTCACATTGATCGCCGTTGCCGTCGAGCGCCTCGGCCAGGGCCGGGATGCGCTCGGCCTGGTACGCGCCGATCTTCACGTCGTCCTCGTGATGGAACCACATCTGCCAGACCTTGTCGCCAGCGCGGGTGACCTCGATCAGCCGCGTGGGCGACTGGTTCTGCGGACCGTTGCCCGCGGTGATCAGCACGTTGCCGTTGGCGAGCTGGTCCACGTCGCCCATCGAGAGGTTGGCCCAGCCGTCGCCGCTGTCCGTGCCGCGGTACTCCCAGGCCACGGTCGAGGTCATCGCGCCCTGGTCCAGCTCGTACTCCAGGGCCCGGGAGAAGCCGCGCTCGATCGAGCCGTTGTCGTAGAGCAGGAAGTGGCCGCCGGGCAGCAGGTCCACGCTGTGACACTGGCCGAACCACGGCTCGTCCGCGTCCGGATCGGCGGCAAAGTCGCCTTCCGGCCCCAGGGTCCAGATCAGATGACCGTCGCTCATGTCCACCTTGTAGAAGGCGTCGAGGTTCCACGAGTTGATGTACGCCACGTCATTGTCCAGATCTACGGCCACGCTGTTGAGGTGCGTCCAGCCGCCCATGCTCACGTCGGCCTGGTCGAACTCGAGGTGGTCCCAGGCGTTCCAGGTCCATACCGTGGTCAGCTCGGGTGTCAGCTGGCGCACCATATCGCCGGCCACGTTGAACTGGTTGATGAACTCGATCGTGACGAAGTCGCCGTTGCCCAGGCGCTGGAACACGTGGTGCATCTGGCCGTCCTTGCGCGTGCCGCCCGCGCCCTCGGGCTGCACCGGCCCCTCCCAGATCGGCTCGCCCTTGAGATCCATGGTGAACACGTGCTCGCCCGTGGCCAAACCCGGGCCGACCAGCACGTGCTCGCCGTCGAGCAGCGCGGCCTGGATGTCGGGCCGCGCCGTGTCCACACCGTGCTCGTAGGTCCACACCGGCTCGCCGCCCTCGTCGAAGATCGCCACCACCGCGTCGATGCCCGAGGTGGCCGTGCTCAGGTTGCTGATCGTCCAGCCCGGCTGGCGGCCGGCCGCGTCGTTCACGTCGACCTCGGTCGCCATCCAGTGCTGCGCCAGGGCCGAGGCGGTGAAGCGCATTCTCTGCGAGACCTGCTCGCCCGAGACGGTCTGGCTGCGGGCCTGGAGGATGTACTCCTGGCCCGCGTGCATGCCGACCACGATCACCTCGTGCTCGGTGACCGCGTCGTCCTCGCCGATGCGCAGGGTGAAGGGCTCGGTCTCACCGAACTCGACCCAGGACGAGCCGGGCTCGGCCGTGGTCCAGCTCACCACCGCGGACAGGCCGCAGATCGGATTGCGCTTCAGCACGGCCCGGAAGTCGCCGCTGGTGTCGGTGTCGCTGTCCGTGTCCGAGTCCGTGTCCGTGTCCGTGTCCGTGTCCGTGTCCGTGTCCGAGTCCGAGTCCGTGTCCGTGTCCGAGTCCGTGTCCGTGTCCGTGTCCGAGTCACCCGAGTCGCAGTCGGGCTCGATGTCCTCGGCCCGGATCTCGACCACGGTCAGGCCCGGCACCTCGTCGGCGCGCACCGGCTCGGCCTTGAGCGCGACGCAGTACTCCACGCCGTCCGAGGCACAGGCGCCGCACTCCGCGCCGAAGGCACCCACCAGCATGCACACCCCGTCCGCATCCTGGCCGAAGAAGTCGGTCAGCTCGCGCGCGTCGAGCTGGCCCACGAAGTCGCCGCCGCCGAAGTGCCCGCCGTCCTCGCCGAAGCGCCCGGTGATGTGCAGGTCGTGCACCACGGCCGGGAAGGTGTCGAGCAGGAAGGGGAACTCGGCCGGTCCCGCGTCGAAGCCGAGCTCCGCGCTCAGCGCACCCTGCGGGAAGTCCACGGTCGGCTGGCAGGGATCCTGCCGCGCCGCGCCCGAGGGCGGGGCCAGCCCGCCGAGGAGCTGCAGCGTGGTCTCGCTCGAGCGCTGCACGCCGAGCACGAAGGTCGGCACGTAGTCCGCGATGATGTCGGCCACGCCGACCGGCTCGGTCCACTGCTCCTTGTCGATCGCCAGCAGAAAGCTGCGGCCCTGCAGGAAGTGGGGCGAGCCGGCCTTGTCCTCGTCGCAGCCGCCAGCCGTCACCGCCGCAGCCGCGAGCACGACGGCAATGGCGCTCTTTCCGACCGTCATCTCAATCTCCATCAGCCCACGTCGTACTTGTCGTACACGAAGGCCAGGTCCTTGCGGATCCGCTCCTCGTCGAGCCCGAACTTCTCCAGCGAGTACTCGTGCCCGCTCTCGCGGCTGCGCTGCTTCTCGGCCTGCTCGCGAACGCGCCGGGCAAAGCCCGGCTCGGGTTCGATCTCGAGGAACTCGACGAGCTCCTGCATCACGCTCTCGAGGTCGGTCATCAGCCGCGGGTACGTCACGATGCGCAGGTTGCGCTCCGGGATGCTGTCCCGCACCTCGTCAAAAGCCCGGTACACCTGGCAGCTGGCCTGGTACAGGTTCTCCAGGTAGCGCGCCCGGTCCTCCTCGCGCGTGGCGTTGAAGATGTCGTAGCTCTGCTCGAGCACGCCGGTGAGCAGGGACAGGCCCGAGGGGATCGTGCTCACCGGGTCACGGGCGATGTAGATCAGCTTGCAGTCCGGATAGCGCTGCAGCAGCGTGGGCACGCGCATGGTGAAGATGCTGCTCTTGGCGATGATCCGATCCCGGTTCTTGTGGTGCAGGTTGCGGCGCCAGCAGGCCTCGAGGTAGCGGAACAGCCGCGCCTGCTGCCGCGGCGTCTGGCGCTCCAGATCGAAATAGCGCTGGCACAGCTCGCTGCCCCAGACGTCCTCCCAGGCGAGGAAGTACGACCAGAGGAACCCGCCGTCGATGAAGTGGAAGAACTCGAGCACGTCGTCGGTCTCCACATCGCGGAGGCTGGTCTCGTGGGCGTCCGAGCTGTGGTAGCGCGCCGGCGAGACCGGGGCGAAGCGATCGACCAGGCCGCCGAAGATCTTGCGCGCGGTGATCGCGGGCAGCAGCATCTCGAACAGCGAGAAGGCGCAGAACTGCTCGGTGGTCAGCAAAAAACGGTGCACGAAGGTGGTGCCGCTGCGCGGGTTGCCGATGATGAACACCGGCCGATCGAGCGGCCGCCCGCGAAAGCCCGGGTACAGCAGGTGATCCAGCCCCCGCGTGGCGGCGCTGATCGCGTGGCGCAGCTGGATCAGCCAGAAGGTCGCCAGCGGCCGCGCCTTGAACCCGAAAGTCTTGAGGATGATGCGATACACGTTGAAGTACTTCAGCATCCTTCACTCCACCCACTCGCCGGCCAGCGTGACCTGACTGAAGCCGGCCGCGGCCGAGGAGAGGATCATCTTCTGGCCGGCCTTGACCTCGCGGGTCTCGAGCAGCCGGTGCAGGGCCAGGGCCACCGTGGTGCTGGAGGTGTTGGCGTACAGCGCGTGGGTCAGGATCGCCCGCTCGGGATCGGCGCCGAGGTCGTCCATCACCTTGCGCACCATCAGATCGCTCGGCTGATGGAACACGTAGTGCTCCACGTCTTGCGGGGCCCAGCCCAGGCCGTCGAGCACGCGCTTCAGCTCGGGCGCCACGTACACGTTGAGCTTGAACAGCTCGCCGGAGAGCGAGTTGAAGGTGCCGTCGATCGGCGCGGTGCACAGGGGCCAGTGCTCGGGCAGGCTGTGGTTGCGAGCCGCGAGCAGCTTGAGGCAGCCGCCGGGGAAGGGCCGGCGCCGGACCAGCAAGGCCGCGGCCGCGTTGCCGATGGTCAGCGCCGCGACCTTGGCGTCGAGATCGTCGGTGGCTTGGATGCTGTACCCGAGGAACTGCCGGGTCAGCTCGGCCGAGCAGACCAGCGCGGTGCGCAGGCTGCGGTGCAGGGCGAAGTGGCCGCAGGCCACGTGGATGCCCTCGAGCTGGCCCACGCAGGCGCTGGTCACGTCGAGGGCGTGCACCTCGCGCACGCCGAGCCGGGCCGCCACCTCCATCGCGGTGGCCGGCTCGAAGTACTCGCGGGCGATGCTGCTGTTGATCACCAGGTCCAGATCCGAGGCGGGCACGTCGCAGTCCCGCAGCACCGCCTCGGATGCACGCGAGGCATAGTCGGCCACGCGCACGGTCTCGTCGGGCTCGAGAAAGCGGACCCGTGTGTTACAGGCCTGGAACACGCGCTTGATCGTACTCTCGATGATCGACCAGCGAGCCTCGTCGCCCCGATAGTTCTCGCGGATCCGGCGCAGCACCTCGTCGTTGTCGAGACGCTCCGGGGGCAGCACGATCGCGGGGCGGGAGAGGAAGACCTCGGGGAATCCGGGCTGGTTCTGCGTCACGTCATTCTCTCCTGTGACGTTCTCAAAGCCGGCCGGCCAGACCGGGGTAGCTCGGGGCGTACCGGGTTGCACGGAACACGTCGTTGCTGCCGTCGAAGCGCCACACCACCTGCTTGTCCGCGGTGACCTCGACGAACTCGCCGGCCGGGCCGTCGCAGATCAGGGTGTTGCCGTTGGGCAGCCGGTGCGCGCCCGAGATGTTCTGGGCGAAGAGGCCGGCCTCGGAAAAGCTCCACACGGGCGCGGCCGGTCCGTAGGCCGAGCCCGCGGCCAGGGTGTACTGCCCGTTGCCGTCCACCGGCGGAACGATCTCCAGCACCGAGGAGCTGCGCGACTTGATCCCGTTGTTGAAGATCGTGATGTTGCCGCCGCCGGGCAGGCCCGGCTCGACCCAGCGTCCGTCGTGCTGGCCCGAGAGCTGCTGATCGCCGATATTGCCCCGGCCGTACGCCTGCGGGTTGCCCCAGCGGTACAGGATGTCGCCGCCCCGGCCCTGGCGCCCGCCCGCATGCCTGGCCGCCTCGGCCGTGGTGGTGCCGTGATCGAGCACCAGGACCTCGTTGGTGTTGTGCGAGGAGAGCAGGATCTGGTCGAGCTCGGCATTGTAGTCGATGCCGTTGAGGTGCAGCCAATCGATGCCCGCACCGGGCCTCCCTCCGCCGCCGACATTGATATCGAGCAGCTCCGGGTGGTCCTCGACGGTGCCGTGGTTGTCCTTGCTCGGATCGAAGTCCTGGACCAGGTGATCCCAGGCGTGCCACGCCCAGACGATCGTGCCGCCGCTGGGATAGGTCGGCTCGATCTCGACCACGTGATCCGGCCACATCTCACCGCCGCCCAGCGTGCTCGGGTTGCGGCCGGCCTCGACCGACTCGCTGTAGGTCTTGCTCTCCCAGGCGATCAGCAGCACGTTGCCGCCGGGCAGGGGCTCCACGTCGTGGTGCTGCAGCACCTCGCTGCTCGAGTAGCGATACTCCCACAGCTTGCGGCCGTCCCAGTCGAACTCCTCGACGATGCCGCCGGAGCCGCCCTGGGCGAAGTCGCGGTTGCCCACGTTGCCGGTGTGCAGCAGGTTGCCGTTCTCGAGCAGGTACGCCGAGTGGCCTGGCTGGTACTGGCCGGTCCAGCTGTGCACCACCGTGCCGCAGATATCGATCAGGTACGTGGTCTTCTCGCGGTTGGGCGCGTACAGGGTGTACCCGTTGAAGGCCTCGGGCTCGCGCACGGTGAGCTCTCCGTCCAGCTGACACTGCGGGCCGGTGTCACTGTCCGTGTCCGTGTCTGCGTCCGTGTCGGCATCTGCGTCCGTGTCGGCATCTGCGTCCGTGTCGGCATCTGCGTCCGTATCCGTGTCTGCGTCAGTGTCTGCGTCAGTGTCGACATCCGCGTCCGAGTCCGTATCCGCGTCACCTCCCGAATTCACCCCATCACCACACGCAATCACGGCGCCAGCCAGCACCAGCACCGTCAGGAGCCCGATCGCCTGCCGCAACACCTCGCGCCTCCTCCCCGGTCGCATCAGAACCGGCCCGCCAGCCCGGGATGGTCCGGAGCGTACCGCGTGGCCCGGAAGATCTGGCCCGTGCCGCTGTCGTAGCGCCACACCACCTGTTTGTCCTTGGTCACCTCGATGAACTCGCCGCCCGGCCCATCGCAGATCAGGGTGTTGCCGTTGGGCAGCCGCTGCGCGCCCGAGATGTTCATCGCGTAGAAGCCGGTCTCGGTATAGCTCCAGGTCGGCGCCTCCGGTCCGTACGCCGAGCTCGGCGCCAGCCCGTACCTCCCGGCTCCGTCCACCGGTGACACGATCTCCTCCACCGAGGAGTAGCGCCGGGTGGTGCCGTTGTTGAAGATCGTGATGTTGCCGGCACCGGGCAGGCCCGGCTCGACCCAGCGCGCGTCGTGCTGGCCGTCGATCAGCCGGTCGGCCGGGGTGCCGCGGTCGTACGCCTCGGGGTTGCCCCAGCGGTACAGGATGTCGCCGCCCTGGCCCTGCCGTCCGCCCGTATGCCCGGCCGCCTCGGCCGTGGTTGTGCCGTGGTCGATCACGTAGATCTCGTCGGTGTTGTGCGAGCTGATCACGATCTGGTCGAAGCCCGGATGATAGTCGATCGCGTTGAGGTGCAGCCAGTCGCTGCTCTGGCCCAGGCCCATGCCGCCGCCCGCATTGACGTCGAGCAGCTCGGGATGATCCTCGATTACGCCGTGGTTCTCCGCCTGCGGATCGAAGTCCTGGATCAGGTGATCCCAGACATGCCAGGCCCAGACGATGGTTCCGCCGCTGGGGCGGGTGGGCTGCACCTCGACGATGTGATCGGGCCAAACCTCGCGGGTGGTGTCCTTGCCCGCGGCGCGGGCCTCGGTCGCGGTCTTGAGCTCCCAGGCCAGCAGCAGCACGTTGCCGTTGGGCAGCGGCTCGAAGTCGTGGTGCTGGAGGTGGCTGCCGCTGGAGTACTCGTATTCCCAGAGCTTGTTGCCGTCCCAGTCGAGCTCCTCGATGAGGCCGCCGGCCCCGGCCCGGCCAAAGTCCTGGTTGGCCACGTTGCCGGCGCGCAGCAGGTGGCCGTTGTCGAGGAGGTACATCGACAGGCCCGGGGTGTACTCGCTGTGCCAGGTGTGGACCACGTTGCCGCAGATGTCGAGCAAGGTGGCGGTCCTGGACATCATCGAACCGTGCAGGGTGTACCCGTTGAACACGCCCTTCTGATACACCCTGAGCTTGCTGTTCAGCGGACACTCGGGTCCGGTGTCAGTGTCGGTATCCGCGTCGGAGTCCGTGTCCGCATCGGAGTCCGTGTCGGCATCGGAGTCCGTGTCAGCATCGGAGTCCGTGTCCGCGTCGGAGTCCGTGTCCGCGTCGGAGTCCGTGTCCGCGTCGGAGTCCGTGTCGGCATCGGAGTCCGTGTCAGCATCGGAGTCCGTATCTGTATCCGCGTCCGAGTCGGTATCCGTGTCCATGTCGCTGTCCGTGTCAGTGTCCGTATCCGCATCACCGCTCGTGCTGGTGCTGCTCCCGCACGCCAGCACCATGACCGGCAACGCCAGCACCGCGAGCAGCACCAGGATCTCGCTCCGCACCTGCCCTCCGTGTACCTGCGCTCCCCTCGTTCAATCCACGGTCGAGGTCTCGTCCGCGTCCACGTCGGCCTCGCCCGCATCCGCGGTGTTATCGGTGAACACCGGATCCGCGTCGTGCACCGTGGCGTGATAATCCGCGGCCACGGCGCCGCCGCCCGTGCCCGCGTGGTTCTCGATGAACTCGCAGCGCGTCAGCGAGACCGTGCACCAGTTGTACGCGGCCACACCGCCGCCCCGGAAGGCGGCCGTGTTGCTGCGAAAGACGCAGTCCTGCATCACGGGCCGGGTATCCTCGACCCGGCCCGAGGTCGCGTCCACGTACACCGCCCCGCCGTGCCCGTCCGCGCGGTTGTCCTCGAACTCGCAGCCTGCAAAGCTCGGCGAGGCGCCGTAGTCCGCGTGCACCGCACCCCCGCGCCACAGGGCCGTGTTGTCGGCAAAGCGCGTACCCGAGATCGCGGGATCGGACGAGTCGCGGCAGACCATGGCCCCGCCCCGCTCGGCCGAGTTGCCCTCGAACACGCAGTCCGTCACCGTGGGCGAGGCAAAGTTGTAGTTGTACAGCCCGCCGCCCTCGCGGGCCGCATTGCCGATGAACCGGCAGTCACCGATCACGGGCGAGGCGCCGAAGTAGTTGATCACCCCCCCGCCCAGGCCGTCGTACCCGTACCCGTCCGCGTTGCCGCCGGTGATGGTGAAACCGTGCAGTGCCGAATCCCGCTCGCCAACGATCACGTGGTACACGTTGTCGCTCGCGTCACCGGGCGCGCCGATGTCGCCGGACAGGATCGTGACGTTGGCTTCCGGGTCCCGCTGCTCGATCTCGGTCTCGCCGCCGCTGAAGCCGCCGTACACGGCCACGTGGCGCTTGAGCCGGAAGCTGGCGCCGCGGTCGTCGCCGTCCGTGGGCCAGTACGTGCCGGCCGCGACCCAGACTGGCTCCTGCCCGGCCTTGGCGTCGTCGAGCGCCGCGTTCAGATCGGTGTACGCCGTGGCCCAGGAGTCGCCGTCCCAGGGGCCGGCAGCGTTGCCCGCGTCCACGTACACCGTGGCCTTTCCAACGACCGGTACCAGCACCAGCCACGCCACGATCGTTGCCCCGCGCCTCAACCGTCCTCCCTGATCCGAGATTGAGTTGAAAGTTAAAAGTCAAAAGTCAAAAGTCAAAAGTTCAAAGTCTAAAGTCTAGAGTCTACAGTCTAGAGTCTATCGCCTCCTAGTCGAATGGGTTCTCGTCGGTGTTGCCCTCGCCGGGCCAGCCGCCCTGCACCACCGAGTGGGTCACCTCGAGCGCACTCTCGGCCCAGAGGCTGATCTCTGCCGGGCCGGCGGTCGCCACATCGCCCCAGAGGATGCTCCCGGTCACGCGGCCGCCGTTGGCCGGGGTGCCGGCCATGTACGTGCCGAGGTACAGCCCGGCGCCCAGGTCGTGGGCCACGTTCTCGGTGAAGCTGCAGTCCGTGATCCGGGGCTCGGTGCCGCCGGTCCAGGCCATGGCGCCGCCGCGCTGGGCCTCGTTGCCCTCGAAGCGGCAATCAACGAGCACCGGCTCGCAGGTGTAGAACAGGTTGATCCCGCCGCCAGTGCCGTACGCGGTGTTGCTGATGAAGCTGCACCCGGAAAGCCGGGGCGAGGTCATCACCTCGCTGACCATGCCGCCGCCGTGACGCGTGGCATGGTTGCCCTCGAACACGCAGTTCTCGAACACCGGCGACAGCGTGTCCGGCCGCGGCGGCAGCTCGGTGGCGCTCATGTTGTACACTCCGCCGCCTTTCTCGGCCGTGTTGTTCAAAAAGCGGCAGTTGCGCACCACGGGCGCGGCCTGGAAGTTGAGCATTCCGCCGCCCGTGTCGTGGTACGGGCCCTCGAAGATCTGCTCGGGCGTGGTACGGCGCGGCGGATCGTGGTCGAGCACCGCGTACCCGCCCTGGACCGTGAAGCCGTCGAGCACCGCGTCGGTTGCGCCGGTGACCACGTGGTAGACCTGGCTCGCCCCGGCCGGTCCCTCGCGGCCGTCGAGGATCGTGGCGTTGCTCTCCCAGTCCCGGGCCTCGCTCGCGGTCTCGCTGCCGAGAAAGCCGCCGAGCAGGTGCACGCCCGGCTCGAGCTGCACGCTGTCTTCCTGGCTCGTCTCGAAGACATAGTACGTGCCGGCCGCAACCCAGACCTCGCAGAAGGGCTGGTCCTCGTTGACCGCGGCCGCGGCCGCGGCGATCCCGGGCTGCACCGCGCTGAAGGCCACGCCCCAGCCCAGCCCGTCGGGCGCGGCCGCGGTCGAGGCGTGATCGACCCGCCGCACGCAGCCCGGGTCCGTGTCAGTGTCGCTGTCGCTGTCCGTGTCGCTGTCCGTGTCGCTGTCCGTGTCGCTGTCCGTGTCGCTGTCCGCGTCCGAGCCGCTGCTCGAGCCGTCGCAGCCTGCGCCCGGCAGGACCACGAACAGAACGACAACCAGAAATACACTGCAAATACGAGCCAATAAGCAATCTCCCGTGAGTGCTCGCGCGCGAGAATCAGGACGCACGTCATTGCTGCTCGGCCAGTTTAACACCGCACCATCAAAATGGTTCCGGTTTCGATAGACGATCTCGCTCGTCTCGTGCACGGCCACACCTGGAGGACGGCCCATCTACGCAGTATGAACCTTAACCCGTCCTCTTCGTTAAATGAAGAGCTGCCGGGCCGGCCGGGCCCTGGCTTGTCAATGCGTCCCTGTCTGGTATCCTCGTCCTGCGGATGGCACCCATGTACCGAGTTCTGGCGCCGGGTCTGGCCGGTCTGCTCCTGCTCTGCGCGGGCTGCTTCGAGGCGGCCGAGTACCGGCCCTGGACCGGCGAGGCCGACGCCGACGCCGACGCCGGGACGGACGCCGACGCCGAGACCGGCCCGTCCTCGCTGCTGGTCTCGCCGCTGGGCCACTCGCCCACTGCCGACGCGATCAAGATCAACGCGGTAACCCAGGAGAGCCGGGAGGCGCTGCGCCTCGAATGGCGGCCGGTCGCGGCTGCGAACCAGCCCCGGCAGTGGACCGCCGTGGCCGATGCCACGCTTCTGGGCACGGACGTCAAGGAGTGGCGGATCACCGGGCTGCAGCCAGGAGCCGATTACGAGTACCGCGTCAGCGACGGAATCGGGGCGCCGTACCCCGGCCGTTTCGTCACCCAGCGGCTGCCGGGCCAGGGCTTCACCTTTGCCCTGCTCGCGGACACGCACATCTTCGTGGAGTCACCCGAGGACGTGGCACACGTGCTCGAGCCGGTGGCCGAGCTGATCACGGCCGACCGGCCCGATCTCGTGCTCCACCTCGGCGACGTGCTCGACTACCATGTCTTCGGCTTCAACGACCCGCCGCCGGACGAGAGCTGGCCGCGGCTGGGCATGCTGGCGTACCGCGAGATGACGGGCCGGCTGCTCGGCCGCACCGCACACTTCGCGATGATCGGCAACTGGGACGGCGAGAGCGGGTACTTCTCGCCAGCAGAGATCGAGCGCTCGCGGAGCCAGCGGCAGCTGTACCTGCCCAATCCCGAGCCCACGACCTACCCCGAGGGCGGGAGCGAGCACGAGGACTACTATGCCTTCACCTGGGGCGATGCCCTGTTCGTGGTGCTCAACGTGATGAGCTACACCATGGTCCCGCACGAGCTGACCGCGGGTCCGGCCGACGACTGGACCCTCGGCGCCGAGCAGCTCGCCTGGCTGGCGCAGACCCTGGAGCAGGCCGACGCGCGCTGGCGTTTCCTCTGCATCCACCACCCGGTGGGCGGCAACGGCGGCGACGGCGAGCAGGGCGCCAACTCGGCGTACGGCCGCGGCGGCGGCCGGGCCGCGTACGTGGGCCAGCAGGCCGAGGTGCACGACCTGATGCTGCAGCACGGCGTCCAGGTCTTCTTCTATGGCCACGACCACGTGTTCCACGACATGGAGGTCGACGGCGTGCACTACACCCTGCCCGGCAGCGCGGGCGCGCCGTGGAAGTTCGTCACGGCCGAGACCGGGTACGAGACGTACTGGCCCGAGTCCGGGTACGGGCGGGTGCGGGTCGAGCCGGAGCAGCTGACCATCGAGTTCGTGTCGATGTGGGGCGAGGTGCTGAACACGATCGAAATCGAATAGCCGCTGCAGAGCAACCCGCTTGACGGTCCGGACACTCGGTGAAATAGTGCGTCCCAGAAAGAACACGCTCCCAAGGCGTCATCGAGGTCAAGAAGGGGGTGCAGCCACGTCCGAGGAACCCGTCGGATGTGCTCGACCGACCGGCAGCGTGGTCGGTGACGAGCCCAAAGATTCACCACAACCGGAACCGGACAGAAAGAAGCCCATGAGCACGGCCCGCGTCGGCGGCAAGGCGCCTGACTTCCAGGCGCCCGCGTACCACCAAGGCAAATTCATCCAGATCAAGCTGTCCGAGCGCATCGGCAAGTGGATCCTGCTCTGCTTCTATCCGGGGGACTTCACCTTCGTCTAACCGACCGAGCTGTCCGCGGTCGCGGACCAGTACCCAGTGCTGCAGAAGCTCGACGTGGACGTGCTGGCGGTGAGCACAGACAGCCAGTTCGTGCACAAGATCTGGAACGAGACCGAGCTCTCAAAGATGGTGGAGGGCGGAATCCCCTTCCCGATGATCGCCGACGGGGCCGGCCACCTCGGCCGGGTGTACGGCGTGTACGACGAGGGCGCCGGCGTCAACATCCGCGGCCGCTTCCTCATCGATCCCGATGGCGTGATCCAGGCGATGGAGGTGCTCACGCCTCCGGTGGGCCGCAATTTCGAGGAGACCGTGCGCCAGGTGCAGGCATTCCAGCACGTGCGCGCCACCAAGGGGGCCGAGGCCACGCCCGCCGGCTGGGAGCCGGGCAAGAAGACGCTCAAGGTCGAGCCCGACCTGGTGGGCAAGGTGTGGGAGGTCTGGAACCCCAAGGACCGCTAGCGCGGCCGGCGCCGCGGCGAGCCGCGCAGCCCGGGCTCCTCCTCACGCATCTGCTCGAGCAGCGAGAGTTCTTCCTCGTCCAGCAGCTCCTTGAGCCGCTCGTCCACCCCGCCCCAGATCTTGCGGATCTCCTCGCGCAGCTCGCGGAAGGACCGCTCCCCCTCGCGCGCCGAGGAGAACAGCTCGTGGGTGGACTTCTGGGCCTGCGCGTACAGCTGCGCCATCTCCTCGCGCTGGCCGTCGCTCAGCTCGGCCGCCTCGGCGAAGCGGTCCACGGCCTCGCGGCTCTCCTTCTGGTGGTGCTCGAGCCGCTGCTGGTGCCGACTGGTCCGCTGGCGATCCAGGGTCTCGCGCACCGTGGCCTCGAGCTGCTCCCGCTCCTGCGTGGGATCGGTGGGCACCGCGCGCATCAGCGCGTCCACGTCCTCCCTGAGCTGGGCCACGACCCGGGCCGACGTCGCGGCCCCGCCCGAGGGCGCTTCGAGCAGCAGCCAGCGCTCCAGGTTGGCCAGACGGCGCTCGAGCGCATCCACCCGCCGGGCAAGGTCGCCCGCGACGCCCGCATCGGCGCCCGCGTACGCCTCGCCCTCTCCCGCAGCCGCGCCGCCGGGGTGGGCGTCAGCACCCTGCCCGCGCTCCGTCTCGGACGGACGCCGCGCCAGGGCGCCGAGCTGCCGGCCCTGGAGCCAAACCCAGGCCAGGGCAATCAGCGCCAGGGCCAGCGCCAGGATCTGCAGCGCCCGCTTCATCGCCTCGCCTCCGCGGTTCCGTGATCAGACCCGCAACGCGAGGGGAAGGTTAGCCGTCCTCGGGCGTCTCGTCCAGCCTGCTTCTGCTCCGGGCTCATGATGCGGAACGGCGCCCTGTCAGAAGCCCTCGAAGATGTCGATGCCCTGATCAGTCGAGGTCGAAGCGGTCGAGGTTCATCACCCTGTCCCACACCGCCACGAAGTCGTGCAGGAACTTCTCCTGGGAATCCTCACATGCGTACACTTCCGCCAGGGCCCGGAGCTGGGAGTTAGAGCCGAAGACGAGGTCGACTCGGGTGCCGGTCCACTTGAGCTGGCCCGTTGCGCAATCACGACCCTCGAACACGTCCTCGTCTTCCGAGGTCGCTTTCCACGTGGTGCTCATGTCGAGCAGATTCACGAAGAAGTCATTGGTCAGCGCCTCCGGCCGCTCGGTGAAGACGCCGTGCCGGGACTGTCCGCAGTTGGCATTCAGGACGCGCAGACCGCCGGCGAGGACCGTCATCTCGGGAGCGGTCAGCGTCAGCAGCTGCGCCCGGTCGACCAGCAGGTGCTCCGCCGACACGGAGTATTTTGCCTTGAGGTAGTTGCGGAACCCGTCGGCAACTGGCTCGAGCACGGCGAAGGACTCCGCGTCGGTCTGCTCCTGCGACGCATCGGTGCGTCCCGGAGTGAAGGGCACGACCACCTCGTGCCCGGCATTCTTCGCCGCCTGCTCGACGCCGGCGCATCCACCCAGGACGATCAGATCGGCGAGCGAGACCTTCTTGCCGCCGGCCCGCGCGCCGTTGAACACCTCCTGGATCCCTGCGAGGGTCTGGAGCACGGTCTCGAGCTTGGCCGGCTGGTTGACCTCCCAGTCCTTCTGCGGCGCGAGGCGCAGGCGCGCCCCGTTCGCCCCGCCGCGCTTGTCCGAGCCCCTGAAGGTGGACGCCGAGGCCCAGGCCGTGGAGACCAGCTGCGAGATCGACAGCCCGGAGGCCAGGATCTTGGCCTTGAGGTCCGCGATGTCGCTGTCATCGATCAGCTCGTGATCGACCGCGGGCACCGGATCCTGCCAGATCAGCGCCTCGTCCGGCACCTCCGGGCCAAGGTAGCGCGAGCGGGGGCCCATGTCGCGGTGGGTGAGCTTGAACCACGCCCGCGCAAAGGCGTCGGCGAACGCCTCGGGGTTGTCCAGGAAGCGCCGCGCGATCGGCTCGAAGCCCGGGTCGAAGCGCAGGGACAGGTCGGCCGTGGTCATCATCGGCCGGTGCTTCTTCGACGGATCGTGGGCGTCGACCACCATGTCCTCGTCATCCACGTCCTTGGCCAGCCACTGGTTCGCGCCGGCCGGGCTCTTCACCAGCTCCCACTCGTACTTGAACAGCACCTTGAGGTAGCCCATGTCCCACCGGGTCGGGTTGGGCTTCCAGGCGCCCTCGATGCCGCTGCTGATCGTGTCGCCGGCCTTGCCGCTGCCAAAGCTGCTCTTCCAGCCCAGGCCCTGCTCCTCGAGGGGTGCGCCCTCGGGCTCGGGCCCAACGTTTGCCGCATCGCCCGCGCCGTGGCACTTGCCAAAGGTGTGACCGCCGGCCACCAGCGCCACGGTCTCCTCGTCGTTCATCGCCATGCGGGCAAAGGTCTCGCGCACGTCCTTGCCCGATGCCACCGGATCCGGGTTGCCGTTCGGCCCCTCCGGGTTGACGTAGATCAGGCCCATCTGTACCGCGGCGAGCGGGTTCTCCAGATCGCGGTCGCCGGAGTAGCGCGTGTCGCCGAGCCACTCGGCCTCGGAGCCCCAGTAGATGTCCTCCTCCGGCTCCCAGATGTCCTCGCGCCCGCCGGCAAAGCCGAAGGTCTTGAAGCCCATCGACTCCAGCGCGCAGTTGCCGGCGAGGATCATCAGGTCGGCCCAGGAGACGCGGTTGCCGTACTTCTGCTTGATCGGCCACAGCAGCCGGCGCGCCTTGTCGAGGTTGACGTTGTCCGGCCAGCTGTTGAGCGGCGCGAAGCGCTGGTTGCCGGTGCCCCCGCCGCCGCGGCCGTCGTTGATGCGGTACGTGCCCGCGCTGTGCCACGCCATGCGGATGAACAGCCCGCCGTAATGACCCCAGTCGGCGGGCCACCAGTCCTGCGAGTCGGTCATCAGGGCGTACAGGTCCTGCTTCACGGCCTCCAGGTCGAGCTTTTTGAATGCCTCAGCGTAGTCGAAGTCCTCGCCCATCGGATTGCTCTTGCTGGAGTGCTGGTGCAGGATCTTGAGGTTCAGCTGGTTCGGCCACCAGTCCCGGTTGGACGTGCCGCTGCCGCCGACCGGCTTCTTGGTTGCGCCCGTGACCGGGCACTTGCTCTCTTCACTCATTGTGCTCTGCCCCCATTGTTTCGAGTTTCGGATCGAGCATGGCTATGCGCTGCGCGGTCTGCTGCCCGTAGATCGCCACCGCTCCGCACCCCTCGCTCGGAGTGAATTCCCGACCAGAAACAATGGGTCGGCTTGCGGCGAATTCAAGGGCACGACCTTGCTTCTTCTCAGAACCGCCCCACCAGCGAGGCCCGCACGTCGAGGCCCGGCGCGTCAAAGCCCGAGCCCTATGGCCACTAGAGCGCTTCTCTAAAGAGCTGTCTTGATCCGACAGGTGCGCTGGTTTTCATCTCGGCGCTCGATGAGCCACAGCAGCGCTTCATCCAGCCGTTCGATGAGCGCCTCTCGTGTTTTCGAGATGT